>Ga0315282_10005153_pt1 | contig 22397 bp, 22 predicted proteins | sample YL17G07_20_MG_FD_203693 | JGI IMG/M metagenome (GOLD analysis project Ga0315282, IMG submission 203693) | Sediment microbial communities from Yellowstone Lake, YNP, Wyoming, USA - YL17G07_20 | ecosystem: Environmental > Aquatic > Freshwater > Lake > Sediment | place: USA: Wyoming | collected... | reverse complement strand
TTTAGTTTTTTCTCATTAGTTTCTGTTTCCATATTAAATGTGCCACCTTTCTGATAAAGGGCAGTTGATAACATATCATCTTCCCTTTATTATAGCACATTTTTATCATTTACTCACTACGAGTTCTATATGTAAAGAGGCCTTTATCTTTGAAGTTACGATACTTCGACTTTTTCTAGCGGTTGCCTATTTCCGAAAGTAACCTGTGGTCCCTTTACCGGAGCCGCCCAACGAACCGCATTAGCTATGATCTTCAACACAGTCTCGTTGTAATAAGTAGGATAGCTTTCATGACCGGGACGGAAATAGAAAACTTTGCCCTGATTGCGATAATAGCAGCATCCGCTTCGGAAAACTTCTCCACCCTGGAACCAGCTTACAAATACGAGGGTATCCGGGTCTGGAATATCGAATCTTTCGCCGTACATCTCCTCGTGTTCGATCTCTACGTATTCACCAAGTCCTTCAGCAATTGGATGTCCGGGTTCGATGACCCATAAACGCTCCTTTTCACCGATCTCACGCCATTTGAGATTACAGGTTGTACCCATCAGCTTTCGGAATATCTTTGAGAAGTGTGCAGAATGCAGGCAGATGAGTCCCATACCGTCCAGAACACGGTTGTAAACTTTTTCAACGATTGCGTCTTTTACTTCGTGATGCGCCATGTGACCCCACCAGAGCAGTACGTCTGTTTTTGCCAGAACATCATCAGTGAGTCCATGATCTGGTTCGTCTAATGTAGCAGTTCGGGCTTCCATGCCTTGAGCTTTCAGGTATTTAGCAATAACTGCATGCATACCATCGGGATATAGTTTCTTTATGTGTTCGTTTGTCTTCTCGTGACGACCTTCGTTCCATACAGTGACATTGATCATAATTATTGTCTCCCTTTGTTAGTTTCCATTTTAAGTTATATTCCATAAGGTCAATGTTAGTATCATATTATCACATTCAATTCGACTTTGCAATAAAATAAGTAATGATGCCGTTTTGGCTCAGAACTGAAAGAGATATGACTCCTTCCGTTTTCCCGCAACCGATAACTCTCTCCCTTTATGTTACCTGTTCTGCATTTCCATTCCTTTTTGTTCCTGTTCCATCATCTGTTGCATCTTTTTCATTGTGTCTATCAGCGTGATAATCCCTTCTGCACCTTCCTTGAAACGGCTTTGTGTGTGAGTATCAGCAAATTTCTGAAGGGCTTCTTTGGCAGGATCAAAATTCTCTTTTTGCATATACCCAAAGGCAATATCTAGTTCATCCGCTTCTGCTTGTATGATTTTCAACTCATCAGGTGTAAGTTTCTGCCGTTTAACCAATTCTGTAGTCTGTGAAGTATTCGTTGTTCCTTGATTCGGAATTTGGTATTCTCCTCCACCCACGCTTTTAACGCTCAATCCATCTTCCACAGAAAAGTAATTTGTTGAATTGCTTTTCACTTCTCCAATTTGCGGCATGTTCATCGTTATCTCTAGTTGAATTTTGGCACACTTTTGACCCTGTATCTCATCAAAGCCTAGCAATGTGCTTTTAGTACTGATATTATTATTCGTTCCTGTTTGCTGTGTCCAACTTTCACCAACGTTGATAGGTTTATCAGGTAACATTTTCAAGTTAGTACCGCTAAACAGATCGGAAGCCTGTCCAGTTGATAAAGTGCCTGCAAGCATCATACGAGAAAGTGGATTGTCAATAACTGCACCATCAGGACGCATACGGAATACACTCACAGTCTTTGTAGGATATAACCCTTTTGTTTGTTTTATTACTTCTTCAAGCATCTTTGCCTGGTCTGGTGGGATATTTTCCATTGCTTGCTCAGGATCACTAAGTCGTGTGAGTGTGATAATTTTCATGACGCCTGCATCGTCTACTCCAAGACAAATATTGGTAAATTCACCTTTAATTTTTGTCGTTAATATCCATCCTGTCGGCATTGTCACTTTTGATTCGGATTCCATTTGAGTAGTCTGCTCTTCACCGATCCATGGCTTCAATTGAAGTTTTATAGTACCTTCTTCTGCTAATGAGACTAAATTCAAAGCTAAACTTATAACCGCAATTAGAAAACCTAATGCAATCGGAATACTACGAGGTAGCCATAATATACGTGGCACTTGCTGAATCTTTATGTGCTTTATCATCTCCAGAAACCTGAATGTAAAACTAACCTGTAATTTATCCTGCTCAAAACCTACGGTTATCACATCAATCATCTCCTTTTTTAGTTTGATTCTAGCACTTTTTAACCTTTTTAGCCCACGAATACACACGGATGAATATTAATACAAGATAAAGTATACAAGACGGTGTTTTATCATCCTATATCTTACTTATATCTTTTTCCATCATCCGTGTTAATCCGTGGCTAAATATCGAAAATTATCTCTAAGGTTGTTTAACGCAGTTCTTTGACATCACCCCACGTTGTAGATAACTTTCCAGCAATGGCAACAGCAAGACTGTTGGAATCAGCCGAAAAATTCTGTGCAATTTCTGCATCTGACAATGCTTTTTTGTAGATTTTTACTTCGTCAATGATCACTTTATTATATCTGTCATTATTGACGGTTGTGTGATAGTCTTTTCCGAACGAAAGGAATTTTGCATGTCCGTCATTTGTAGGACTTATTTTACCTGATAGTGCGATTGAGCCATCTTTCTTGCCATCTAAATAGATCATCAAATTCTTTCCATCGTACACTCCAGCCCAGTGATGCCATCCATCTTTCACTGACGATTGTGATTGAACGCTTTTCCAGCCTCCGACGCCAACGTAATATGTCATTTGCGCCGGTAAAGCCCCATTTGTAGTCCAATGGAGTATCCAGTAATCCCTTCCACATATAACCCCGTAAACTGGTTTCTCTGGATTCAGCCATGCTTCCACCGTCATTGTATCAGTTCCCTCTCTGGATAAGTCATCGTTTATGGGAACTTCAACTAGATTAGTAGAACCGTCACAACTAATAGCATCTCCAATTTTTCCTGCAACGAGATTAACATCACCCTTGATGGTTCCGTCATTCTTGCCGATTATATCTTTAGCCACATCACCTTTCACATCTTTCTTATCAAAAGTCCAATAGCTGATCAGTCCATCTGTAACAAATGATTTCGCCGCAAAGGCTTGTTTTGTTCCTAAACCAACCAATACCATAAAAACAATTGATAGACTCAAAAATAATTTTACAGTCTTCATTATTAATCCTCCATTAGCGCAGACCTTTAGTGTTACCCCATGTTGTGGTTAATTTGCCAGCGTTATTAACTGCAAGAGATGCGACCAATAGTTTCACTTCGTCATTACTAAGGGCGTAGTTTGCAATAGTTACGTTATCCATTCGTCCCTGAAAAAATCGTGGACAACACGCCGCATTTTCACCGCCGAATTGGACGACGTTCGTATTACTTTTTCCAGGACCCTTATGAGTGACAGTGTTGCTTTTTTTGCCATTGACATAGAAAGTTGCCTGATTACCATCCCATACTAGAGCAACGTGTGACCATTCTTTTTCTTTCACCGTTGCATCTGAAAGATAGTATTGTTCAGGCTGCGCTTCATAGAAATAATAGGCAAGTTGACTGTCTTTACCGTTACCCGGTTCGATCTGTAAATAATAGGTAAGCTTGAAAATAATGGTGAACTTATTCGCTTGATCACCAGTTGGCAAGGAATCAGGATATATCCATGCCGCCATCGTTATTTGTTCGTCAATGTCCACCTCTTTTGAACTAGGGATTTCTACGTACTGAGCCGCACCTGCTTTACCAGCGAATTGAAGGGAAAAATCCCCGGTATTGTGTGAAGCCCCCTCTGCCCATTTGATGTCACCAACGAGCTTTCCGACTAATCCGGCAGTAGAGTCTTTGGTTTCCTTACCACTGCCCTCATTAAAAGACCATACGTAGACTTTTTTCCCTAAATCTTTGACGTTGCCTTTTCCTCCTGCAGCAATACCATCCTTACAGACGAAAACAGCGAAACCTAGTACTATTAGACATACAATAATCATTTTTGCCAATTTCATTTTTGTATCCTCCCAATGCTTCCATTTTAGCAATGATATTGCTGGATAATGCTTGCGATACTTGACTCTATTAAATGCTTTATCCTTTGATTCACCACCTTTCTTTATTACGAGTTTTTCACTTATGCGCAAAAATAGCGGAAGTAGAACATGCTGACAGCTTTTTTGTGAGTTTTGATTAATAATAAACAAGCCAGTCGGCATGTTCTACTTGAACCAGGCAATGACATACTGCCCACACTATTACTAATTTGTTCTACTTTAAGGTCTTGTATTAAAAAACACAGAAAATGCAAGAGATACGGAATGTAGCCCTTCGCTATCTTCCGCAGATGATTGGTTATAAGAATACTCAATACGTACCGCCAAATTGTTGATAATTTTTATAGGGATCTTTACTCCACCGCCTAATTTGATTAACATTTCACTGTCATCTTCAAAGTTCATCATACTTGCTCCGCCTATTACGTATGGAATAAAGGATGACTGAGAATTTGCAAAATTCAAGGCAAGTGTTCCCGTCACTACAGAGGTTGTGTAGCTTTCAGAAAAGTCATAATCCCCGTATGAATCACTGTATGATTCTCTGATGAGTGCAAGACCTCCACCTATTTCTGCAAAGGAAGTCAAAAAGTATCCAATATCCATACCTAAAGTTAAAATTGATGAACCCCCTGATTTTGAGAATCCCACTCCTAATCCAAGAATGTTGCTTCCTGGATAAGCACTTATTGTACTGATTTCTACGGTACCAGATTGAATTAAAGATTGACCTGCGGCTTTTGACGGTTGGATTGCCAATGTTAGTATTGTTAGTAAGAACATTAGCAATATAGATATTGTTCTCCATGTCATTTTAATTCTCCCTCTTAAATTTGCTACCATTTGAATTTGCAGATCAGGCAGACAAGTAAGACCCCAAAGTCAGCTATAAATTACCAAATATCAGCATTTTTATTCACCTCCCCTCTTAATAGCGCAAAGAATCATTCGAGCCATGCTTGAAAAGCTAGTATATAAACTTCCATGTAACGTCACTATACGACGATTTCCAACCGTTGTCAACCTCAGATATACTTCCCTGACGAACTCCATCAGGTGAGATTTCAACGTCCAGCATACGCCAACGATATACACCTTTCTCATAAGCGAAGGTTTCACCGTCATCATCGAATAGCTTAAAGGCGCTAGATGTGTTCCCAAAGTGCCATACTTCCAGAGGTACAGACTCATCCGCTTTTGGAGCGCATTGCATGACGGGCATCATCGGTATGATCCCACCTTCCTTAACGAAGATAGGCAACTTCTCCAATCCTGCGGAAACATTAATCACATTTCCACCTTCTATACGTTCACCAGTCTCGAAGTCGTACCATACACCCTTTGGCAGAAATACTTCCCTTGAGTTTTGACCCAAGAATAACGGTGCGATCAGCATGGAATCACCCGCCATGTATTGATCGTCCCTTTCCATGTTGGCAAAGTGAAGATCATCTATTTCATCTTGAATTCCTATCTCCAGCGCCATTGCCCTGAAAGGCGGTGTGCCATCGAAGTGATAGCGTGCAAAGGCTGAATAGAAATATGGCATTAGTCTCATACGCAGGTTTATATATTTCTGAACGATACCCTCAACTTCGGGGAATGACCAGGGTTTTGTACCATCCGCCCATGCGTTGAGCATTGCCAATGGTGAGAAGCATACAACCTGAAGTCGTCTGACCCATTCCTCTGCATTCCTTGCGCTTCGTATTTCAGGCGACCAGAGTAGACCGCTGAATCCTGAGTTACATAACGCCCTTACAAATTGGCGATGATCGTATAAATCCGAGTAGAGTGCAAATGGTAATGATGATGCGCCTGCTGACGATGCCCTGACAAGCCCATAAGTGCGCCTATTATGCTTTTTGAACATATCAAGTATCATCTTTTGCAAGGTTAGCCCGTAAACTTGACGCACTTGTTCACCATCGTGATCTGATGGAAATATGGCATGTGCAGGGAACATCCAAGAACTGCCAGTCAATTCGCTTCCATCACATTCATCGAGTTTATATCCCGATACACCTATGTTAATATGCTCTCTCTCGTGCTGATCTTTGAGTATATCCTGAGCTTTTTTAAGAGAATAGTCCGGTGCAAGTCCGCCCCAGACTGTATGAGAACCAGATAAAGGCTCAAGCTTGGAATATATTTTCGCTTCGGGTGATACGTAGGGATGTTCCCACAGGTTTATCTTGAAACCCATTGAGCCTATTTTGCTGACAAATTCAGCGGGCTTTGGGAAACGCTCTGACCATTCATAAGTTGATGGATAGCTTTTCGTATGCCACCCCGGTTCAAGACCGATTACGTCACAAGGAATCTGACGTTTTCGGAACTCATCTGCCTCTGCTATTGCCTGCTCATCGGTGAAAGTGGTAGGCACACGATGCCAGAATCCTAGTCCCCATCTTGGCGGGAGCGTACCACCCCCACAATAAAGATTATAACGCTTTACTGCATCCAGAACGTCATCACCAGCGAAAACGAACAACTCGAAACCAGTTGATGACGTTACTATTTCCACGAGATCAGATGGAGGAGTTGCCTGCCAATCAGGATCTTTGTTGCGATCTTTCAGGATGATAGGATACCCTTTTCGTCCATTAGAACCGCAGTATATCGTGACGATGCGTGACGTATTCACAAGAACGCCATAACCCTTGCTTGAGACGTAGAAAGGCACAGGGGCGTGTGATTCTCCTATGTCAATAGTTGGGTCGCTGTTGACACGAAGGTATCTCGTCCTGCCTCGATGATTGACCCGCATAAACTGAAGCCCAAGACCAAATATTTTCTCGTTCTTATCCAATGGGAAACAGGCGACGGTTCTTCCACCGATCTGTTCTGTCATTATCATTTCCGGGTTGAAAGGAAACGGTTTATCGCCGAGAGTCTTCATGGAATTTAAAGCAGGTTCAGTACTCATAACGGAAAAAGGCGTGTAGGTGCTTGCATTTCCTGCTGTCGCACTCCAGACCCCCGGTGCTTTTTGTGTCCAAACTAATGTTTTCATTAAAAAAATATCCTCCTCTTACGATACTATAACTCAATCTAGCAATAACCTTTGATTTTGAATTAGGCTCTAAGCGAACGTTCACATTTTCCCCAGAAATCACACAATAATCAAACGCATCGAATTCAGAAGGCCATCGTACAAAGAAGATCGGTGCTGTGAATGATGTCTTTTAATCATTATCAAAGGCGCCGCCGAATCTTAATACTTCATACCGATTTTTTACTCAAGCCGCTTATGAAATCGTGATATGCTGAGTGATAGGATGGCTACGCCCAGTACAAACAATGTAAGAACCTGAGGCCAGAAAACAGATAATCCAACTCCCTTTAAAACAATATCTCTTATGATGATAAGAAAATATCGTAGTGGTATCAGGTAGGTCATAATCTGGATTACCACTGGCATATTTTCAATAGGAAAAATAAATCCCGAAAGGATTATCCATGGTATCATGAGAAACAATGTGGTCATCATTGCTTGCTGTTGAGTTCTTGATACTGTCGAAATGAGTATACCCATTCCGAGTGTATTAGACAGAAATAATACAGCTAGAATAAGAAGCAATAAAATGCTTCCATGTATAGTAACTTTAAACCAGAACATACATACCAGCAAAACTACAACGGCGTCAACAAAACCTACCATCATAAAAGGTAGAACCTTACCAAGTATAAGCTGATATGGCTTAATTGGTGAAACCATCAACTGTTCAAGAGTTCCCTTTTCCCTTTCTCTTACTATCGCTATAGAGGTAAGCATAGTCGTTACAATGGCGATAACAGTGCAGATAATTCCAGGCACTATATAATTTACACTGCGTAGTTCTGGGTTATACCATGCCCGATAGCGAGAATCCACGACCGGGACGCGCATTTGAGCATTTCTTAACTGCTGTACGATGATTTTTTGCGAGGTTTTTTGTGTTACTTCTTTTGTGTAGCCAAGTATTATGTTAGCAGTATTTGAGTTAGTACCATCAACTATAACTTGCACATTGACAGGTTCACTTCGTTTTAGGTTATGTGAAAAGTTATTTGGAACGTTTATAACCAGCTTCACTTTTCCACTATCAAGTAAATTATCAATCTCCGAGTCCGTTTGAATATAATATTTAAGATGAAAATAGCCTGAATTACTAAAACTCTCAATGAATTTTCTGCTATCCTGAGTTTTGTCTTGATCAAAAACTGCGGTAGAGATATTTTTAACGTCAGTTGCAACAGTGTATCCGAAAAGCATTGATTGCAGAATTGGGGCAAGAAACAACAGAGGCAGATAAGCCCTATCTCTTACCACTTGCAGAAATTCTTTTTTTACTATGTGTAATATAACTTTCATTTTGCCAGCTTTGTTATAAATATATCTTCCAAATTTGGTGAAACTTCTCTTACATCCATGATATTAATACCTTTTGATCTAATTGGGGAAACAATATCCTGAAACTCCACCTTATCTTCGAGTAAAACACGGATCTTATCGCTAAAAGTCTGCGCACTTATGACTGACTTGTCTTTCTTTAGTAATTCACTTACGATATGCGGTTCAGAGCATTTTATCTCTATCACTTTACCTGTTATCTGTTTTTTCAACTCATTAGGAGTATCCACAAGAAGTATCTTTCCATTGTGCATTAAACCTATCCGACTACAGCGTTCTGCTTCGTCCATATATGGAGTTGAGATCACAAGTGTTACGCCCTCGGCAAGCAAGCGATGCAGAATCTTCCAGAAATCACGGCGAGATACAGGATCAACACCCGTAGTCGGCTCATCTAGTAACAGGATCGGAGGGTTGTGGATTATACTGCATATCAAAGCCAATTTCTGCCGCATGCCGCCTGAAAGCTGTCTGGCAAGTCTTTTACCATAAGGTGTCAGACGACTAAATTCGAGATACTCGTCAATCCTTTTCTTACGAGTGATTTTGTCAACAGCGTAAAGGTCTGAAAAGAAGTTAATATTCTGTAAAATGCTCAAGTTTTCATATAAACTGAACCGTTGCGGCATATATCCGATCTGCTGTCTCGCTCTATCAGCGTGTTTTACTATGTCTATGTCATTTATTGTAATGCTACCAGAATCGGGTGCAAGTATACCGCATAGTAGGCGCATGGTGGTAGTTTTTCCAGAGCCATCGGGTCCAAGCAGAGCAAAACTCTCCCCTTTGCTTACTTGTAGATCAACACCATCTACCGCAACCAGATCATCAAAACTTTTTGTCAGATTGATTACAGAGATTACGATTTCATTATCGTGAGATATAATATCCATATATTTCTCCCTTAAAGATAATAATATGAATTGTGATATTTTGCAATAACAAAAACATAACAAAGAAAAGGCTTGACTAAAATCATAAGTTAGACTAATATCATTAGTCATAATTATAATTTTAGATAACAAAAATTAGATTTAATTATGGAGGTAAATGTATGGAAAAGAAAGATAAGCAATACGTCCTTGAAATGGCGAAAAAGCACGACGTTAAGTTTATCTGGTTGTGGTTTACAGACATACTTGGGTTCCTAAAGAGCTTTGCTATCACTGTGGAGGAACTTGAGGGCGCGCTAGAAGATGGCATGGGGTTTGATGGATCATCTATCGAAGGATTTGCTAGAATTGATGAAAGTGATATGGTAGCAGTACCAGACCCTAACACTTTTCAGTTTATACCATGGCGCCCAAGAGAACACAGTTCAGTAGCTAGAATGTTTTGCGATATAATAGAGCCCGGTGGAAAACCTTATGACGGTGACCCCCGCAGAGTTCTCAAAGATATACTGAAAAAAGCAACAGAAAAGGGTTATACTTACTACGTTGGTCCCGAACTCGAATACTTTTATTTCAAAGACGACAAATCACCAGAGCCGCTTGACAAGGGTGGGTACTTTGATCTGATACCTTCTGACGTAGCAACTGATTTGCGCAGAGAGACAGTTCTATATCTCGATCAAATGGGTATAGGTGTTGAATACAGCCATCACGAAGTTGCACCAAGTCAGCACGAAATAGACATGAGATATACTGATGCTCTGACAATGGCAGACAACGTTATGACGTATAGGTTAGTCGTAAAAGAGGTTGCTTTGAAAAACGGTGTATATGCTACGTTTATGCCCAAGCCTATATTTGGTGAAAATGGCAGTGGTATGCACACGCATCAGTCACTTTTCACAGGCGACAGGAACACATTCTTTGATCCTAACGACAAACATCATCTTTCCGATATTGGGAAATCATACATAGCTGGTATTTTGCACCATGCCCGTGAGATCACGCTTGTCACAAACCAGTGGGTTAATTCATACAAGCGTCTTGTTCCGGGTTACGAAGCTCCCGTATACATATCGTGGGCAGTAAGGAACAGGTCAGACCTTGTAAGAGTGCCGATGTATAAGCCCGGACATGAGAAAGCTACAAGGATTGAGTATCGCTCACCTGATCCAGCTTGCAATCCCTATCTTGCGTTCGCTGTGATGCTTGCCGCAGGTATGGAGGGCATCGAAAAAGGCTACAAGCTACGTGAACCTATCGAAAGAAACCTTTACGAAATGACAGACGAAGAACGAATAAAAGAGGGCATCGAGACCCTTCCAGAGAGCTTGTATGAAGCTATTGCACTTACAGAGAAAAGCGAACTGGTTCGCAGGACACTTGGAGATCACATATTCTTTAAGCTGATAGAGAATAAGAAGATTGAATGGGAAAGACACCGCATTCGTGTGACAACCCAAGAAATCGAGAATTACCTGCCAATACTCTAGTAACCAACCAATTTTAAGTTTGTTAAACATGCTGATAGCTCATTTATCATACCTGACAAGCTAATCAGCATGATCTACCAACTCTTAATTCAAAGACGACATTGGTAGTCGCATCCCTTATGAACATTAAATAACTAATAAGGTAATAGAGTCATTGGAAATTTACTGGATTCCCACTTTCATGGGAATGACAGTATTTCAGAGTTTGTCATTCCAGCGAAGGCTGGAATCCAGTCCGTTTCTACTACCCAATTATTTATTCAAACTTCATTGGGGTGCGTTTCCGCAGGCTAAATCTCAACAAGCCACAAAATGCACAATTAAAACGCCATCCTTTGCCAGCCCTTGCGATTCAGATCTCGTGGAGGTAAACCTAGGATCTCACGGCCCAGATCAACGTAGTAACGATAATTCTCTATGGGCGTACCATTTGGAATACGATGATCCAGACCGAAGACCATACCGCCATTCCGCATGAGCGGTTGCATCTTATATTCCAGTTCCTTCTTGATTGCTTCTTTGGATGAACGCAGAACGTGCTTGTCAATACCGCCCAGCATGGCTAGACGTTTTCCGTATTTCTTGCGCAGCTTGACAATATCCATTCCTGCGGCAGGCTCCATTGGAAATATAACGGTTAAACCACATTCAAGGAAAGCGTCAATGACAGCGTTCACATTTCCATCGCTGTCCTGCTGGAATATTTTTGTACCTTTAATACTGAGCATGTCCCATACTCTACGATAGTAGGGCTTGATGAATTCAATTACTTGTTTGGGACCAACAAGTGGACCTGACTTTCCTGCCAAATCCTCATGGACAGAAAGCTGGTCAATGGTTAATTTGTCGCTGATACGCTCAAGGACTTTATAGGCAGTATCACCCATTGTCTGCAATATGTCTTGCATAAGTTCAGGTTGTTCGTAGTATGCTGTGCAGGCTACTATTTCACCCATCAACTCTCTTGGTATATCAAAACCACCGGGTATACCTGCAACTACTAATATGCCATTCGATTGAGCTTTCTTTGCAGATTCAACAGCATCCCAATTGATACGATCTTCCTGAAACTCAAACATTGGCTTGAATTTTAACCAGTCATCCATATTTTTTACGGGAAAATCAAGAGGTAATGCAATTGTAGCGGTTGATTTGATTAGCTTCACTGTTCGACCAAGATAATCTTTCTGAATAATGTATTCATCATTATCTTCAATAGTCTGAGTTCTGAGTCCACCTATAGCACCAGTATTGCCACCACAGCCTGTTACTGGTACGTAATCCCAATCGAAGGTGATCATGTCAATTTCATCTTGAGTTGCGCCCTGAGCTCGCCATTCTTCTTCTAGTCCAATTAGTGGACCGAAGAGCTCTACGAACATCTGTCGCTCAACGTGACCGAAGGTCATCAAGTCTATATATTGTTCTCTGTTAAATTTCATCAGCACTGCAAAAGCAAGCTTTCGCACTCCATATTACTGAACTAAAACATCCCAAAGTGCCTTATAATATCTCATCACCCTTTCGGGATCGGAACTTCCAGCGATCTCTGCAAGGGTGAAACCATTATAACCTGAACCTTTAAGCAACTGGAACAATTCTCGCCAAGGATAAGAACTATATAGATCAGTTATATGCACCAATCCTATCCTGCCAGCGAGATACTCAAAATTTTGCTTTATTGATCCGTTCTCCACCTCTCCCATGTTAGAATTCCAGCAGGCAACAACGTTCTTGCAGTCTGCTATGTTTAGAATCTTGCGTATGTATGGAACGTGGCTTGTACCACCGCCGTGAACCTCAAGTTTAACCTCGATACCATAATGTTTTGCGAACTCCCCGCACTCTTTAAGAGCCAGGCCTATTTGCTCAAGGGTTTTCTCTACTGGTACGCCCTGCGGTAACCCATTGGGTCTGACTTTTATACCCGGTGCGCCAATGTCCTTAGCTAAAACAATATAATCTTTTGTTCCATCAATATTTCTCCTAACATCCGCTTGATCTACTGCATGATACTCAAACGCGCTTCCTAAGCCTGCAATTTCAACTTTTGAGTCCGCAAATTTCTGCTTAACGGTTTTGCGTTCTGTTGCAGAAAGGATAACTTCTACCTTATGGGCGTGAGAAGTTCTTAACTCCACACCCTGAAATCCTGTCTTTTCGCACATCTGAATGATAGTGTCAACGTCCCAATCCTTTGCCATGTTGTAAGTTACTAAACCTAGTTTCATATCTGCCCCCTTTGTTAAAACTTGAAACTCAAGTGATACCCATAGTAAACAATGTATGACGTTCAACTTCACGTAATGTATCTTGACTTATTACTCCAAGTCTTTGTTGCAATCTTGACTTATCTAAGACTCGTAACTGATGACAAAGAGCAACAGAATCACTTAGCAAACCACCTTCGCCTTTAGATATTGGCGCACACGAAGGTAAAGAAGCACGTTTTAGATTTGTTGTTAGTGGGATAGTTAGCATAGTGTTCGTATATTTAGTCACCAAATCATTTTGGAATATCAGTACAGGTCGGATTCCTGCCTGTTTTGAACCTTGTGTTGGATTTAAGTTTGCTAACCAGATTTCACCTCGTTTAACATTCATTGATGGTCCTCTTTTTGCAATCCTACAATGTAATCTGACATTCCATCTTCCGCAAGTTCACTATCTTCATCAGCAAATTCTGCGTAAAGATCAGCTAACTGAATTTCATCAAATATTTGTATCAGATTAAATCGAGTTCGAAATTTCAGAAATGATACGTATTCTGCAACTTGCTTGATATCAAACTCGTCCAGATCGTCAAGTTCTCGGATAACTTGCTCTTTGATTAACATAAGTTTTCATCCTCCTTTTGCGGCAAATTCTTCCACTCGTAAGTAATCTCTGATTTTGGATAGCAGAACTCGACTTTGGGATTTTCGCCAAACTCTCGGAAAATTTCTCTGACTATATAAGTTGAAATTTCCTGCCTTTCTGGTGGTTCAACTTTGTATCTCAGTCTCATTAAAACTCCAGATTCAAAAAGCTCTGCCCTTATGAATGGCTCATCTTTAGTCTTGTCAATTGCAACTTTCGTAACTTTTTTAGCCGCTTCGATAAGTATCCTTTCTGCCTCCTCCCAGTCGGAATCAAAGGTTATCCTGACAGGTACTTCATCAAGTATGTAGTCCTGCTGAAGAGTATAGTTCATTATCACCTGTCCGAACATGATAGCATTGGGTATCAAAACCGCTCTGCCAGATCGCTCTTCACCGCCGACTGTTCCACCAACTTGATTAAGCACTATGTGAGTCAGTGTTACATCCGTCACATCGCCAATAATACCAGCAATTATGACTCTATCCCCGATCTTAAATGGTCTTTTAAGTATTAACATCAACCACGCCGCTATACCCGTAACCGGAGCCTGGAGAGACCATCCAAGCACCATTCCCATAAATCCAGCAGAAATACCAACCACTTTCATTGAACCGCTCAACCCTATTATACCCATTATAATTATTATTGCAGTCCATACATACTTCCACGTCATCATAAACTGTATGACATTCTCTTCCTTATGGGCTTTGCGGCTTATATAGGTTTCTATAAGTCTGGTAAGGATTCGACGAACTATTAAGAGAGAGATAACTATTATCACACTAAGTAATACGCCCTTGTATCGTGAAGTCAATACAAAACTAGATATTTCACCTATTCTGTTTGTTATTGCTCTGACATCATCCATGTTTTGATTCCTTATGGTTGAAAAGATATTGTGGTGGATTTGGTTGATCTTCGGGATAAACTACAATTACATTAGCTTTATTTAAACAGTAAGAAACATTCTCATTTTCATTTATTCTCTGAGAAATTAATTTGACAATCTCGTGCCAGACTCTTTGCCTATCGGTTGGACCAACCATGTATCTGATTCTCATGAATACCCCGGATGGAAAGAATTCTGCTCTTAAGTAAGGTTTTTGTCCGGTTTCTGCAATCACATTAGCAGTAACCTCGCTAGTGGAATCTATAAGTATCTGTTCAGCAATGTCCCAATCGGAATCATAAGTTATTCTTACGAGAACTTCATCTAGTAGATACTTCTTTTCTACTATGTCAGATTGCAGTTTCATTGAGTAGTTATTGATAAGCTGATCAAATAGCCACGACGTAGGAACAAGCACGCCTCTACCTGATTTATCCTCTCCTACGGTTGTACCACCGACCTGATCAAGTATTATGTAGTTCATGGTTATATCGATCACGTCACCTAAGTATCCGCCTATTATGGCTCTATCTCCAACTTTAAGGGGTCTGGTTGCAATTAAGAATAACCATCCTGCCATGTTTTTTACTGGGGCAGATAGCATCCATCCCATTATAGAACTGATGAAACCCAGAGTTATACCGATAGTCTTCATCTCTCCCGAAAATGCAACGACGACTACGATTGTCGCAATGAAGAGATAACCGTATTGCCAGTATCGTATAAAAGAAGTTGCATGTTCCTCTTTAAAGGCATGTTTTTTTGCATGCCGACGGAGTAAATTTGTCATAATCTTGAAGATTGTAATTATGACAATGATGCACAATATTCCGTATAAGAATCCTTTATACTTTTCCCACATTTTACTACTTTCTTCGATATGGACGATAGATTAACACAGGTTGTGATGCACGGTGTATAACTCTTTCGGCTACACTACCAAGTATAAGCTCTCTCAGACGCCTGCTGTAAGCACCTATTACGATCAGGGCGTTGGGGTCCCCAGATGTAACTTTAATTATTTGCTCTAATACATCCCCATCTCTGCCGATTTTTTTGATTTTTATACCGTCCTGTTCGGCAGTTTCTTCTGCTTGATTTAGAAGTTTTTCTCTTCTTGCAAGGGAACGATGAACTGTTATAACATTCATCTTCCATTTGCATTTTACGCATAATGCTGCGGAAAAACGTAAAGCCTTGATTGAGACGATTGCACCATCGTAAGCTACATAAACACTATTAATAGGGACATGATTCTCTTGAGCTAATAACACAGATAATTTTGATTGTCGGATCAGAGATTCAGCCGTAGAACCAAGCAAAGGGCCTGACCAATCAGCATTTACCCCACGCTTCCCGATAGCAATTAGTTCAGCTTTTATCTCAGTAGCTATACTGCATATAGAACCAGTAACCATTCCTGTTGTTGTAACAGGATAGAAAACCACCTTTGCCAGATCACATTCCTGTTTTAACTGTTCAAGCAGAGCATAACCTTTATCTTGGTATATCTTTTCAGCGGCTTCATGATCTATATGTAGGTCTGTAGCGATCTGACCATCAATTATCTTAACATCTGTGACGGATAGTCCATATACTATTGCACCAAAAGCCTTCGCTACCTGAATAGCATGCCGTGCCGCACTCCAACTGTAATTAGAACCATCTAATGGAACGAGTATTTTCTTTAGCATAAATTATCCACCACCATCTTACCTTTTAAGCCAATCTATATCAACTAATGAACTAATTACTTTAAATTCCGAATCACCTGTTACAAGCTGACATTCATAAGTAATTGCAGTTGCAACAGCAAAGGCATCAGCATAAGATATTCGGTATTTCCCTTTTAAACTGCCAGCCATTAGAGTTAGAGATTTATTCACTCCAATCAGTTTTATTGGCATATTCTCAAGCCTGTTCCAGAAAAATTTAGCAGATTCTTCATCTCTTGATCGTATAAGACGATAATATACCTCACCAACATTAATGAGATTCATTAATAATTCTATTTCACCATTTTCAGCAAGATTTAGGGAGTATTGAACCTGATCACAAGCAGGTTTTTCATCTTGTAACCATGCAAGTATCGCCCAAGAATCAAGGGTTTTCTTCACGAGCTATCTCCTCCTTATGTTCTTGTTCGTGATCTTGAAGAGCTGTAGTACCTTTTAGTATTCCTCTTAATTTTTGCCAATCATTATCTTTTGATTTTTTTGACATAATATTTATAGTAACAGTAAGTTCAATATCATCAGGAATGTCTAATACCTCTAATGGCTTAATAATACCATCCTTGTATTTTGCTTTTATAGTTTTTACCAACTTTAACACCTTCTTTCGATCCCTTAAACAAATTTTGAATATAAGAACACATCAAACTTTTCACCGCCATAAGAAAATTGCTTTTTCAGCAAGGCCTCTTGCTCAAAACTCGCCTTTCGTAGAGCTTTTAGTTTCTCATCAGGTGAATTTGTTGCGGCATAGCACTGTATCTTTCCTTCGGGCAATGGCATCGAGTCTAATAGTGTATCATAATGAGATACAAAATTTTTGTGCATGAACATATCAAGTATATAAGTATTTCCTGCCCATCTGTGGTCCCGATCCAGCGTGATACAGCCAACGACTGCGCCAGATTCGGATTCTAAAAGCTTCGCCTTTATATTATCATCTTCTATCCGTTTTATAAAATGCAGGAATCCACCCTCGTAATCTACTTTGCCATAAAGTCCAGCAGATACGCTTTTCATTAGCTCTGTTTCGGGAACCGACATCAGTACATTCATCACAGGCCAATGTTTCCACTGAACATCAACCGCTTTAGAGTCCTTAGAAGGAGTAAAATGCTTAATTTCAAAATCATCATCTGTTGAATATCTCATAAAGCCCGTATTTTCGATGACACTTCTGAAACCAAAGCTGTGGTATATCCAGTAGGGTGCGGAATTAAAACCAGTGCCAAGAATCAGAACCCCTCCGCCGCGACGCCTGAAATCACTCATTAACTGTTCCATGATCAGCGAGCATATATGTTTCCTGCGCTGTTCTGGAATGGTGAAAACGTGACCGAGTATGCCTGTATGGTTATATTCCACTGTCATAACATTTGCTACAACTTGACCATCTAATTTTCCGATGTAAAATCTGGTTTCGAGTTCCTTAATATCTCCGCTCAAAGCCCTGTTGACATGGGGAAGCCATGGATCACCCTTATGGTGTAGCACCTTCGCTATGGAATCACTGTGTTCTTGATCGGGGGCAAGAACAACACCGACCTCTAAACTTTCGTCAGTTTTCAATTTCGCATCCGATAATTTTGTATACAAAGCAAACCTCCTATAACAGATTTAACACTTATTATTGATACGCCTTTTGTCTACGACGTACTCTAGTCACAAGAACCATCTTTAGTATCTATTAGTTCTATTTCTTTTTTCAGTTCTTCCCATGACACCCTCGATTCATTCTTACGAGATTCTGATACTATGACATCATAGAAATCTTCCCATAATTCTCCCCATTCTGAAAGATCAATAAGGACAGCTTTTTTCTTTCCTTTATCATCTACTACAAATTCTATTCCTTTCATTTTCATTCAATTCCTTTTTTTATCCTAAAAAGATTTTTTGCATTATCGGTACTTATGCGACTAATCTTAGGAAACGTAGTACGTCTGATCTCTGCCATTTTCTTTGCGACAGCCTTTATATATGAAGGCTCATTTCTCTTTCCACGCATGAACTGCGGAGAAAGATACGGGCAATCCGTTTCAATAAAGAATTTATCGTCAGGTATATTTCCAGCAACTTTTTGAAGTACCTGCGCATTGGGATATGTCACCGGACCGGCAAAAGAGATGTATAACCCCATCTCAAGGCACTTATCAGCAAAATCCTGATCACCAGAGAAGCAGTGCATGACTCCATTAAGACCATTCAGGTTTTTCTTTAATATCGCAAGCATATCCTCGTGGGAATCCCGATTGTGTATGATTATCGGTAACTCTAACTCATAAGCCAAAGATATCAGCCTTTCAAACACTGCCCTTTGAAGTGGACGTGGCGATAAATCCCTGTAATAATCCAGACCGATCTCACCTATGGCGACGACCTTTGGATGTTTTGCAAACTCACGCAGAGCATCAAAAACCTTATCATCAAGTGTTTTTGCATCGTGGGGATGTACTCCGACAGATGCAAAGAGATTTTCGTGTTCCTCTGCTAGTTTAACAGCTTGCTGACTCGATAGCAAGTCAAAACTAGCATTGATTATGTAGTCAACACCCGCTTCCTTTGCTCTAGCGAGAACTGCATCCCTATCGGAGTTATAATCCTTCATCTGTAGATGTGCATGTGTATCTATTATCATTTCTTTATTCCGTATATTTTGAAATACTCAAATCTTGTGGAAGTTGTTGGTGAATATGGACAAAGTGCATGTATACCGACTTTAATTGGGTCCTCCATTGGAATATCTACCCAACCACAGCGATACCAATTTTCACCATCTTTGCTCACGTATCCAGTGAACCTGTCTCCTTTACGCTCTAACCGCAACCAGACTTTCTCTGCCTTGAATAGATGAACACCAGGGTAACCTTCTTTACTATCCATATTCCATTGATAGTAAACACAGCCTTCATACCAAACACCACTAGATGCTACATCAATCCGAGCGAAGCAATTCTCAGCTTTCCACACAACTAATCCACCCAGTTTTTTACCTTCATCACCATCAGAAACCTTTGTCTCAATAATAAAATCGCCAGAAATCTCTCGTAGCAGACGTGGAGCACTAAGATTATTGCTGACTGAGTTTAAATCATGATACGGAGGAACGCTGATCTGCAAGTAGTCTTCTTTCTCTAGTTTATAACTACAATTATCTACTGGATTCACCCATTCCCAACCGGCATCAACAGGATCTTGGGTAAATTGCTCGATAAATATTTGGGTGCCTGCTTCTAGCTCGATCGGCTTCAGCAGAAGCTGAGTAACACCCGCTTCCTGCAGAGCATCAGCCATTGTCTGCTGAACCTGTTCAGCGAGTGTTTGTAAGCTGCTTTCATATCCATAGCGTTCATAAAGGCGACTCACTATTATCCATACTTGCTGAATATTAGCAGATATGCGGGTTAGAAGTCTGTAAGCAAGTCTATTGGCTCCATCAATCTCGCCCATTAGTAAATAAGCAGGATAGAACTTTCCCATATAATATGGGCGATCCATATCGTCAACTATGGAGATAACCTCCTTAGCATGGCTTTGTGCTGAATACGTATCTTCCAATTCCAAACTGAGATTCATCAACTCATTATGGCACCATGTCCTCAGTATACGATTGTTAGCATATTCCAGCAATTCCTTAATAATTCTCCGAGCGACATTCGGAAATCCCGTTTCATTTCCCATAGCGCGATAACCATCGCGGAAAGCTTGATAGACTGTATATATACTCCAGGGAGCATTCAGTAACAGTACCCGAGCCTGTGATTCCTCATCAAATTCTTCCAGCGATGCGATTGCACGCATTATCCGTGAGAATGTGGATATTACCATATCTTCTTGATTACACTCGCCATAAATTCTCATGATTTCGCTAGCCATTAACAATGGAAAAAGGCTCTTGGTAACAGTAGATATATCCAGCGATTTTTTAAAACTCTCAATAGCTTGCTTATTCTGGCCAAGCTGTCTATATACCATACCTAATGTCTGCCAACATACTGTATGGGTTTGCGTATCACCGGTACGTTCAGATATCTCAATAGCGAGCAAGAGATATGGTATGCCTTGCTCTTGCTCTTGATATAGAATAGAAGTATTTGCATAATTCGCTATCCTTCCCTGTGTCCTTCCCAGAATATCATATATCCATGCCAGTGCGGGTAGATCACCCAGTTCTTCTGCTATTGCTATTGCTTTAAGACCATATTCATTGGAGTAGTCACCCAATTGCCACTGCCACATCTGAATATGAGCACAGAGCATTGCCAATTCCCGCCGATATCCCATCTCTTCAGCGATCTTCGCTGCCTGCCGACAGCGGAAAAGGGCATCTTCATATACAGATAAAACATTGGGTGGACGAAATGGTGAAAAATTGATCCGTTTCCAAGTCAATGCCCAGGATGTATCACGTTCTAGCCGGACTCTCTGGATGGACCTGTCATCTACCGGAAGTTCCTTCAATCCAAGCTCCAGATGTTTTACCGCATTGTCCTTATCTTGCATTTCCTCACATTCCAGCCAACCCATTTTCCTGTATATTTCTGCTCTGTTATGTGGATTATCGTGGAATTCCAAAGCCTTTTCATATTCTTTCAACGCTTCTACCCATCTTCCGATCCATTGAAGCACTTCCCCCCGTTTTTCATGGAGTAAGGCTTTCTCTGCGTGATAAGGTTTTGATGACTTCTTTAGCAATTCATCAACCTGATTAAAGTATCTTAAAGCATCATGGCTGGCAAATTGTCTTGCCGTTTTGACACCGGATTTCAACAAATATTCTATTGCCTTTTCATCATTCCCGCCGAGTTTATTATGATGTGCTAATTCCTCATAGAATTCCTCAAGCCTATCGCTATAAAGCCTTTCTATCCCTTCTGAAACCTGCCTGTGAAACGCCTTCTGTCTCTGCTCAAGGATGGTCTGGTACGTCGCTTCCTGCGTCAGTGCGTGCTTGAAGGTATATTCTAATTCAGGGATACTGCGCTCCTCATACACTAAGTCCTTGCTTTCAAGCTCATCAATATACTGCTCTAATCTGCGCTCATGGCTCATAAGGTGATCCAGAAGCCTGTATCTGAAAAGCCTGCCTATCACCGATGCACATTGAAGGACGTATTTCGTCTCACTCTCCAGCCTGTCTATGCGCTCCATTATAACACCGTGTATCGTGTCGGGAACTGAAATGTCCGATATATCTACCCTCGTTGTCCATTTGTCGCCATCCTTATATACCAAGCCTTTGTCTATAAGCGAACGGATAACTTCCTCTATAAAGAACGGGTTTCCCTCTGACTTCAAGAGGATTATTTCACGGACTTTTTCTGGAAGGGCGTCTATCGTCAGCAGGCTTTGAACCAACTTACTGCTCTGAACCCTAGAAAGTTTCTGCAACTTTATCTCAGTGTAATTCTCAAAGCACTTTCGCTGTGCAAGTGAACTGAGTTTCATGCACCTATGTTCTTGCTCTGGACGATATACGCAGACTATCATCATCTGGTTGGTCGTTAGCTCATCCATAAGCAGTGAGATAAGGTCAAGAGATAGATCATCACCCCAATGCAAATCCTCAATTATAAGCAGAAGCGGATTCTGTCGTGCTAATGCGGTGAATATATCCCTTAATCTTACCATCGTTTGATGGCGTATCTGCTCAGAGCTATACCCATCAAGCCTTCTATCAAGATCATCACCGAACTTGATGGACATCAGGTGCCCTATGAATGGGGGTATGTCGTCAGCTTTGTTGGGAAATAGCTTTGTTATGCCTTCCCTGACTTTTTGGGCAATATCCCTCTCGTTATCGTCTTCGTTAAAATCAAATAATGTTCTGAGAATATCTATAAATGGCCAATAGCTTATGGGCTGGCCAATGGAAATGCAACGACCTTCTAGTATAAGGTATTCACCCACCTCTTTATCCCCTTCCAGGAGCTGACAAGGGTAGGTTTTTTCATATATTAACTTCTAAAACCCTTTGTTTATAGGGATTTATATTATCCCAAGGTTCTGGAAAAAAACGACCAAAAGGTAACGACTTATGATCATGAAGACAAGA
>Ga0315282_10005152_pt1 | contig 22403 bp, 16 predicted proteins | sample YL17G07_20_MG_FD_203693 | JGI IMG/M metagenome (GOLD analysis project Ga0315282, IMG submission 203693) | Sediment microbial communities from Yellowstone Lake, YNP, Wyoming, USA - YL17G07_20 | ecosystem: Environmental > Aquatic > Freshwater > Lake > Sediment | place: USA: Wyoming | collected... | reverse complement strand
TTCCAGCACCCCACCTGGACCCGGGAGAAAGAAGCCTGGCGCCGCCGGAACCAACCTTACCCCGAGCAGGAAGGCGCCGGCCTGGCCATTTTCAGGAATGCGGTGGATTATTTGGAAGAGCGAATAGAATTGTAGGGGCGCACCTAGGTGTGCGCCCTCTAAGGGGCGGACACGCAGGTCCGCCCCTACAAATATCAAGGAAAAGGGGCGACCCAGCGGGTCGCCCCTACTTTTATACGGCTTGGGAGGGAGGCTTGGGGGGAAGGCAGGGCCGGCTTATGGAAAACCCTGACCCTCCTCCCAAAACCTCATTTTTCCAGCAACCGCGGCAGCAGGTCCGCGGCCTGTTCCAGGAGCAGGCCGGTGGCCTGCGCCGCCGCCTCGGTATAAGGCCTGGGCCGGTCGCCCGGGGCGCGAGAATCGTATAAGACATAAGGCACCGGCTCCGGGCTATGGGTGCGCAGGGCGAGCGGCGTGAAGTGGTCGCACAGGACCAGGACCCGGTGGTCCCCCAAATCCTTTAAGCCGGCCAGGAGCGGTCCCACCACCTGGGCGTCGAAATCCTCGATGGCCTGGAGCTTGAGTTTCAGCTCGCCGCTATGCCCGGCTTCATCCGGGGCCTCCACGTGCACGAAGACCAGGTCCTTATCCTTCAGGGCCGAAAGCGCCGCGGCCACTTTGCCGGCGTAGTTGGTATCCAGGAAGCCGGTGGCCCCGGGCACCAGGATGGGCGTAAGTCCCGCGTATTTGCCGATGCCCCGGATCAGGTCCACCGCCGAGATCACCGCGCCGGAAAGGCCAAAGCGCTCCGGCAAGGTGGGGAGCTGCGGCGGCCGCCCCTGGCCCCAGAGCCAGATGGAGGTGGCAGGTTTTTTCCCCTCAGCCAGCCGCCGGCGGTTAACCTCATAGTTCTGCAAGACCGGCCAGGAGGCCCGCACCAGGTCCCATAAAGGCGCCGCCGGCCCGGCCTCCATGAGCCCGCTCACTTCCTTGCCGGTCCAGTCATGCGGTGGGTAGGTGCGCCAGGACGCCTCCCCCTCGGCCCAGACCAGCAGATGGCGGTAGCTGACCCCGGGGAAAAAGCGGCGCCCCTCCCGGCCCAGGGCCGAGTCCAGCACCTGGATGAGCTCCCGCGCCTCCTCGCTGCTGATGTGACCGGCCGAGTAATCCTCCATGAATATCTTGCCGTCTTCGTGGCGCAGGGTCACCAGGTTGCAGCGGAAGGCCACTTCCCGGGGACCCAGGGCCACCCCCAGGGCCGCAGCCTCCAAGGGAGCCCGGCCGGTATGGTAGCGGGCCGGGTCGTAGCCCATAATGGCCAGGTTGGCGATATCGCTGCCGGGGTCCATCCCTAAAGGGATGGTGCGGGCGCAGCCCAGCTCGCCGCGCCGGGCCAGTTGGTCCAGGTTCGGGGTGGCCGCATACTCAAGCGGCGTCCGGCCCCCCAACTCGCCCATGGGATAATCCCCCATGCCGTCACCCACCAGAATTACGTATTTCATCCTCGAGATTCCCACCGGTTAAAGGTTAATCCTGCGAGGTCAAATCATCATTATCCTTGCCCAGGGTTTGCTCCAGATACTTTTCATATTTATGCCGGTTTAGCGAGAACTTCCGTTTCAACAGGACGGTGTCGATATTCCAGGTCCTGGACTTGGACAGCCCGAAAAAGAGACGGCCGTCTTTGGAAAAGCGGTATTCCCAAAGGTCCCCGTAATGGTGCGCCAGCGGCTGGGTATATCTGACCGCACTCCGGGAGGGGATCGCCCCGCCGTTCAGCAAGGATTCCACCCTGCTATTATTGAGAGTAGTCAGGGCATCCGGGAGCGCTGGGAAGATATCAGGCGAATTCTGCAGGTCGATGATATTTTGCAGCGCTCTCCGGGAGAATTGCAGGTTCCGGTAAACCTGGTTGAGCCAGAGATACTCCTTCGGCCTCCTGGTCCGCTCTCTGGAGGCCTCCGGATAGTTCATCTCTTCCACTTCTCTCAAGGCCTCCAGTTCTTTCAATTCCTTGGTGATTCTCTCCCGATCCTGTTCAATATCCTGGATCGAGGTGAGGGCTTCATCTTTTGCCGCCTCGGCTTGCCGCAGGTTTTCCTGAAGTTCCTCGTTCCGGCTGGATTCGTACTGGATGGCCGACTCCATTTCGGCAATAGTGCCTTTGGCCTCATTTAACCTGGTCTGGGCCTTCTCCAAGTTCTGGTCCAGGAGTTGCAGCCGCAAGTCCTCCGACTTGATTTTGGATTCCAGGACCTGGATGCGCAACTCCCGGGTCTCCAATTCGGCTTCATGCTGCCTTTCCTGAACTTCCTGGAAGTGCCTTTGAAATCTGGCGGTTATGGCACAAATGCTGGCAAACCCCACCAATACCAAGGCATAGCTGAGTAGGGTAAAGGCCAAAACCGTCTTGGAAGGCATAAAAATCTTTAAATAAGCCCATTTCGGCGTCCCCCACCAGGCCACCGTTTCTTTGGGCACCAAATAAAGCAGGCCCAAGGACTCGGCCCCGTTGTTCTCTTTGTTAGGGATGCCATCGGCCACGGGGTCATTCCCGACGCTGTACGGTCCGGCTAGAGAGACTCGGGAGGTCCGATCTCTAAATAAATAAAAGAACTCCTTGCCTTTCAGGATGTTAGGGTCAATTTTAGCGGCAGGCCAGGAGCGCGGCGCAAAATTGATTTTTCCGGCTCTGTCAGTAAGCACCAGCGCATAGGGCCCGAGATCGGCATCGACGATATTTTGCAGCAATTCCGGCTGGTTCTGTTTTAAAGAAACCATGGCGTACGGTAAGATCGTCCGAATCGTGCGCATTTCCAGGCTGCCGTATTTGGCAAAATCATCCTGCCAATATAATTTGGTCTGCCAGGACCAGATTAGGCAGACAGAAAAAAATATCGCCAGCCAGATCATGAACCATATTATCGCCGGCCGGTAAAATTTATCTTTCATTTTTGACCATCTCTATATGGCGTTGCTCAATAAGAGACTAGTAGGGGCACGGCACGCCGTGCCCCTGCCTGCGAACTATTCAGGGCCCCCAAGGCCCGGGTTGTGGCCCACCGCCTCAATCCGCCGGAGCTCTCCGGCCTTCCAGGAGATGTTTGATTTCCGTCAGGGTCTCATTGATGCGGAAGAAGACGATTAAAATCTCACAGTAGAGCCTGACGACCAGCGGCCCGAAAATTACCAGCAGCACTCCCGACAGCAGCGATTGGTGGCCGGGCTGTTTGATCCCAGTACCGATCAGAACGAAGCCGGCGATGACGCAGATGATGACGCCCACCCAAAAGAGAATCTGGATGATCACCGGGGTGACCATTTTGCGGAAGGCCCAGAAGTCGCCCATAACTTCCTCCCCTGGCCATATGGCCTGCTGATTGCCACCGATAAAATAAATCATACCATAGCCGCAGCCGGATTTCATGGACAGAGAAAGCGGCTTACGCTTTTATCAAGGCGCCGACCCTCCCAGCGCTTGGAATAAGACGGCTTCCCAGGTAAGACGCCGGGGCCGTCGTTCAGATCTGGGCGGCGTGCAGGTGGGGGTCTTCGATGCGGTAAAAGGTGGCTGGCGGCGAGACCACCGGCAACTGGTCAATCTCTTTGAGGGCCTGAAGGGCGTCGGCTTCCCGGGCTTCATGGGTAATCATGACGATGGGCACAGTGCCCGCTTCTCCCTGGACCCGGCCCTTCTGAATCACCGCGGCGATGCTGATGCCGTATTTACCCAGGATGCCGGAGACCTGGGACAGCACCCCGGGGCGGTCCAGGGCGGCGAAGCGGAAATAGTAGTTGGTCACCAGGTCGTTCATGGGCTTGATGAGGCGGGTGGTTTCCAGGGCCAGGCGGCAGCCCAGGGGTGGCACCCGGCCGGCGGCCCCATGGGTCAGGTTGCGGGCCAGGTCCAAAATATCGCTCACCACGGCGCTGGCGGTGGGCATCATGCCGGCCCCCTGGCCGTACAGCAGGATGGGCCCGGCGGCGTCGCCGGTCAGGTAAACCGCGTTCATGGCCCCGCTGACCCGGGACAGCATGTGGTTCTTGGGGATCAGGGTGGGGTGCACCCGGGCCTCCACCCGGTGGCCGTCGTCCCGGGTGATGGCCAGCAGTTTCAGGCGGTAGCCGAATTCCCGGGCGAACTGCAGGTCCAGGGGGTCAAGCCGGCTGATGCCTTCCACCGCGATGGATTCCAGGTCCAGGCGGGCGCCGTAGGCCAGGCTCATGAGGATGGTCAGCTTGTGGGCCGTGTCGATGCCTTCCACGTCCAGGGTGGGGTCGGCCTCGGCGTAGCCGGCCTCCTGGGCCTCGGCCAGGGCCTGGGCATAGGACATGCCGTGCTGGGACATCTGGGTGAGGATGTAATTGCAGGTGCCGTTTAAGATGCCGAAGAGCTCTTGGATGTGATTGGCGGCCAGGCCCTGGCGCAGGGCCAGGATGATGGGGATGCCGCCGCACACCGCGGCTTCGAAGGCGATCTCCACGCCTTTGGCCGCCGCCGCGGCCAGCAGCTCGTTGCCGTGATGCGCCAGCAGGGCCTTATTGGCGGTGACCAGGTGCTTGCCGCGGTCAATGGCGGTGAGCAGGTAGTCCCGGGCGGGCTCCAACCCGCCGATGAGTTCCGCCACAATGTCGATCTCGGGGTCATCCAGGACCTCCGCGGCTCTGGCGGTAAGAAGCTCCCGGGGCACCGTCACGGGCCGGGGGCGCTCCAGGTCGGGGTCGGCCACCTTCGCCAGCACCAGATCGGTCCCCAGGCGCCGGGCCAGCATCTCCCGATTTTCGAGGAGGAGGCGCACCACGCCGCTGCCCACCGTGCCGAAGCCTAATAATCCCACTTTAACGGCCTTCATTCGGCCCCCAATCAATCGATTTTTGAGTAAACACTTCTTATTTGTTTTGCCATTCCGCTATCATCAAGTTGTTCATATTTCTCTAAAACATCTTCAAGCAGTTGAATAGCTATTCGTTCTGTAAGGTTTGCGAGAGCGCCTAGATGCGCCTGGGCATCCGAAGAATCTAAATTTGTAAATTCTGAAAGGTTGTTGAAAGGATGTGCAATTAACGCTCGAATTTCTTCAAGTTGATTAATACACCATGTAATTTTTCTATTTAGAAAAACATTATGATATTCAGGACGATATGAACCACCCAATAATTCTTTATCAACTTTTCTTATTGGGAAATCAGACGATATTCCTTTTCTTTTTGCTTCATAAATAATCCAAGCAAATGGACCTTTTTGCTGTTTCCATGCCTCGGCAATTTTGAAAAACGAAAGAAAGCGATAAGCAAAGCTCGTTGAATTCATTCCTTCTCGAAAGAGGGCGAAAAGTGATCCTATATGAGATTCTTGATGTAATGATAGGAAAGATAATTTTAAAATAGTTGGTTTTGGACAAAATTTTGGAATCATCCATTGCGCTTGATGTGTTTTATCGAATATCTTAACTTCTTGAATTGAGAATGGTCTTTTATATTGGTATGTCCATAAACTCAGCATTGAATAAATCGGCTCAGAAGCACGTTGGAACGCTGATTGGGTAGAAGTATCGAAGACTCCAACAGTAATAACTCGTAATAGCCCTTCTTGATTTCCTTCAAGGTAAATATTCACCACTTCATTGCCTTCTCCATAATGGAATTCCTTCCCTTCATCTAATGTAACATAAACATGTTGGGTACGAGCCCGTGGATCCTCTAAAAAAAATACGATTGCTATCGGTCGTAGTGCTGAATCTCTATCAGAAGCTTTAATCGCATTAGGCGCACTCATTCTCACCCAATGATGAGGGCCAATAGTGGGAATAAGTAAATCTTTCCATTTACCCATGTTAAACTACAGCCTGTGCCGGATGTAGCACCGCCGCCTTTGGCGGTTCTTTAAGGGCGGCTCAAGAGCCGCCCCTACAGTTCACTTCGCCGGCGGCGCCGCCACCCCCAACTCCTCCGGGCTCTTGCGCAGGGCCTGGCGCAGGCCCCGGATGGCCTGGTTGGTGCGGTGGACGTTCTCCACCAGGGCGAAGCGCACGTACTCGTCGCCGAACTCGCCGAAGCCCAACCCCGGAGATACCGCGACCTTGGCCTCCCGGATGAGCAATTTGGTGAACTCCACCGAGCCCAGGTGCCGGAATTTCCGGGGAATCCGGGCCCAGACGAACATGGTGCCCTTGGGCGGCTCCACCCGCCAGCCGATGTTGTGGAGGCCCCGGCACAGGGCGTCCCGCCGCTCTTTGTACACCGCCACGGTTTGCTCCACGCAATCATAGGGGCCGTTTAAGGCGATGATGGAGGCAATCTGGATGGGCTGGAAAACGCCGTAGTCCAGGTAGCTCTTGATGCGGGTCAGGGCATGGACCAGGCGCTGGTTGCCCACCACAAAGCCCATGCGCCAGCCGGGCATATTGTAGCTCTTGCTCAGCGAGAAGAGCTCCACCCCCACTTCCTTGGCCCCGGGCGCCTGGAGAAAGCTGGGCGCCACGTAGCCGTCGAAGATCAGGTCGGCGTAAGCAAAATCGTGGATGATATAGACACTGTACTTTTGCGCATAGTCCACGATCTTCTTAAAAAAGTCCAGGTCGACACACCTGGTGGTGGGGTTATGGGGAAACGAGATGATCAGCATTTTGGGCCGCGGCCGGATCAACTCGGTGATGTTGTGCAAATCCTCGAAAAAGTCCCGGTCATGGGTCAAAGGAATGGACACCAACTGCCCCCCGGCAATAACCACCGAGGCCGAATGGATGGGATAGGTGGGGTTGGGCACCAGGACCACGTCGCCGGCCTCCACCGTGGCCAACACTAGATGTGACAGGCCCTCTTTGGCGCCGATGGTGGCGATGGCTTCGGTTTCCGGGTCGATATCCACTCCAAAGCGGCGTTTGTACCAATCGGAGATGGCCACCCTGAGTTTGGTGATGCCCCGGGAGGCCGAGTAGCGGTGGTTAGTCCCCTTGCCCGCGGCTTCGACGAGCTTGTCCACGATGTGCTGCGGGGTGGGGAGGTCGGGATTGCCCATCCCCAAATCGATGATATCTTCCCCGCGCCGCCGGGCCTCCATCTTCAAGGCGTTGACCGTAGCGAAGACATAGGGGGGCAGGCGCTTCATGCGGGGGAATTCTTCTATGGCCATGCGGGTCTCCTTCAGGTTAACAGGACGATATTTCCAAAAGATAAAATTATCCCAAAAGGCCGGGACTTGTCAAATGGGGATTTCAAGGGCGGCAGTTAGCGAGAAGCGGTTGCAAGCCCCTGGCCTCCATCCGCCTCGCCATAATCTTTCAAAAATTGTCTATCTTAAATCTTTCTGCTATAGTAGTTTCCCGAAACCGGCTGACTGAGAAATTTGCAAGGTTTCCAATACGATTGCCAGATTGCCGATGTTACGGCCAGTGCAGCCTGAGACGGAGTGGAGAAGTTTGCAGGTTATCATCCGTGCGGGGTGATCGGCTAAAGATTCGCCGCGTCTTATGCGAGGCTTAGATGGGCTGGAATATTTGGGAACCATGGTTGTCCCGTAAGAGGCGGTTGGGCGCTGCTCTCAGTATTATCAGTTATATCTTTGCCCTGGGTTGCGGAACGATGTCTAACGGCCGTGGGTGGGGCCAGGATGCCACTCTATGCCCTGGTTGGGAAAAAGTCGGCAACGCCGCCTTAAATGCCGCCAAATCTCCGGGAACCTGGATTCCGGCAGCGGGGGCGCTGGTTCTGCAAATAGACAACTGGGACCATCGGGTGTCCGCCTATGCTTCGAGGAACACCCCAATTTTTGGGTCGCAGAGCAATGCCGTCAACTATAGCGATTATTTTCTCGGAGCCTCCGAAGCGGTATACGGTCTGACCGTGCTGACCACTCCCAGCGGTGACCAACCTGGAGATTGGCTAGTTGCCAAGGCCAAAGGACTGACAGTGGGCCTGGCGGCATACGGCATCACCTATGGGACGACCTATGGCCTCCAATTGGCTTCCCACCGCCAGCGCCCCAATAATTCAGATTATCTCTCCTTTCCGTCTTCTCACAGTTCTTCAGCCTCTGTTTACAGCAGCCTGGCTGCCTGTAACCTAAATTATATTCCCATGCCCGAAGCAGCGCGCCTCGCCGGCAAAATCGGCTGTACCATGTTATCCATCGGCACCGCCTGGGCCCGGGTAGAAGGGAAAATGCACTATCCGTCAGATGTGCTGGTAGGAATGGCGCTGGGCCATTTCATCGGTGTCTTTATTAACGATGCCTTCCTGAATATCGATGACCAGAGCGTGATGATTTCCTTGGAACCATCTAGAAAAAATGTTTTGTTAAGTCTTCAGGTGGCATTTTAATCGGGTTGAGTAAACTGCGATAGAGCAGTCCCCGCCATGGCTCTTCAGACTTCCACGATCTGGCCCAAGGACGGGATCAGCACGTCCTGGTAACCCAAATCCAGGCGCAGCCGGCTGGCGAGCATCTGGGCCGAATCCGGTTCCCCGTGGACCACAAAGGTGTGCTGCGGCGGCTTCGTGAAGGCTTGCGCCCATTGCAACAGGCCCGGCAGATCGGCGTGGCCGCTGAAGCCGTTCAGCGTTACCACCTCGGCCTCCAGGCTGTATTCCATGCCGAAGATCCTGACCCGCGGCGCCTTTTCCACCAGGCGGCGGCCCAGGGTATTGGGGGCCTGCCAGCCGACGATCAGGATGGTGTTGCGGTGATCCTCGATATTATTTTTTAAATGGTGCTGAACGCGCCCGGCCTCGGCCATGCCCGAGGCGCTGATGATAACGCAGGGGCCCCGCAAGTCGTGGAGTTTCTTGGACTCTTCCACCTCGCGGATATACCGCAACCGCTTGAAGCTGAAGATATCGCCCTCAGGGTCGCGCCGTAAATAGTCCTGGGTTTCCGCATCGAAATATTCCGGATGCTTGCGAAAAATCTCGGTCACGTCGACGGCCAGGGGACTGTCCACATAGACGGGGATGTCGGGCAGGTCGCCCTGGTCATAGAGCTTATTCAACAGGAAGACCAGCAACTGGGTGCGCTCCAGGGCAAAGGAAGGTATGATAACCTTGCCCCCGCGCCGGCTGGTGCGTCTGATCGTCTCTTTGAGGGCCGCAGACGAATCCTCCAGGGGCGGGTGGGTCCGGTTGGCATAGGTGCTCTCGATGAGCAGGATGTCGGCGGCCGTCAGCCTGGTGGGGTCCCGCAAAATCGGCAGGTCCGGCCGGCCCAGGTCGCCGGTAAAGACCAGACGCCGGGCGGGTCCGTCTTGGTCCGCCTGGAAATCCAGGGCGACGATGGCTGAGCCCAGCACGTGCCCGGCATCGTAAAGCGTCAGGGTCAGGCCCGGCCACAGCCGGTAAGCCTGTTCATAGTAAATCCCCTCAAAATACCGCATGGCCTCGGCCGCGTCTGCCCGGGTGTAGATCGGCTCAACCGGGGGCTCGCCGTACTTGCGCCGCTGGCGGTTGACATACTCCACATCCTCCTCCTGAATGTGGCCGCTGTCCAGGAGCATGGCGCCGCAAAGGTCGGCCGTGGCCGTGGTGCAGACAATCTTGCCCGTGAAACCCTGTTTCACCAGGTTGGGGATATTGCCCGAATGATCGATGTGGGCGTGAGACAACACCACGAAGTCAATGCCGGCGGGATCAAAGGGGAAATCCCGGTTCCGTCTCCGGGATTCGTCGCGCTTCCCCTGGAACATGCCGCAGTCCAGCAGCAGGCTGCGCCCAGCCACCCTGATCAAATGCTGAGAACCGGTTACCGTCTCAACTGCCCCGTGAAAACTGATCTGCATGAGGTGACCTCAAATAGGTGTTTTTATCGGCCCCGATCCCCCCATAATGGGGAGGCCGGAATCGTTTAATGCCACTTGGCGATGCCCAGTTACTCTCACATCGGTAATTTTATCTTTTAGTTTTGTAGGGGCGGACCCATGTGTCCGCCCACAAGGGGGCGCACACGCAGGTGCGCCCCTACAAAAGCTTTTTGCTCCTATGAGCGCCACGGGGTATAAGTTCTGCACATCATAGCTTGGCAGAGACCGGTGAACAAGTTAATAACCAGGCGGCTTTTCGGTTTTTGGCGCCGCCAGTCACCAAATAGTCTCTCAAACGAAAAGGGGCCACGGCCATGAACCGTAACCCCTTGAATTTTCATGGTAGGCGGTACTGGATTTGAACCAGTGACTTCCACCGTGTGAGGATGGCACTCTTCCGCTGAGTTAACCGCCCAGGCTTGCTATACGTAACTTATAATCAAAAAAACTCCCTTTGACAAGTCCCCCGGGGCCGCTCGGCAGCAAGTTTTTCACGGCAGGAGCGACCCGACGGGCCGCCCTGCCGAAAGGTTCCGCTAAATGCAGGGGCACGGCGGGCCGTGCCCTAATCAGTCTTAAGAACCCGGGCTCAACTCGATGGGCTGGCGGCGCAGCACCTGCCGGATGATCTCCCCGGCCAGGTCCACCACCACGCCATGGGCGTCGATCAGGGCGGTGTCGCTGCTGACGATGGGCCCCGGAAAATCCTGCAGTTCCCGTTCCGGCACCGGCACCGCCGCGGCCGTGAGCTTCAGGCCCCGGGCCGCGGCCGCTTCCATGGTGAGCCGGGCCAATTGGCCGCTCAGGCTCAGGGGGGCGTCATAAAAGACGGCCACCGGGGCCGGCCAGGCTTGCGCCGCCAGATAATCCAGCAGCAGGGCCAGGACCCGGTCGGTCTCCCGGGAAGGCTTGAAGCTTCGGGAGACCTGGCCCACGTCCCGGATGAAGCCGTCGTCCGCCGCCACTAAGGGAAGATGGCGCAGGGCGCATTCCAGGGTGATGAGGACGTTGTGGCCGTCGATTCCCAGGGGCAGACCGGCCGCCTCCGGGAGCAGGCGCAGCTTGGCCCGGCGGGCCGCGGCCTCCAAGGGCGCGAAGACCCCCCGGTGCAGGAGCTGCCGGGCGGTGCGGTGAAGCTCGTAGCGGTTGCCCACCAGGGCCAGGGCCGCCGGCCGGGGGTAGCCCCGGGCCAGGAGGTAGCGTAAATCCGCGGCGGCGACTGTAAGGTCAGGCAACATATTCCTCACGCCCAGATGCCAAGGTGCAATGAAAAAGTTACCACCCCCACCCCACCCCTCCTCCCTCGAGGGGGAGGGAGTTTAAGGAAGTGACTGTTTTGAGGCTCGGGTTAATCACTTTTTCCCGTCGTTCCCAAGTTGCACTTGGGAACGAAAATGGTTGCCAGGCTTAGTCTGGCGGCTAAAAAGTTAATCATAAGAACAACTTAGGAATGAGAAACGCTGCCCAACATTTAAGTTGCCCATATTCCTCGGTTTTTCCGGAGGAATAGGCCATTTTCGGTGGCCTTTCGGCGCGGATTGAGAGGCCTTTTGGTGCCATCCTGTGCCGGTATCTGAAAAAATGCCGCCTTTTGGTTCGGATAAGTTACTCATTTTACTAATATTATTTCGCTGATAGGGCGCTGCTTAACCGCTTCGACCCCGCCGAGGCGCCGCGGTTGGACCGCTAATGTGCCGCTTAGAGGCCGGGCGGTCCGGGTGCGGAGCGGATTATTTGCACCTGAAGATAACTTAATGCCAGGTTAGAGCAATTTCCAGAAAAGAAGAGAAAGTTGACCCACATCCGGCTTGAAAAGTTCAAGGTTCAAGGTTCAAAGTGGAGGTGGTCGTGGCTCATTGAACTCTATCGTAGGGGCATATCCTGGTTTTGAGGGGCGGGTATGCTAAAATTTCTGAAAAGTTTATAAATCCGCCTGATTAGTCAACAAATTCATCGAATTTTATGCTAACATCGGTGTCGCCCAACGATTCGACTAGAAAAGCGGAAATGTCCCTTGGTTAACCTCCGAGAGAGAGGTCACCAAAACCGTTTTTGGACTATGGTGGCCAAGGCTGCCGTATAATCTCGGATTAAGGGGGTCTCCCAACCGCGATAACCTCCGATTTCAGCTTTTGCAGAGCTCTCCAATTGTTTCTTGTCTCCCGAGCGAAGAACCGCCGTGGGAAGCGGTAGATCTATCGATTTAATTCGGGAAGAGAGATCTCTAGCCATGAAAAGACTGTTAGGAGCTGTTTGGCTGTTGGTCTGGCTTTGGGCAGCCGCACTGGTGGCCGTCACCGGCGCCTGGGCCAAGCCCACCACCCCGGAGCAGGCCAAAACCGTGGTCCTTAACTGGCTCAGCCTGGACGCCCTGCCCCTGGGCGCGGCTATGGGCCGGCAGATCAAGGAAATCCAAACTTTCAATCATGGGGAGGCGCCGGCCTATTATGTGTTGTACCTGAACCCCGCCGGCCTGGTCTTGGTGCCGGCCGACGACCTGGTGGAGCCCATCATCGGCTTCCTGCCGGCCGGGCAGTATGACCCCTCCCCCGCCAACCCCCTGGGGGCCCTGGTCAGCCGGGATATTCCGGGGCGGGTCCTGCTGGCCCGGGCGGTGGAGGCCAAGGGCCTGGAGGCCCTGGCCCCCGAAACTCCCCAGACCCAGGCCCAGCGCAAGTGGGGCTTACTATTGCAGCCTTCTCTGGGCCCCGAAGCCTTGGAGTTCGGCACCGGCAGCATCTCCAGCATCCGGGTGGCCCCCTTGGTCCAGAGCCGTTGGTTCCAAGGCGCGGTGAATGGCCAAAACTGTTACAACTACTATACCCCCCATAATTACATCTGCGGCTGCGTAGCCACCGCTGTGGCGCAGTTGATGCGGTATTGGCAGTGGCCCCAACAGGGCATCGGCAAGCTTCAGATGACTTATTATGTCGATCTAAACCCGCAGACGGGCGATACCCGGGGCGGCGACGGCGCCGGCGGCCCTTATGACTGGGCCAACATGGTGTTGGATCCCCAGGGCTCCGGAGTCGATGAGACCCAGCGGCAGGCCATTGGCGCCCTGACCTATGACATCGGCCTGTCGGTGCATATGAATTATACTGCGGGTGAATCGGATGCAGATTTCAGTGAATTCGCCTTGATCAACACCTTTGGGTACAGTAATGCCATCTATGGCTATAACCACATGGTTAACCTTCCGGCGGCCATCCGCGATGCCATGGTCAACCCCAATCTCTACGCCCAGTATCCTGTCCTCTTCGGCATCATCGGTGATCCCGGGGGCCACGCCGTTGTCTGCGACGGTTATGGCTACAACTCCGCCACCATGTACCATCACCTTAACCTGGGTTGGGCCGGCGGCGACGACGCCTGGTACAATCTGCCTACGGTTGACACCTCCCAGGGGACTTTTGACACCGTCATTAGCTGCATTTATAACATCTATAAACCCGGAACGGGCTCCGGTTCGGGGGAGATCATCGCCGGCCGGGTGACGGATGCCGGCGGCAGTCCCCTCAATGGGGTCACGGTGAGCGCCAGCGGCGGTTATACCGCCACCACCGACGCCAACGGCATTTATGCCCTGGCTCAGGTGCCTAAAAGCACCACGTTTACCGTCAGCGCCAGCAAAGCGGGATACAGCTTCTCCTCCCAGTCTGTGACCACGGGCGCCACCAAGAATTATAGCACAACCACAGGTAACCAATGGCCCATCGACTTTGTGGGTTCCGCCCTCCCGGCCCCCACCCTGAACGAGGCCCTGGACAACACCAAGCTCAGCTTCTCCACCGGCGGCAACGCCAACTGGTACGGGCAAAGAACCACCTCGTACTACGGCGGCAGCGCCGCCCAAAGCGGGGCCATCGTCGATACCCAATCTAGCCAATTGGTGACCACCGTCACCGGCCCCGGCATCCTCTCGTTCTATTGGAAGGTTTCGAGCGAGAAAGCCCCTGCTGGCGAGTTTTATGACTTTCTAGGGGTCTGGATTGGCAGCACCTTAAAAGGTTATATAGACGGGGAGGTGGATTGGACCAAGGTAACCTTAGCCATCCCGGCCGGCATCCATACCGTCACCTGGAAGTACACTAAGGATCTATATGACAGTTCCGGCTCCGACTGCGGCTGGGTGGACAAGGTGGTCTATACCCGGAGCGGCTTGGCCTCGGTGCTCCCGCTCCTGCTTTATTGAGCCCGTAGAGCCCGTAGGGCGGGAAAGCGCAGCGCATCCCGCCATTAGCATTATTCCATCTCTAGACTTCGAACGTTATCATCTGCCGCCCATTCAAGGTTATAAATGCCGCGTTCCTTATCTGCTGATTCGAAAAGTTGTTGAAGAGGTAGCACAGGCGTCTCGTCTGTGGCCCACGTGCGGCGGGCACGGAGGCCCGCCCTACCAGAACTTTTTGAGCAAGCCATAAGGGCGGTTCGAGAACCGCCCCTACAAACCCGCTTGATCAAATATACAAGCCTGCTTGATCAAATAATCATACGCCGAAGCAAGAATTGTGTTTGATTACAGCTTTAAATTCTCCCGGGCCAGACGTTCCCCCTGGGCCCGGATCTCCACCAGTTCATGGAGGGTCGGGAGGTATTTGCATTGGAAGCCTTCGTGCACCAGCTTGACCTTCATGGCCGCCAGGATCTGGTTCATCTGGGACACGGCCTGGCCGCTCCAGCCGTAGGAGCCGAAGCAGGCCGCGGCCTTGTTTACGGGGCGCAGCCCCTGGAGGTAGGTGAGGAACTCCCCCATGGACGGGAACATGGTGTTGTTGAGGGTGGGGGAGCCGAAGAGCAGCAGCCCGGCGTCCAAGACGTCGGTGACGATGTCGCTGTAGTGGGTGCGGCGTAAACGATAGGGCAGGGTTGCGGCCCCGGCGTCGATCAGGCCGTTGATCAGGGCCTGGGCCATCAGCTCGGTGCTGCCCCACATGGTGTCATAGATGACCAGGGCCTTGGGGAGCACTTCGCCGGCGGCCCATTTCCGGTAAGCCGCCAACACCCTTTCCGGTTGCCGCAGGAGCAAACCGTGATCCGGGGCAATCAGCTTAAAGTCCAGGTGCAACTGCTCGATGCTGTGGAACAATCTGGTGATCAGGCTGCCGAAAGGCATCAGGATATTGGCGTAGTACTTCTTCACTTGATGAAAATAGGCCGAGTAATCCTCGGTCTGGTCGTCGAAACGTTCGCTGGAGGCGAAGTGGGCCCCGAAGGCGTCGCTGGAGAAGAGGATCTGCTCCTCCTTCAAGAGGGTCATGATGGAGTCCGGCCAGTGGAGCATGGGGGTCTCCAGGAAGAGGAGGTGGCGCCGCCCCAGGGAGATTTCGTGGCCCGTTTTTACTTCCTCGAAGGGCCAGTCGCTCTGGTAATGGCGGCTCAGGCCCGCCCTGCCCATGGCGGAGCAAAAGAGCTTTTCCGGCTTGACCCGAGCCATGACTTCGGGCAGGCCCCCGGAGTGGTCCATCTCCACGTGGTTGGAGACGATATAGGAGATCTTCTCCGGGTCCACGACCTCCGCCACCCGCTCCAGCATCTCCGGGACGAATTCCTTTTTGACCGTGTCGATCAGGGTGATTTTGTCATCCAGAATCAAAAAGGCGTTGTAGGTGGAGCCTCTTTCGGTGACGTAGCCGTGGAATTCCCGGATATCCCAGTCGATGGCGCCCACCCAGAAGACGTTGGGGGCCAGTTCTATCGCCATGTTGATCTCCAAGTCAGGGGTTAGGGGTTAGAGTTGGGAATTTTTCTGACAACTGACAACTGACAACTGACAACTGACAACTGGCTACTGGCTACTGGCTACTGCTTCTTACAGCCCTTCCTTGACCAGCTCTTCCACCAGGGCCTTCTGCTTTTTGTTCAGATTGGCGGGGGTCTCGACGATTATGCGGACGTATTGGTCTCCCCGGGTCTTGCCGTTGGCCTGGGGCAGACCGTAGTTCTTGAGGCGCATCTTGGTGTGGCTCTGGGTTCCCGGGGGCACCTTGAGGCTCATGGTCTTGCCGTCCAGGGTGGGCACCGTCACCTTGGTGCCGAGGGTGGCCTCGGTGAACTTGATGCGCCGGTCCACGTACAGGTCGCTGCCCTCCCGTTTAAATACCGGATGCTCCACCTCTTTCAACCTGACGTAGAGGTCGCCGGGGGGCCCGCCCATGGGACCGGGCCTACCCTTGCCGCTGACCCGCAGTCTTTTGCCCGGCAGGGCCCCGGGGGGGATCTTCACGGCGATCTTTTCCATCTGGCCATGGTGGGGCATGGCCACCACCTTTTCGGTGCCAAAGGCCATTTCGTGGAGGGTGATGGGCATCTCCACCTGCAGGTCCTCGCCCTTCATGGGCGGGACTTGGGCCCCGAAGCCTTCCGGGCCCCCATAGCGGAAGACCCGGGTGCGGGCGCCGCCGCGGCCGCCGCGGCCTCCTCCCCCGAAAAGCCGGCTGAAAATGGACTCGGAGAGACCGACGTCGAACATATCGCTGAAATCGAAGCCTTTGAAGATGTCTTCCTGGGTGAATCTTTCCCGGAAGGCCTGGGAACCGAACTGGTCGTATTGCTGCTTCTTTTCGGGATTGCTCAGAACCGCGTAGGCTTCGCTGACCTGCTTAAATTTCTCCTCCGCCTGCTTCTTGTCACCCTTGGCTTTGTCCGGATGGTACTTCATGGCCAGCTTACGGTAGGCCTTCTTGATTTCTTCCGGAGAGGCCTCCCGGCCCACTCCCAATATCTGATAGTAATCTATCTCCGCCATGGGGCAGTTCTCGCAATTCTGAGGGGATAATTTGGCTTATTATAAGTTCCGGTGGATTTTTGTCAACCGGTCTTTCCGTATAACCTTTCTATTTCATTAGAAATTTCTTTTAAGTTGATTTAGTTGCGGCCATTTCTTTCTTGATAATTTTTTCTCTTTCTGATAATAATCAACGATTATGCAGTGTAGCCAGTTCTAATCCGGCGGCAAGCCGGGTATTTCATGTATTGTAAGGAGGTTGGGCATGACGGCTTTGGTGGGCGGACTGGTCGCGGTAGCACTGGGATTAATCGGCCTGGGGTTGTGGTGGCGGGAGTTCCTTGGCCTCATCGCCGGGGGCCTTCCCCTCTTGCTCCTCTTGGGCGGCGCCTTGGCGGTCTATCTGGGTTTTGAGGAGACCAAGGATAAGTTTTTTAAGAAAGCGGAAACCCCGGCTTACGAGCCTCCCAAGATGGCTGAGGCCGAAGTGGAACAATATAAGGCTGAAGTGGACCGCTTGAAGGCGGAAGTCGACGCGCTCAAAACTACCAAGAAGAAGTAAAGCAGGCTGTATTTAAGGATCGATACAAAGGGCGGGGTAACCTCGCCCTTTTGTATTGGTAATTGCTCCCTCCCCTCGCGTGGCTGGAGTGAGGGGGTGTGCCATTTACGCCGCGATCTCCCCGGAAGTCACCCGGACCACTTCCCCCGCCTCCGTCTCCACCAGCAGGGCCCCATCCGGGGCGACCTCCACGGCCTTGCCGTGGATGACCAGCGGCCCCTGCCGCACCGCCACCTGTTGCCCCAGGGTCACGGCAAAACTGCGCCATTCGTTAAGAATTCCGGCAAACTCCCGGGCCAGGAAGCGCCCGTAGAGTTCCTCGAACTCCTCCAGCCAGGCCTGTAGGAGCCGCACCCGGGAATGGCGGCGCCCGGTGCTCAGGGCCAGGGAAGTGGCAATGGCGGCCAGCTCTTCCGGAAAGGCGGGGTTGTTGACATTGAGACCCAGGCCCACCACCAGGTGCCGGATCTGGTCGGTTTCGGTCTCCATTTCCGTGAGGATGCCCCCCAGTTTTTTCCCGGCCAGCAGCAGGTCATTGGGCCATTTAATGCCCGGGGCCACGCCGGTGACCCGTTTTACGGCCCGGGCCACCGCCACCGCGGTGGTCAGGGTGATCTGAGGCATCTCCGTGGGCGGCAGTACCGGCCTGAGGACCAGGGACACATAGAGCCCCGCCCCCGGGGGGGAATCCCACTGGCGCCCCAGCCGGCCCCGGCCCCGGCTTTGGGCTTCGGCCACCACCAGGGTGCCTTCCGGGGCTCCCTTTGCCGCCAACTCCTTGGCCAGATCGTTGGTGGAGGCAACCTCCTCGAAGTAATGCACCGGCCCCTTGAGATAGCGGGCCTTGAGCCCCAGGGCGATTTCCTCCGGCAACAGCTTTTCGGTGGCGGCCACCAGAAGGTAGCCCCGGCGGGGGGAGCCTTCAATGGCATAGCCCAGGGCCTTGAGGCGGTGGATGCGCTTCCACACCGCCGCCCGGCTCAGACCCAATTGCCCCGCCAGGGTCTCGCCGGAGAGGGGATTGGGCGTCCGGCGCAAGGCCTGCAAGACCGCGGTTAGGGGACTCTCGGGGCCGCCAAGCGGTTCCTTGGGGTTATTCTGGTTCATTTTTGCAGCAAGTTCACTATTGAGGCTCTTGAAAAGTTTAGCAAAACCAGTTCCGGCTTCTATTCCCCCCTCCCCACGGGGGGAGGGGGCTAGGGGGAGGGGGGCGTCAGTCGTTTAGAACTGCTGGATAATACTAATAAATATTGCCACCCCCACCCTAACCCTCCCCCCTCAAGGGGGAGGGGATTATGCCGATACTCTATGGTTGCCACGTTTCATCAATTTCTTGCATCCGGTCAATGGTGAACCGCAACACCTTAATCACGTTTATCACGTTTTCAATTTCATCCAGAGAAAGGTGGCGACCTTTACGGGATTTCAAGTATTTGTCCAGCACCTGATAGCCGCCGATGTGAAAATTCCAGACGTCTTCCGGCACCGGGGCGAAATACTGTTGGGGATTGAGATATAACTGCTGTTCCTTCGAGTTGTAGATTGGCTTTGCCACCAAGTCGCTGCCCTTGGTCATTTCGACCTTTGGCTCGGCAGGAATTTCTTTGAGTAAATGCGCCTGCACCAATGGCCAGCCCAGGGCCGAAAGTTTTTCAAAGGTCTGGCGATCATCCACGAACGGAATCCGGGGAAAGTCGATTTTCAGGAACTCGGCATATTGGCGGCGGTAGGCGGGGCTGTGCAGCACGGCATAGATATAGCCCAGGATGGCTTCCGGCTCATAATGGTGGCCGTATTTTTGGTCGATGAAGGCGCGAAATTCTGGAGCGAAGTTTTCGCGGCGCTCGTTGTAGTGGGCCTGAAGTTCCTTGACGAAAAGATGGTTATTCTGGTTTTGGTTCGATTCTTTGTCTCTGGGGGTGTTGTAAAGGTAGAGGGGGGCGATATAATTTCCTTCTTTAAGAGAGACTGTATGCAAGTTGATTGGTAGATCAGAACAGTGAACATGTTCCCAATCACGTTTAATTTCGACGTTTCGTGAAAAGATCAGGCCAATATTGTTACCAGAAAGCATATGCCTTTGAAGTTGATATACGGGATATGCCAAAAACCCTCGAGATTTGTCAGTGTAATATGTAAAGCGAACATCAAATGGGCGGTATAGAATCGGCTGAAGATACTTTTCATTAATGCCAAACATAATCACATTTTCTTTTGCAGATTTAACTTTCCAATCTCGACTATCAATTCCAGTCTTATATTCCGTTCTAATTTCTTCCACCCCTTTATTGAAAAAATCTTTTACAACTCTTAATAGCTCATCCTTGGTATAATGGAAGACGATTTCGTCTTTTTTACTGCATATTCCAACGGCGTTTTGGAAAAAAATATCTGTAATCTTCCATCCCGGTTCATATTTCTCGCGCTTGGACTCATCCTGTGGAATAAACAGATAAAACGGGCTGTTTGGCTGTACTTCACCCCAGGAAACATTATCAAGTTCCATCTCCAGGCAAGCTCGATATTTCTCCTGCCGTTTGCCCCAAAGGTCCGCGTGATAAACCTTCTTCTCTAACCCTGGTTGGCGCACCAGCAAGGAAATGCACACCCCCTGCTCAATATCGAAGACATTTTCATCCTTGCCGCCGTTCGGGGCGGTTTCCTTTTTCTTGCTGTTGCCGTGCAGATCAAGCACATAAATCCGGTTAAAGGTCTGCATCAGGCTTTGCCGCATGCCGCGAAAGGTCGGGTTGTCCAGAAAGGAATGGTTGGTGATGATGCCGACCACGCCTGCCTCCACCTGCTCCATCTTCCACTGGGCAAAGCGGATGAACTTGACATAATCGTCCTGCAACCACTTGGGGTTTTTTTCTCCCAAGGGCTTGCCATCAACTTGCTTGTAAGATTCAATCAGCCTGGTAATCCATTTGCCCTTGTTTAACGAATGGCCGGAATAGGGCGGATTGCCGGTGATGACCAGAATGGGTTTGTTCTTGACGCCTTGCGCCAGTTCCACCTCTTTCGACAGGGCCGGCAGTAGCCAGTTTTGCTGCGGTTCAATGGGCTCCAGGGTGTTGGTTAGATAGATTTGCAGCCGCTCCTGGGGCTGCATGTTAAATTCCTTGTCGTGCAGAAACTGTGACAGTTTCAGGTGGGCGATGGTATAGGGGGCAATCAGATATTCAAAGCCGTAGAGGTTTTTCAGGACGTGTTCCCGGATCACCTGGTCGCGCACCCCCTCCGAGGTCTCATCCAGAATTTGCTGCATCACTTCCAGGAGGAAGGTGCCGGTGCCCGTGGCAAAGTCCAGCACTGTGACCCGCTGGCGGTCGGCCAGGCCGGCCTGGATACCGAAGGTGTTCTTCAAGATATCGTGGACGGCGCGCACGATAAAATTGACCACCGGCGGCGGGGTGTAGTAGACGCCGCGGCTTTTGCGCATGTCCTTGTCGTAGGCCTTTAAAAACCCTTCGTAGAAGTAGACGTAGGGGTCTTTGGCAAACAACAGCCGTTCTTCCTCGGACTGCGGGAAGAGGCGGCCCTGACGTTTGCTGAAGGCCAAATCCTCCCGGAGCGCGGCCAGATCGAGGTTGTTCATGATGCTGAGGATTTCTTCGATGAGCCACTTGATTAGCCGGTATTCCTCCCGGTCCAATTCGTCCAAAAAATCGACCAGTTCCCGGATCAGTTCAAAATTGGTGGGAATATACTGCTTGGCATTGTTGAGGCTGATGGGGGCGCCGTTGCCACAGTTCAGGCGGGCCAGAAACAGGCCGTAGCCCAGCATTTGGGCAAAGGCATCGGCAAAACCGGCGATATTTAGTTCGTGAAAAACGTCTCTCTTGAAAACTCCAAATAGGCCAAAGAGTTTGCCTTCCTGATGTTCTCCCTCTTGCCTGAGCAATTCTTCCGTCAAAAATTCGCGCAATCCATGGCAGCGGAGCGCCAGAGCCAAAGCCAAATCCTTGGCCCTTCCCAGGCCCTTGGGCGGAGTGGATAAAAAGGCGGCGATTAACGCCGCCACCTTGTCCGCCTTATCAGGATCGAGGCGCGCTTTGTAATAACCGACATCGCTGGGATAGCAAAGGGTTTCGCGCTTGGTTATGGTCCCATCCTTCAACCAAATCCATTCCAGGTAATTAGTCAGGATCAGATTGCCGGATAATTGTTTGTATTTGGCGATTTGCTCAGACTTGAGAATTTGGTCCAGGTTTTCAGTGGTCTTTTTATTTTCTAGATAACCCAGGATGCGCTCGTCGTTGGTCTTGAATTTGAAATCCGGAGAGCCTTTGCCGGTCTCGTCGCGCTTAGGTTCGTGGATGACTTTGATTTTCGTTCCGGCGAAGACTTTCAAAAGATGGTCCAGCGCCGGGCGCAAGGTATGCTCAGTTGAATCTTTGACATCGAGCTTTTTGATTTGGTCAAAATATGTTTTAAAGGCTTCGAGCATAACGGAACAGCCTATTTGAGGTTTTTACTTGTGTTACCGAAAACCGAAAGCCGGAAACGGTCTTAGTTAGGTGGCCGCGGCTCACCCCGCTGTCGTTCCTGAATCTGGCGCTTGAGGGAATTGTTATACACCGCGGCGCCCAGGAGGCAGCCCACCACCAGCCCCACCGCGGCGGCCGTGTAGGTGGGCGACATGAGCAGGGCGACGCACATGCCGGTGACGGCGTAGGCCAGGGGGATGTAAAGCTGGGCCGGACTCCACTGGCAGGCCGGGATCAGGGCCAGGATGAGGCACAAGGCCACCAGCTTGCGGCCCCGACTTGAGTTCCCGTTTCCCGGCCGACCAATCAGCATAGGTTATCTCTTAATTAACCGAAATTGTCTTGTAGGGGCGGTTCTAGAACCGCCCCTACCACCCCTTGGCATGGAGGGTGCGCCTTAAGCACCTATAGCCGCTGCCACAGCATCAGGTTAAAAACCAGGCCCATCCCCAGGTGCAAAGCCAGGCTGAGGCGGCAAAGCAGCCTGAGCCGGTTCTCCTCCCGGTAAGCCCGCCGCTTGATGAGCTCCTGGTTGACCACCGCCAGGAGCAACAAGGGCCAGATGGCATTCCTCCAGGGCAGGGGCGAGGCCGGAAAGAACAGGAGGGCCACCAGCAAGAGGATAACCAGGACGTTGGCCGCGGTATAAATCAGGGCCGCCGCCACCGGACCCAGCCGGGCTGCCAGGCTGTGCCGCCCCGGCGCCTCCTCCCGAGGGTCCGGGAACCCGTAAATCAGAAAGAGATTAAACCCGGCCCAGGTGAGGGGCAGGCCGTAAAACAGCTCTTCCGCCACCCAGTAACCGGACTGCAAATAGAACCCGGTGACCACCG
>Ga0315282_10005151_pt1 | contig 22404 bp, 22 predicted proteins | sample YL17G07_20_MG_FD_203693 | JGI IMG/M metagenome (GOLD analysis project Ga0315282, IMG submission 203693) | Sediment microbial communities from Yellowstone Lake, YNP, Wyoming, USA - YL17G07_20 | ecosystem: Environmental > Aquatic > Freshwater > Lake > Sediment | place: USA: Wyoming | collected... | reverse complement strand
TTTCTCTCCATCCTCCCTTCCCATCAGGCATTTGGGATGACCCTGGCCATGAACCTGCCCATCTACCTGGCCGGCATGAGCATCCACCTGCCCCAATTTGAAATGGGCCAGGTCCTCTCCGCGGTGCGAAAGCATCGTCCTTCTTTTTTCCCGGCCTCGCCCCCGATGATCGAATCTCTGTCCACTTATCCGGAGATTACGAAATACGGGGTCTCTTCGATTAAGACCTGTTGGTCGGTCGGCAAGCCATTGGGGGAGGAAGACTTGCAGAACTTTGAGCGAAAGGTTGGCCGGAAAGTCAGCGAAGCATATGGGCTGACGGAAGCTTCTGCCCTTACGCATGCGAACCCCCTTTACGGGAAGCGGAAAGCGGGCTCCATCGGCCTCCCTTTGCCCGATACAGATGCCAAAATTGTGGACGTGGGGGGCGGGGAGACGGAGATGCCGCCGGGCGAAGCAGGGGAATTGGTCATCCGGGGCCCGCAGGTGATGAAAGGATACTGGAATAGGCCCGAAGAGACGCAGAGAGCCCTTCGCGGGGGCTGGCTGCATACCGGGGATTTGGCGCGCATGGATGAAGATGGATATTTTTACATCACGGGCAAACTCGGAAAAAATCGAAAATAATTTTTGGACGCAGATGGACGCAGAAGAATCGGATTTATAGAGAACGGCTTAATACCCTGACCGTTATCGAATAGTCGTCGCAAAGACTATTTGCTTTTGCGGATTCCCATGAATAGGGTCACTCTTTATCTGCGTATATCGGCGTAAATCTGCGTCCCCATTCTGCATTTTGCAATACCCAAAAAAATCCGAAAATTTTTCTTGACAGCGTTTCCGACTTTGTGGTAAAAAGAAATCACTTTAAGATAAGGAAGCGAAATGGATCAACTTAAGAAAATTGAATTCGGCTGCGGGTACTGCTTTTGGTTTTACTATGCCGGGGTTTGCCCGCCGCCGGGAAGTTGATCTGTAAATAGATTAAACTGAACGAGGCCGTGGGCAGACCAAATGCTGCCCACGGCCTTTTTATTTTGAGCCGCGGGGATTTTTCTCACGGCTTTTTTATTTTAAAGAATTCACCGCAGAGCACGCAGAGAACGCGGAGATGGACTTAAAACAAAAGGCAAAATCCAGGAACCAAATGAAGAATAGATGGACAATTTTTTTTGCGAAGGTTTTGGGTAGTTGATATTCGATGGAATTTATTTCTCTGCGTTCTCTGCGAGCTCTGCGGTGAATGGTTTTTAAGTGCATTGAAAAAGGTGAGGGGGAGGGGAAAATGGTCGGGAAACGGATACGGTTGGAGCGGATCATGGACCGGGTCTCGGGAAAGACGGTGATCGTGCCCATGGACCACGGCGTAACCCTTGGGCCCATGGCCGGGTTGACCGATATGCGCCAGACGATCAATGCGGTAGCCGCGGGAGGGGCCAACGCCATCGTGATTCACAAAGGCCTGGTGGAGGCCGGGCACCGCCGGAGCGGCAGAGATGTGGGCCTGATCATTCACCTCTCGGCGAGCACCTGCATGGCCCCCGACCCCAACTGCAAAGTCCTGGTGTGCTGCGTGGAGGAGGCCATCAAGCTGGGAGCGGATGCCGTCTCCATTCACGTAAACATCGGGGCGGAGGATGAGAAGTCCATGCTCAAGGATTTCGGGCATGTAGCCAAAGAAGCCCTGGATTGGGGAATGCCCCTGCTGGCCATGATGTACATGCGCGGGTCGAAAGTAAAGAACGGGTTCGAGGTGAGGTTGGTCAAGCATGCGGCCCGGGTTGGCGCCGAACTGGGGGCCGACATTGTGAAAGTTCCCTATACCGGGTCGGTAGAAAGCTTCCGCGAGGTGGTGGGGGGATGTTTTGTGCCCGTGGTCATTGCCGGCGGAGAGAAGATGGAGACGGATCGGGACGTTCTGGAGATGGTGAAAGGGTCGGTACAGGCTGGCGGCGCAGGGGTCTCCATCGGCCGCAATGCCTTCCAGCACAGCGAACCGGAAAAGATCGTCCGGGCGATCAATAAAATGGTGCACAACGGGACCGCGGTCGAAGAAGGACTGAAGGAACTCGCGGCCTGAAGGAGTTAAGAAATGGGAAAACAGGTTTGGGTGAAGGTCATTCCCTGGGCCGTGTCCTTGGCCCAGGCAGCGATGGAGAGCGGAGCCGATGCACTCTGGGTCGAGGCCGGGATTCGTACGGAGGTGAGAAAGATGGGGCTCATCCCCACGGTGGCCGAGGACGGTGATCTTCAGCTGGGCCGGGATGTGGTCGAGAAGGAAGTCCGGGGCAAGAAGGACGAAGAGGAAATCATCTCTCTGAGTCTCCGGAAAAAAGTCGTGGTGAAGGGAGAGGACTGGAAGATCATCCCCCTGGAGAATTTATTGAGCCAGGCCGGGAACCTGTTCGTTGAGATTACCAGCCTGAAAGAAGGCCAGACGGCCCTGTCCATCCTGGAAAAAGGTGTGGATGGAGTCGTGATCAACGACCCGGACGCCAACGCGATTCGCCAGATCATCCGGGCCCTCAAAGAGGAGGACGAAAGATTCGAACTCTTTCCGGCTACGGTCAAGCATGTCGAGCCATTGGGCCTGGGAGACCGGGTCTGCGTGGATACCTGCACGGCCATGGTCCAGGGAGAAGGCATGCTGGTGGGCAACAGCAGCCAGGCCCTCTTCCTGATTCACTCGGAGAGCGTGGAAAATCCTTTCGTAAACACCCGGCCGTTCCGCGTCAACGCCGGTCCCGTGCACGCCTACATCCGTCTGGCTGGCGGGCAGACAAAATATCTTTCCGAACTCCGGGCAGGGGATCAGGCATTGGTCGTCAACTTTGAAGGGAAGAGCTTCCCGGCCGTAGTGGGGAGGGCTAAGGTGGAAAGGCGTCCTCTGGCTCTGGTGGAGGCCGAAGCCGGCGGCCGGAATATTTCGGTCATCCTGCAAAACGCCGAGACCATTCGCCTCACCCAGCCGGACGGGAAAGCGGTTTCGCTGGTGGACCTCAGGGAAGGCAGTGAAGTCCTGGTCTACCGGGAAGGTTCCGGAAGGCATTTTGGGGTGCGGATTGATGAGACGATTTTGGAAAAGTAATAACGCGGGAAGAATTTGCGTTCCCATCGTCGAGACGACCATGGAAAAGGCGCTCCGGGCGGTCAAGGAAGGGAATCATCTAGGTGACCTGATCGAACTGCGGGTGGATTATCTGAGAAACGCCGAATTGGAGAAGCTTTTGAAGGCGGGGGAAAGGCCTCTCATCGTCACCAACCGCCGGAAGGCGGAAGGGGGCAGGTATCGGGGGGATGAAAAAAAGAGGCTGGCCATTTTGCGGCAGGCGGCCGATTTAGGTGCCGCCTTCGTGGACGTGGAGATGCGAACGGAACGATCTTCGCTTAGGGAATTGATCAAAAATAAGAACGGCACCCGAATGATCCTCTCCTCCCACGATTTCCAAAGAACGCTCTCTCCGAGTGCGCTACGGAAGCTATTGGACCGTATGATGCGGCAGGGAGCGGATGTGGCCAAAATTGCCACCTTCGCTAGGTCATGGGACGACAATTTGAAAGTCTTAGCGCTTATTCCCTACGCCAGAAAAAGGGGACAGGCCATCGTGACCTTCTGCATGGGAGAAAAGGGGAAGATGAGCCGGATCTTTTCTCCCTTGATGGGTGCGGCCTGGACGTACGCATCCCTGGGCAGGAGACGGGCTTCCGCCCCCGGGCAATTGACCGTTAAAGAGATGAGGGAGATCTGGGAGAGGCTGGAATGATCGACGCGGAGACCCAACTCTACGGAGTCCTCGGAAACCCGGTGCGGCACAGCCTGAGCCCCATCATCCATAACGGAGCTTTCCAGAGGATGGGATTGAACGCGGTTTATCTGGCCTTTGAAGTCAAAAATCTTGAAGAAGCGGTGAGGGGAATCAAAGGGCTGGGAATTCGGGGCGTGAGCGTGACCCTACCATTTAAGACCCAGATCATCCCTTTCCTCGACCGACTGGAAGAGGTGGCCGGGAAGATCCAGGCCGTCAACACCATCCGCCAGGAGGGGGGAAAACTCATCGGCTACAACACCGATTGGTCGGGAGCTTTGGGGGCCCTGGAAGGAAAAATTGAGCTCACGGGAAAAAGAGTTTTTCTCCTGGGGGCAGGGGGAGCGGCCCGGGCCATCGCCTTCGGCCTGAAAGAACGTGGCTGCCGGGTTTTCATTGGCAGCCGTTCGCCGAAGAAGGCAGCCGCTCTGGCCGAAGAGCTGGGAGTGGTTCATCGACCTCTACCTGTCGCCGGCAGGCTGGATGCCGACGTGCTGGTCAATGCCACCTCTGCGGGCATGTCTCCGAATGATGAGGAAAGCCCTGTTCCCAAGGAAGTGTTGGACAAAGAGATGACCGTGATGGACATCGTCTACAAGCCCCTTCGGACAAAGCTTTTGCGCGAGGCGGAAGAGCGGGGATGCCGGACGATCGATGGACTGGAAATGCTCGCCCGTCAGGGGGCCGCGCAGGTTGAGATCTGGACGGGCCGAAAACCGGAGATCGGAGAAATCAAAGAGGACCTGCGGCGGGCATTGAATCAGCATTCTGCCCCGCGTTCCGCGGGGCGCTTCGCGGGGTCGCGTCTCGGAGATAAATAGCTTGCGTTACAGGCCGTTCCAGGAGCCGTGGGGCGGACTGCTTCGCTTGCCAAAATAGGCGCTGGTTCCTTCGGAGCGCGCGTCTGATTCTAATTTGCTTTTAACCAAGAAAATGATTTTGTCAATTTTTATAGATGCGGAACCAGGTGCCGGCGTTCCTTTGCGGAAGGAAAGGGATGGGCAAGAAATTAAGTATTTCCCGCCGGATTTTGGCGGCGCGCATCAATCCGCCCCACGGCTCCACGTGGGAAGCTATCCAATTATTGACAGGACGCGACCGTAGGGGCGGTTCGCGAACCGCCCCTACGACCATCATTGAAAAGGATACCGATGATCGAGATCAAGCCGTTGCCCCATTGCGACGCAGTGATTGCCGTCCCCGGGTCGAAGAGTTACACCCACAGGGCTCTCGTCGTATCCGCTCTGGCTGCGGGGGAGTCTCTGCTGATCAACGCCCTGCGCTGTGAAGATACAGAGCATACGGCTCGGGCGCTGGAAAAATTTGGGGTGCGGATCTTGCGGGAAGGAGATAAGCTTCGCGTTCAGGGCACGGGAGGAAAGCTGAAAGCGGGCGGAGAAAAAATCTACGTGGGTGATTCGGGAACTTCCATGAGGTTTCTGAGCGCTCTGGCCGCCCTAAAAAATGGGCGCACCCTTTTGGATGGGAGTGAGCGGATGCGCCAGCGGCCGATGGCCCAGCTTCTGGATGGGTTAGTCGCCTTGGGGGTCAGGGCCTATTCTCAAGAAGGAGACGGCTGCCCGCCCGTAATCGTAGAGTCCCGGGGGCTAACGGGAGGCGTGGCCCGGATCGATGGCGGGGAGAGCAGCCAATTCCTCTCCGCCCTTTTAATGGTCGCCCCCCTGGCTCAAGGAGATGTGCGCATAGAGGTGGCGGGTCACCTGGCTTCCAGGCCTTATGTGGATATTACGCGGGATGTGATGTCTGCCTTTGGCGTAGAGGTCCAGTGTGCCGGGGATCGTTCTTTTTTCGTTCCCTGTGGGCAGCGATACCTTCCCCGAAAATATCCCATCGAAGTAGATGCGTCCAATGCCTCTTATTTCTTTGCCGCCGCCGCCATTAGCCGGGGGAGGGTGAAGGTGGAAAACTTCCGTCCGGCATCCGTCCAGGGCGATGCCGGCTTTCTAAAAATCCTGGAAAAGATGGGATGCGAGGTGAACCGCGGGGAGAGTTTTACGGAAGTTCGGGGCAAAGGTCTTCAGGGGATTGAGCTGGACATGAACGCCATGCCGGACTTGGTTCCCACCCTGGCGATTACGGCAACCTTTGCCCGGGGCAAAACGGTGATGCGGAACATCGGCCATCTGCGCCTGAAGGAGTCAGACCGCATCCGCTCGCTGGCCTCTGAGCTGGCCAAGATGGGGGTTAAGGTCGAAGAAGGAGAAGACTGGTTGTCTGTAGAGGGAGGAAAAGTCCGGGCGGCGGAAATCGAAACCCACAACGACCACCGCCTGGCCATGAGTTTCGCCGTCGCCGGCCTGGCTGTACCGGGCATAAAGATTAAAGGGGAGCAATGCGTGGAAAAATCCTTCCCGGAGTTTTGGGAGACGCTGGAAAAGTTGTATTAAAGAATTGGATTCCGCTATTTGGATTTTCTTATGAATGTTGTGTTGATCGGTTACCGGGGAGCCGGGAAAAGCACGGTGGGAGCCAAGCTGGCCATCCGCACGGGAATAGGCTTTGTGGATACGGATGACCTGGTGGAAAAGCACCAGAGGGCGCCCATCCGTGATATCGTTGCGTCAAGCGGATGGGACCATTTCCGGGCAGTCGAGAAGAAAATCATCGAGGAAATTTCCCGGAAAGATAACCTAATCATCGCTCCCGGCGGAGGAGCGGTGCTCGACCCCGAAAATGTCGGGTCTTTGAGGAGAAATGGTCTGATCATCTGGCTGAAGGCGGACCGGGAAATCCTTTGCCGGAGGATCGATCGAGACTCCCGCACCGTTGCCAGCCGGCCGACCCTGACCGGGAAAGGCGCCATGGAAGAATTCGGGGAAGTGATGGCGGTCCGCAATCCCTTCTATGAGCGGGCCGCGGATGCAGAGATCGATACTGCGGGCTTAGAGGTGGAAGAAGTGGTAGAGGCTGTATTATCGGTCATCCGGAAAAAAACAGGAGGCTTACATTGGGCGGAAATTCTTTCGGAACGCAGTTCCGGATAACGACCTGGGGGGAGTCCCACGGGAAAGCCCTGGGTGTGGTGATCGATGGCTGCCCGCCCCGGATGGACCTCTCGGTTGGGGACATACAGGAAGAGCTGGACCGCAGAAAGCCCGGCCAACGGAAAGGATCCAGCCCGCGGAAGGAGAGAGACCGGGTGGAAATTCTCTCCGGAGTCTTTGAAGGAAAAACAACCGGGACCCCGATTTCACTCTTGGTCTGGAATGAAGACGTTGATTCCAGACCCTACGAAGAGTTGAAGGATGTTTTCCGGCCGGGTCATGCGGATTTTACCTACCAGGCCAAGTATGGCATTCGGGATCATCGGGGCGGAGGGAGAGCCTCAGCCCGGGACACGGTCGGAAGAGTGGCCGCCGGCGCCGTGGCCAGGAAGATCCTGGAAAAAGAAAAGATCGACGTGATGGCTTATACGGTAGAACTGGGAGGAGTTCGGGCGAAGAAGATGAATTATCCGCAGATCGGGGAAAACGATCTTTGCTGTCCGGACGGGGATGCGGCGAAAGAGATGGAAGAAAAAATTGAACAGACCCGACTTCAGGGTAATACTCTGGGGGGAATGGTGGAAATTCTGGTTCGGGGCTGCCCGGCCGGATTGGGTGAGCCGGTCTTTGATAAGCTGGAGGCGGACCTGGCCAAGGGGTTGATGTCCATCGGAGCCATACGGGGAGTGGAAGTGGGTGCGGGCTTTCGAACTGCCCGGATGTTCGGTTCTGAGTGCAATGACCCGCTCGTGCCAACGGGATTCGAAAAAAACGATGCCGGGGGAATTTTAGGGGGGATTTCCAGCGGAGCCGATATCCTGCTGCGGGTAGCCGTCAAACCGATCCCCTCAATCGGTATGGAACAAAAAACAGTGAATCACTCCATGTGCCCCGTGACGATCAAGATTCAAGGGCGCCACGATGTATCGGCCATCCCCCGGATCAACCCGGTCTGTGAGGCCATGGTGGCGATCGTTCTGGCGGACCATTTACTGAGACAAAAAGCCATTATTGCTGGACCCCTCACTCCCGGAGGCGGGGTGTAGGGGCGGTTGGCGACCGCCCCTACTGGATTCCCGCTCCCGCTGACAGGACGAATTATGACATAGCCTCCCGAGGGGGAGAGGATACAGTTTGGGGGGCCGAAAATAGACGAGGATGAAGATGAAACCAGAAGGCCGGATCAAATCTCTGCGGGAGAAAATCGACTCCCTGGACGGGCATATCCTCATTCTTCTGAACGAACGGGCAAAGCTTGCTCGGGAAGTAGGCCAATTGAAATCAGAGTCTCAAATGAACCCCTACAACCCCCAGAGAGAGGAAGAGATCCTAAATCGCCTGGAATCGCAGAATCCCGGGCCCTTTCCGCTGCGGGCGATTTCTCCGGTCTTCCGTGAGATCATTTCTGCCTGCCGCTCCTTGGAGGCCGAGCTTACCGTAGCTTACCTCGGCCCGCCCGCCACCCACACCCACCTGGCCTGCGTCGAGCGCTTTGGCAGCTCGATGAGCTCTCTGCCCAAAGAAACCATCCCGGAAATCTTCGAAGATGTGGAAAAAGGAAAAGCCAACTTCGGGGTCGTCCCCGTCGAAAATTCCACCGAAGGGGTGGTCAACCGTACGTTAGACATGTTCATCGATTCGGAGGTGAAGATCTGCGGGGAAATCTTGGTCCGCATATCGCACGATCTCCTCTCCCGGGGCGGGAAGCTCTTGGAGATCGAAAAGATTTACTCCCATCCGCAGGCGCTCGCTCAATGCCGGCGCTATCTGAGCAAGAAATTTCCGAAGGTGGAGCTGGCTGAGACCGTGAGCACGGCCAAAGCCGCTCAGATGGCCGCTGGGGACCCGAAGGCTGCGGCCGTAGCCAGCTCCTTGGCTTCGGAACTTTATGGCCTGAAGGTGATCGAATCCCGGATTGAGGATTACCCCCACAACTACACCCGTTTTTTGGTGCTCGGCCGACAGATTTGCGGACGGACGGGGAAGGACAAGACCTCTCTCCTCTTCTCCATCCCCGATTCGCCGGGTTCACTCTACCAGGTTCTCAGGCCTTTTTCCGAAAAGTCGATCAACCTTACGAAGATCGAATCCCGGCCCATTAAAGACCAGCCATGGGAATATGTTTTCTTTGTGGACTTTGAAGGCCATAACACGGACCCGCACATTCAAGAGGCGACCTCTGATCTGAGAAAGAATGTCCTCTTCTTGAAGTTCCTGGGTTCCTATCCCCGGAGTTCATAAGGGGAGTTTGTTAGAGAAGGATCGTTATGCAATCGAAGGAGATTATCATATCCCCTACCCATGATCAACGCTGGTGGTGGTGCCACACCCATAGGGACGAGGAGTGCCCATCGCCGGGGAGGAGCATCTGAATTAAAACCATTGCTCCGCAATAGAGGCCGGGGGCAGTCTTCGTGACCCCCGGCTTTTTTTTATTTCTTCACCACAGAGACACAGAGAACACGGAGAAAGAGATCGATAAAGATCAAAACGCAAATGCCAAAAGCAAAAACAAAATCTGTACTCTGTCTTCTGGTTTAACTCTTGATTTGGTTTTACTTAAAATTTACCTCTGCGTTCTCGGCGATCTCTGCGGTGAATAAAACGATCTCTGCGGTGAATAAAAAATAGGAGGAAAGATTATGGCCATTCCATCTTTTGAGGAGTTCAAACACCTGGCCGGCCGGGGCAACCTTATTCCGGTGTATGAAGAAGTGCACTTCGACTGGGAGACCCCCATTTCGGCCTTCCGCAAGATCGACGACGGGAGATTTTCTTTCCTCCTCGAGAGCGTGGAGGGGGGAGAGAAATGGGGGCGCTACAGCTTCCTGGGTTCCGGGCCTTCGCACCTTTTCCGCAGCCGGGGGAATGAATTTGAAATCCTCAAAGGAGAGAAAGTTTTGCAAAAGGGGGGAAATAAAGACCCGCTCCGGGCCCTGGAGGGTTTTCTCGGAGGCTTTCGGGTGGCGCCGCACGATTCTCTCCCCAGATTTTTCGGCGGGGCGGTCGGTTATGCCAGTTATGATGCGGTCCGGTCTTTTGAGAAGATTCCCGAGGTGCTTCCCCCAGACCGAACCCTTTATGACTGCTATTTCATGATTACCGATACTCTGCTGATCTTCGACAATGTGAAGCAGAAGATCAAAGTAATGGCCAATGTGATTCTGGATGGCGCCCAAACCCCGGCAGGGGCCTACCGGGAAGCGGAGGAAAAGATCGGAAGCATCGTGGCCAGGCTGCGAGCGTCCCCCCCTCCTTCTCCCCCAAAGAAATCCCCCCCACCCCCCTTTACGGAAGGGGGGCGAGGGGGGGATTTTTCCCGGCAGGGCGGGCAAAGTCAGCATGGGGAATTACACTCCAATTTAAACCGGGAGGCTTTTATGAAAATGGTGGAAAGGGCCAAGGAGTACATTCGTGCGGGGGACGTTATCCAGGTGGTCCTTTCCCAGCGATTCTCCACTGAACTGCACTGCGAGCCGTTCGACATCTACCGTGCCCTGCGGTCGATCAACCCCTCGCCCTATCTCTTTTACTTGAAGATTGACGATGCGGTGCTTCTGGGGGCTTCGCCCGAGGTGATGGTCCGTCTGGAAGGGAGTCAGGTCGAGCTCCGGCCCCTCGCGGGAACCCGCCGGCGGGGGAAAACACCGGAAGAAGATAAAGAGATGGAGAGGGATCTGCTCGCGGACGAAAAGGAGAGGGCCGAGCACATCATGCTGGTTGACCTCGGACGGAATGATGTGGGCCGGGTGTCGGCGATCGGCTCGGTCGAAGTCACAGAACTGATGGGGGTGGAGCGCTATTCCCATGTCATGCACATCGTCTCCCACATCCGGGGCCTTCTGGCACCCGGGAAGAATTCTTTCGATGTCTTCCGGGCGGCCTTTCCGGCGGGAACGGTCTCCGGGTCCCCCAAAATTCGGGCGATGGAGATCATCGAGGAACTGGAGCCGACCCGGCGGGGGCCTTACGCCGGGGCAGTGGGCTACTTCAGCTTTTCTGGAAACATGGACACCTGCATCACCATTCGCTCCATTTTGATAAAGGACGGGAAGGCGTCCATCCAGGTGGGTGCGGGAATTGTCGCCGATTCCGAGCCGGAGAAAGAGTACGACGAAACTCTGAACAAAGCGCAGGCCATTTTTCGGGCGATCGAGCAGGCCGAGGGAGGGTTGCCATGATTCTTTTGATCGACAATTATGATTCCTTTACGTACAACCTGGTGCAATACCTGGGTGAACTGGGGGCCAGATGCCAGGTCTACCGCAATGATGAGATCGACCCGGCGAACATAGAGGAGAAGGCTCCCCAATATCTGGTTGTTTCCCCGGGACCCTGCACTCCCAAAGAAGCCGGCGTCTCTGAGGAGGCGATCCGGCGAATGACCGGCCGGATTCCCATCCTGGGAGTGTGTCTGGGCCATCAATGCATCGGCTCGGCTTTCGGGGGGAAGATCATCCGGGCGGGACGCTTGATGCATGGTAAAAGTTCCTCCATCTATCACGATGGCCGGACGATTTACCAGGGTCTTCCCAACCCCTTCCCGGCCATTCGCTACCATTCCCTTCTCGTCGAGCGGGAAAGCCTACCCGACTGCCTGGAGATCTCGGCGGAGACGAAGGAAGGAGAGATCATGGGCGTCCGGCACAAAAATTTTGCCGTTGAAGGCGTCCAATTTCACCCCGAATCGATCATGACTCAGGGAGGAAAAATCCTCCTGAAAAATTTTCTAGAGATGGAGGAACCATGTTAAAGAGATTCATCGCCGAAGTTGTCGAGAGAAAGGACCTGAGCGAAGAGGAAGCCTCGAAGGCTATGAGCCATATCATGGAGGGAGAAGCCCTGCCCACCCAGATCGCTTCCTTCCTCACCGCCCTGCGGATGAAAGGGGAGACGAGCCAGGAGATCGCCGGCTTCGCCAGGGCCATGCGGTCCAAGGCCGTGCGCATCCGGGCAAAGGAGGGGGAGTGCGTGGTGGACACCTGCGGGACGGGCGGGGACGGGTGCGGGACTTTCAACATTTCCACGGCCGTGGCTTTCGTTGCCGCTGGCGGCGGGTTGACCGTGGCCAAGCACGGTAACCGCTCAGTCTCCAGCCAGAGCGGGAGCGCCGATGTTTTGGAAGCTCTCGGGGTTAACATTGCCCTTCCTCCCGAAAAGGCGGAAGCCTGCCTGCACGAAAACCGGTTGGCCTTCTTATTCGCCCCGTTTTTCCATCCGGCCATGAAGCACGCCCTGGCCCCGCGTAAAGAGATCGGAATCCGCACGGCCTTCAACCTCCTCGGCCCCGTGATGAATCCTGCGGGGGCCACCGTCCACCTTTTGGGAATCTACCGTGAAGACCTGACCCGCCTGGTGGCCGAAGTGCTGAAAAGCCTCGGAAGCAAAGCCGCCTTTGTCGTGCATGGCGCAGACCACAGTGATGAGATCAGCATCACCGGCAAAACGACTGTCTGTCAGCTTAAGGACGGGGCCATCACGAGTTACCAGATTGAGCCGGAGGATGCTGGATTGAAACGGGCCAGCCTGGAGGCCATCCGCGGCGGCACACCCGAAAAGAACGCCGGGATCTTGCTCCAAATTCTGAAAGGAGATCCTGGCCCGACCCGGGACGTTGTCCTGCTGAATGGGGCCGCTGTTTTTGTGGCTTCCGGCAAGGTCTCCAACCTGAAAGAAGGAATCGAAATGGCCAAGGAGTCCATCGACTCCGGGAAGGCGCTGAAAAAATTGGAAGGGCTCATCGAGTTCTCGCGTCGGGAAAGGTGACCAAAATGTTTTTGGAAAAAGTGGGCGCGATCCAGAGAGAAGAGGTCGATCGAAGAAAAGCTTCGGTCTCACTCCCGGAGATGAAAGAGAGGGTTTCCGGCCTTCCCTCGCCGAGGAACCTCTTGGAGTCGATCTTAAAAAATGGACCGATGGCCCTTATCGCCGAAATCAAACAGGCGTCCCCCTCCGCCGGGCTTATCCGGGAGCAGGCCGACATCCGGAGGATTGCCTGTGCCTATCAGGCGGCGGGAGCCTGCGCCGTCTCGGTTCTCACGGAGGCTCATTTTTTCCGGGGAGAACTCAGCCATCTCCGGCAAGTCAAAGATGTGGTTTCAGTGCCCGTCTTGCAGAAGGATTTCATCATCGATCCCTTCCAGATTTACGAGGGGAGGGTGACCGGAGCGGATGCGGTGTTGCTCATTGCGGCGATGCTGGCCCCCGATCAACTGAGGGAATTTGCTGAGCTGGCCCGGGGCCTGGGGCTAGTCCCCCTGGTTGAGGTCCACGACGAGGAAGACCTAAAAAAAATTTCGGGCCTGGATCTTCCGCTGATCGGGATCAATAACCGAAACCTGAAAACCCTGGGGGTAGACCTGGAGACAACCTTCCGCCTGTTCGGAAGAATTCGGCCCGGAACCGTAGTCATCAGCGAGAGCGGAATTAGGAACCGGGAGGACGTGAAGCGTCTGGAACAAGCCGGCGTGAAGGGAATTCTGGTGGGAGAGGTCTTAATGCGGTCCCCCGATCCCGCCACAAAGATCCGTGAGCTTCTTGATTTATAGTTTTAGAAATCTTTTTCTAACTTTAGGCACTTTAGCGCACTCTAGGCACTTAAGGCACTCAGGGCACTTTAGGCACTTAAGGCATTTAAGCGCATTTAAGGCATTTGAGGCATTTAAGGCATTTCCTATGACTTTGATCAAAATCTGCGGCATCACCAACATCGATGATGCCATGGAGGCTGCTTCTCTGGGCGTGGATGCGCTGGGTTTCATCCTCGCTCCCAGCCCGCGCAGGATCCACGATTCGGCGGCACGCGAGATCATTCGCCATCTTCCCTTCTCCGTCTGGAAAGTGGGGGTTTTCGTTAACGAAGAGTTAAAACAGATGCGGCGAATTGCGGAAGATTGCGGCCTGGATGCGGTGCAGTTGCACGGCCAGGAGCCTCCGGAATATTGCCGCCAGATCCCCCTTTGGGTCATCAAGGCCATCGGCGTCAAAGACGCGGGGAGCCTGAAAGAGATGGAGAGATATACTTGCGCCTCGATTTTGTTAGACGCCCCCGGCACCGATCGAGCGGGCGGGACGGGAAAGGCCTTCTGCTGGGAAATCGCCCTGGAAGCCCGGAAGAAAAGAAACTTTATTCTTTCGGGCGGGCTGAATCCCATGAACGTGTATCAAGCCATTCAAAAGTTGAGACCGATCGGAGTGGATGTTTGCTCCGGTGTTGAAAAAATCCCGGGAAAGAAAGATCGGTCCAAAATGATTCAGTTCGTGGAGGAAGTAAAAAGGGCCGATGAGTCAACCCCATAAGAGAAGGCGCATTTTGCAATTCAGACATCAGACCTTAGACTTCAGACATGAGACCTTAGACTCAGTCCCGCCAAGCCGGGATCAGATTGCGGGACGAAAATGGCCGGAGATTACGCAGAGAAAAAGTCTGGAGTCTGAAGTCGGAAGTCTAGCGTCCGAATTGGAGGCCATGGAAGAATTTCCTTGACATCTTCAAGCTCCAACGGGGAAAATAGGTCATACCCCAGGGGGGAGGGGGAAAGGATTTATGAAGGTCCGTTTTTTCAAGCCCTTCGATGAAATTGCGGGCGATAAGGAAATCGACCTCGCTCTTGAAAAACCCATCCCGGTCAAGGAGCTTCTGGCAATCCTCGCCGACCGAATGCCTTCTTTCAAGCCCTACGTTCGAAAAGAAGGGGATGAGGTGCAGAGTTTTTTTGTAATCCTGGTTCGCGGCGACGAAATTCTCCACTTGCCGGACCTAATCCGGGATGGAGACGTAGTCAAAGTCCTTCCGCCAATCAGCGGGGGATAATGGGCTGAAAGATCAATGAACAATGGTCAATGATCAGTGACCATTGACCATTGGTGAGTAAGAAGGTGGAATACAGGGGTTGAGCTCCGGGAGAGATTAGAAAGGAGGTTCGTAGATGAAAGGTTATGCGGGGAAAATTCTGCGGGTAGACCTGAGTAAGGGGCGGATTGAGGAACAGGCCCTGGATGAGAACCTGGCGAAAAAATTCATCGGGGGCAGCGGGCTGGCCGCCAAAATCTTATATGATGAGACGGGGCCGGAGACCGATCCTCTCGGCCCGGAAAACCGGTTGATCTTTATGACCGGGCCCTTCGCGGCCACGCCGGTCATCACCTCCGGCCGGCATGCGGTGGTCACCAAGTCTCCTCTCACCGGAATTTTCGCGGAAGCGGACTCGGGTGGGACCTGGGGACCCTTCCTGAAGCGGGCCGGTTTCGACGGGGTGATCATCTCGGGGAAATCCGCGAAGCCCGTCTATCTCTGGGTCGCCGACGGGAAGGCCGAGATCCGGGATGCGTCCCATCTCTGGGGCAAAGATACCTATGAGCTGGACCCGCTCATCCGGAAAGAAACCCGGGACGAGGCCGTGGTCGCCTCTATCGGGCCGGCCGGGGAAAAGGGTGTCCGGTACGCCAGCATCATGAACGACGGCAACGACGGCCGGGCGGCCGGACGGGGCGGAACGGGAGCGGTCATGGGATCCAAAAACCTGAAGGCCATCGCCGTCCATGGCCGTCAACAGGTTGAGATCGCCGACCCCGAGGGTCTGCGCGCCTCGCTGAAAGAGATCAGCCCCATGGTGGCCAAGAACGCCGAGGGGATGCGCAAGAATGGGACCGCCGGCGGGCTGGCCACGTTCGAAGCCCTGGGAAGCCTCCCGCTGCAAAATTGGAAATACCAGGGGCGCTGGGAACAGTCCGCGCTCAAGATCGCCGGTCCGGCCATGACGGAGAAGATCCTCACCGGCAATTATTACTGCGAGAAGTGTGTCATCGGCTGCGGTCGAAGGGTGAAGATCGACAAAGGGCGCTACGCGGGCGTTGAGGGCGCGGGTCCCGAATATGAGACCATGGCTTTTCTGGGCAGTCTTTGCCTGGTGGATGAATTAGAGGCGGTGGCCAAGGCCAATGAGCTTTGCAACCGGTACGGCATGGATACAATCTCCTGCGGATCTGCCATCGCCTTCGCCATGGAGGCCTATGAGAAAGGATTGATTACCAAGAAGGAGACCGGTGAGTTGGAGCTCCTCTGGGGCCGGGGCGATGTAATGGTGAAGATGGTGGAGAAGATCGGTAAGCGGGAAGGCCTGGGACATCTCCTGGGCGAAGGGGTCCGGGGCGCCGCCGAGAAGATCGGGAAAAACGCCGTGGAATTCTCCATGCACGTGAAAGGCATGGAAATCCCCGGTCATGATCCCAGGTGTTACAATGCCTGCGCCGTGAGCTATGCCACCTCCAACCGGGGGGCCTGCCATCTGGCCGGGTTCACGCAGACTTATGAGCGGGTTCTTTCCCTGCCCGAAATTGGCCTGGAGAAACCCATGCCGCGGCTGGAGGTCGAGGGGAAGGGAGAATTGGCCGCCAAGACGCAGAACGTCATGGGCCTGTACGACGCCTTGAAGATTTGCAAGTTTACGCAGTTTGGGGGGCTGAAGCTTACCCCCATCGCCGCCTGGTACACGATGGTGACCGGGGTTCCGATGGATATGGCCGAGTTTTTGAAAATCGGGGAGCGGATCTTCAACATGAAGAGGCTCTACAACGTGCGCTGCGGAATCAGCCGCAAAGATGATACCCTGCCGGCGAGGTTATTGACCCTGAAACACATGGGCGAAGGCCTGACTCCCAGTCTTCCGCCGCTGGGACAGATGCTCAGTGATTATTACCAGACTCGGGGCTGGAGTGAAGAAGGCATTCCGCTGCCGGAGAAGTTGAAAGAATTGGGTCTGTGAAAACGCTAAGCGCATAGCGCAAGGCGCATGGCGAAAAAGGGCGGGCTTTCCTAAAAAGTCCGCCTTTTTTTATGCACTGGCCACGAAGACTGCGCTTCGCCTCTCCTTCTCTGTAGGCCATGATAGGGATGGGGTAAAGGGGAACCGAACTGGATTCTTTGTACCACTAACGATCCAGTTCCTTAAATCTCGTAGAGATTTTTTGTAAATTTCAGGCATTTTAGGCATTTAAGCGCATTTCAGGCATTTTCTTCGGTTGCGGCTACGCCGCGCTGTGTTCTCTGTGGTGAATATTTTTGATGACCAATTTCATTGAGAAAATGGAAGAGGTCGGATAGAATAAATTTCAATGACCCAGACGGAAAAGAAAGGACGATTCGGAAAAGGAAAAGCCCGAAGAGTGATATTCATCATCATCCCCTTCGTCCTGATCCTGGCCCTGGTCATTATCTATACGAGGCGGGAAACCCCACCGGAGAAAAAGCCTGATCTTCCCGCAGTCTATCCCTCCATTCCCCAGGAGAAGAAGAAGGTGGAGGAGAAGAAGGAGGAGAAGAAGGAGCCCGAAAAGCCGTCCTATCCCCGGTTGGCCCTGATCATAGACGATGGGGGATATAACACAGATAAATTTAAAAAGATGCTGGAGGTGGGCAAGCCCATGACCTTTGCCATTCTGCCGAACACCCCCCATGGCAAGGAAGCCGCGCTCATGGCCCATCGGGCCGGCTGCGAAGTCATGCTTCACCTCCCGATGGAGCCGAAGGCAGAGGAGATGTACTCCCTGGAGGTGGACACTGTGCTGACGGGAATGAAGCCCGCAGAGATTCAAAGAATACTCCGGGATGACCTGGCGCAGATTCCCTTCGTCCGCGGGGTCAATAACCATATGGGGTCCAGAGCCACCGAGGACCCCAAAGTGATGCAGGCGTTGATGGCGGCGCTAAAGAAGGAAAAGCTCTATTTCATCGACAGCCATACCAGTCCCCAATCGCTGGGACCGGAGGCCGCGCGCAAGGCCGGGGTGGCCTTCTGGCAGAATGACCGGTTCCTCGACCGTGAGGAAAGTTTAAAGAAGATCAAGAAAGCGACCCGTTTGGCCATGAGAAAAGCCAAGAAAGAAGGAAAGGCGGTGGCCATCGGCCATCCACACCCGTTAACTGCCCGGGCCATTCGAGAGATGATTCCCGAGCTGGAAAAAGAGGGAATCCGGCTCGTTTTTGCCTCGGAGGTTGTGGGATGAAGAGAAGTTTTCTCGCCCTGACGGTTTTTTGGGCTATTTTTCTCGCCAGGTGTTTTACGGCAACGGATGCCCCGGCGGCCACACGGTGCCTGGACATCCGGCAGTGGTCGGCTCCCGACCATAGCCGGGTGGTCATCGACCTGGACGGGCCTCCTACGTATAATATCTCTGGAGCCGCCGAAGCATTGGTTTTAACGGTGAGCCTGCAGAAGATCATCCTTCCGTGGCAAGTGCGGGAAATCTCGGTCGACGATCGGGTGATTGGCAAGTTGCGGATGACCCGGGTCGGCGCAGACGGAGCGGAGCTGACGATTTTCCTGGTCAAGCCGGCGCGCTGGGCCGCTATTGTCCTGAAACCCTTTGGGGACAAGACCGACCGGCTGGTCATCGATATCTCCCGGCCCGACCTCGAAGAAAAGGAGAAAGCGGAGCGGCAGGTCAGCCAAAAGCTGAAAACGAAAAAAACAAGGATCGTGGTCATCGACCCGGGCCACGGTGGTGAGGACCCCGGAGCCATCGGCCCCGGAAGAACCCGGGAGAAAGATGTGGTCCTGGCGCTGGCCAGGAAATTACAGAAGGCCTTGGACGAGAGCGGCGAAGTCCGAGCTTTCTTGACCCGTCGCGACGATTACTATATTTCCTTAGAGGACCGGATCAAGATTGCCCAGGAATATGGAGCCGACCTGTTCATCAGCCTCCACGTTAACGGGAACAAAAAGCGTTCGGTCCGGGGGACTTCCATCTACTGCCTGTCGCTCAAGGGAGCCAGCGATAAAGCCGCCGAATTGCTGGCCCAAAAGGAGAATACCTCGGACATGGTGGGAGGGATCTCTTCGGCTCCAGCCCGCAAGGACCTCGATTCGATCCTGTTGGACCTGGAGCAGACCCATACGATCAATGAAAGCCTGCATCTGGGCGGAATGGCGTTGAGGGAGCTCGGCCGCATTAACCGCATCCAATTCACCCAGCCGCGGCAGGCGAATTTTGTAGTTCTCAAAGCTCCGTCCATCCCGTCCATCTTAGTGGAAGCGGCCTACATCACCAACCCTGCCGAGGAGAACATCCTGCGCCAAGAACGATTCCAGTGGGCCTTGACCCGGGCGATCCTTGCCGCCGTGAAAAAGTTCATGCCTCTGCTCGCCGTGAAGGAGGAGGGGGCCAGCGATGAACTGCCGAAAACCAAAGAGCGAGGAACGAAAGGATAAAAGAGGACTATGATAGATGAAGCATTGCGCCCGGAGTGTGGATTGTGTAAGGTCGAGGTGAAAATTTGCCACTCTCAGCAAGGGGGAATGAAGCGATTCACCGCAGAGATCGCAGAGAACGCCGAGGTAAGATAGAAATTCTAAATTCAAAACCCGAATCCCGCGAGATGGGGGATTCGTTATTCGGATTTGGGATCCAGTTTAAAGTTCAAATTTTCTCTGCGTTCTCCGCGTGCTCTGTGGTGAGAAATTTGTCTTTTTGCAAGGGAGGATTGTGGAAGATCTGACTTTTGAGCGGGCGATGGTCATTTTCGCCCATCCAGACGACGCCGAAGTGCAATGTGCCGGAACGGTCGCGCTCTGGGCAGCGGGCGGCCGGAAAGTAACCTATGTCGTCATGACCAAAGGAGATAAAGGCACCCAGGACCCCTCGACGACCGCAGAGGCCCTGATCAAACTACGCCAGGAGGAACAACTGCAAGCCGCCCACGAGCTGGGGGTGCAAAAGGTTTTATTCCTGGAGAATGGAGATGGTGAATTAGAAGTAACCATGGAACGGCGTAGGGCCTTGACGCGGATCATTCGGGAATATCAGCCGGAAGTCGTGATCACCCACGACCCCTGGATGCGCTACCAGTTGCACCCCGACCACCGGGCTTCCGGAACTCTGGCGTTGGATGCCGTGATCTCGGCCCGCGATCGTCTCTACTTTCCCGAGCAAATCAAGCAGGGGCTGAACCCCTGCCGGGTGCGCAGGGTGTTGCTCTTCGCTTCCGACCAGCCGGATTACTGGGTGGATGTTGAGCGGACATTCGCCCAGAAGATTAAAGCTCTGGGCCGGCACAAGAGCCAGGTGAGCCAGTGGCCCAATTGGGTAGAAAGGTTTCGGAAGCGGGCAGAAGATGCCGGTGCCCCCCGGGGGTTGAAGCTCGCAGAGCCGTTTAAGCGGCTGGTGTTAAGCTGAAACGGAATATAGACCTGAGCATTGCATAGATATTTCGTGGGGCGCAGACTTGTCATTCCCGCGGAAGCGGAATCCCGGTAAGGGCGGTTCGCGAACCGCCCCTACATCCTGCTTTCATCCCTTCAGGAGCTCCCGCAGGAAGGATGAGGCCCGGGCATGGATTCCCGGGGCTTCTCCCTCTCGCGGACCGGCTACATTAAGGATACTGACCTTTTTTGCCCGTCCCCATTCCCGAATGCTTGCCGCGTCTCCCCCGCGAATCAGGTCCACCACGAAATAGGGTTTGTGAAGGCGCCTGGCCAATTTCAGGGTGAGCAGCGTTCCGCCTACGAGCCGGCCCCAGGTAAGGATGAGCGTTCCGTCAGAGTCCTGAACGTTCAGCTCTGTTCGGACGCGGTAATCTGGGGAAGAGGCCTCCTCCAGAGGGTAGGAATCGGGGATTACCCCGTCCTCTGCCCTGCGTCCCTTCGGACACCACCCGCCGCAGGACAGCCCCAGTTCCAGCGCCACATCAAGGGCCGCGCGGTCCACTCCTGTCTGTCCGCCAGAAACTATTTTTTCAAACATAAAATTATTATGCCACAGAGCACACAGAGGTCACAGAGCTATAAGACCACGTTACGGAAAAGAATTTAACCCTGCATCCTCAAAACAGATTGTTCAGGCATTAGCCTCTTCTTTTAGCTTTTTGAAATTAAATCCCTCTGTGTCCTCGGTGATCTCTGTGGCAAAAAGAATTAGTTGAAGACCAGTGGCACCCCGAGTAGAGACCACCAGGGCAGGGCGATATAGAGAATGACCAGGGCGGTGAGAACAAAAAGGCCCAGGCCTACCTTCAAGACGTCTTTTCCTCCAATGAGCCCAGTCTCGTACGCCAGGAGGTTGGTAGCGGTCTGAACCGGGTAGAGGACCACCGCGTCCACCCCGATGCCCACGATCAGGCCAAAGATAATGGGATTCATCGCCACCGAATGGGCCAGGCTGGTCGTGATGGGAATCAGCAGGGCGATACAGGCAGACATATTGGCGATTCCCAGGTGGACGATGGTGACCATCACGATGACCATGAGAATGACGGCCTGAGCAAAGCCCTGAAACTGGATAATAGAATGGGCGAGGGTTTTGGCAAACCAGGCAGCAGCGCCCGTAGAGATAAGCGCCTGAGCCAGGGAGAGGGACGCCCCCAGCACAAAGAAGATGGACCAGGGGATGGTATGTTCCAGTTCTTTCCAGGAAAGGACACCGATGCGGGGGGAGGTGAGAAGGACCGCAGCGATGAGCGCCGGAATGGCCGGATGCCATCCATGCCAGAAATCCGTGAACCAAAGAACCGAAGTGGTCACCAGAATAAATATGACTCGAACCTCCTCCGGTGTCAGCGGCGGAAGCTTCTCCACTTCCCCATGGTCAAAAGACCTGTGGGGCGAAGGGTTGACCCAGTAAGTCCAGAACCCTCCCAGGAGCAAGAGCGCATAGTAAGGTACGCTCATCAAAAAAAACCAGCGCCACCAGGAGAAGCCGCCGAGAAGGGTAGAGGTGGTCATGGGCGCCAGCCCGCCCGTCATAAAGGATGAGGAGGCGAAGGGGTTGAGCAGGCCCAGGGTAAGAACGATGGATTTTACCAGACCGTCATCCCGTTTCAGTTTGAGATCGTCGAACATTCTCTGGTACGCGGGGAGCAGGATGGCGTTGCGGGTGATGGCCGAGGGAAGGATGAGAGCCATCGGCGGGAGAGAACAAAGGCACTGAACGAAAAGGCGTTTGCTGCTGCCCCGGGCCCCGCGTAGGAAGATCTTCGCCGCTCGTTGAGCCAATCCACTTTTCACAATGGCCCCGCCCATGGCCATGACACCGACCAGGAAGTAAAGGATCGGGGAGATAAATCCGTGGAAAAGGTCGCTAATCGAAGGGACGCTCTTCGTAACCCCCAGGAGAATAAGGATCAGGATGGAGGTGACACCTACATGCAGCGCCTCCGTCGCCCAGAGGATGATGGCCAGAAGCACGACGGCAATAACCGTCTGCCCCTGGGGAGATAGACCTGCAAAAGGTGGGAGAAGAATAAAAAGAAAGAAAAGGAGAAAAGCCGCAGCGATTTTAAAAATCTGGTTCACCGCTTTACTCGCCTAAACATCGCATAAATAAACGGATCAAGCCGATTCGTCATTCCCACGGACGCGGGAATCCAGTACAGGCGGTTCGCGAACCGTCCCGACACCCCGCCTGCACGGGCTGATGACATTCCCATCATTCGATTTCAATCTACCATCCATCCTTTAGCCCGTCAACATAGCGCCGCCTGATGTGCTAAAATTCCCTGTGCTAAAATTCCCTTGACACACAATCCCCTTTTTTGTATATTCAAGCCACCCCAAAGCGAGTTCTTAGTGCGCCAGGCCAAGCCTGGGGAATCCAGTTGG
>Ga0315282_10005150_pt1 | contig 22405 bp, 24 predicted proteins | sample YL17G07_20_MG_FD_203693 | JGI IMG/M metagenome (GOLD analysis project Ga0315282, IMG submission 203693) | Sediment microbial communities from Yellowstone Lake, YNP, Wyoming, USA - YL17G07_20 | ecosystem: Environmental > Aquatic > Freshwater > Lake > Sediment | place: USA: Wyoming | collected... | reverse complement strand
AGCCGCGGGTCATCGAAAGAGAACTTGCTGACCCTCGGTGAGGAAGAGAATTCGGTCCTGAAGGCTCAGGGCCTTAATGTTTTCGGTTCCGACGGGCCTGAGACGTGGTGTTCTCCATTCTGGACGATCAGGGGATTCGGCCTCACGCTTTCCGATGAGTTCCTTGAGCACCTGCGCCGGATAGTGGGGTTCCGTCTCCTCGGGAAGCGCGCCGTAATGAACGGGGATCATGAAGTCCGCCCTCAAGTCGAGAAACATCTCCAGGGACTCAGAGGAACTTGTGTGCTGGCTCGTTCCCCGTCCGTAGCATTCTCGGCAGGGGCCGACCTGGACCAGGGCCACGTCGATGTCATAGTTCCGGCCGATTTCCTTGAAGGCTTTCGGGTCATACGACGTGTCTCCGGAATAATAGACGGTCAGTCCGTCGTATTCCAGGATGAAGCCGCAGTGACCCCTAACCCCCCAGATATATGAGTCGATAAAATAACGACCCCCCGAGTGCCTGGCGTAGACCGGAGTCACGGCCACCCCTTCGACCATTTCTTTTTGTCCGAAGAATCCTTCCCTGAAGTAGGATGTCTTCAGCCTCAACAGGTTCAGGGGGACGTCGGGCAGGAAGGGCTCCACACCTTGGGGGAAGACCAGAGTTGAACCGGGGAACCGTTCGGCGATCATCCTCAGGCCCACGTAGCAGAGGTGGTCGAAATGAGCGTGGGAGAGGAGGACCAGGTCGAGCCGGGGAAGGGACTCGAGGTCGATGCCCGCGGAGACGACCCGCCGCATCATCCCCCCGGCGAAGTCGGACAGGAAGGGGTCGGTCAGGATCAGCTTGTCCTTGACCTGGATAAGCATGGTCGACCGCCCCGCCCACAACACCGCCAGCCGGACATCTTCGCGGACCGGGTTGGTGATGATGGGCGGCTTGGTCGTCGACCCGAAGAAGAGGTCGAACATATTTTTCGGTCCGTAGAGGCCGCAGGCCAGCGTGCCGAGGCAAATGACGATCAGAAGGGGGATTCTTATGGCTTTCATTTTTATGAATGGTCCAGGTCAGTAGTATTTCACGTAAAGCCCCAGGCTGAACCTGTTGCCGCCGTGGAAGTTCAGGTTGGCCTGGACGCCCAGCATCCCATACAGATAAAAACCGGCTTCCAGGCCGAAATAATTTTCTGCGCCTCCTTGTTGGGCCCCCTGGAGATTGGCCTTGACCCCCAACGACCCGGAGAGGAGTTCCCCGTAGTTCACCACGGGAATGATGACCCGGAAACCGGCACTGACCCAGAATCGTTTCAGTCGGGAATGGTCGAATTCGGTTAAGACGACTTCCGGCTGAAAGAACAGCTCTATGGAGCCCGCAAATCGCCTTACCGGGTTGATCATGAAGAATTGAACGTTCGACACAAAGCGGTTGGCGGAGAAGGAATAATTGACGGGGATGATCTGCCAGCGGAGCCCTGCTTTGAGCGTGCATTCCGAGCCGCCGGAATCCTCATAGACAACGGGCGAAGGGATGGCCTGAAAAAGGGCCCAGCTCATATATTTGAGAAAAGGCCTTTCGACTTCCTGCCCGAAGGAAAGAGCGGAAAGCCAGACGACAGCCAGGGCCAGAATGGAGATTCTTGCCGCCTGATTTCGTGGCGATGACACTGCGCCTAATATATACGGGCTTTTCCTTAATATCAACCCGGCTCCTCCCGAAAACGCAAGGCCGGCGGGTCATCAGGCCGTCACCGGCCGGGTTAGGTGAGGACCGGTCCGGCCGCCGGATAAGGTTCTCGCCCCCCGGCCAGGGCACGGCCCCGCTTTTCGGTTTGACATGGATTGCGGGGGGACGATATCATGGCGCCAACGGGATTCTCCGAAAAAGATCCTGGACCGGAGTCGCGCCATGAAAAAAAAGTTCGTCATTCTGACTGTCGTTGTCCTGGTTTCCATGCCGGCCTGGGCCAACCTGCGCGCCCCTAAAAAGGGCGACGGCTTCGTCAGCGGCGTTCCGGACTACCACCACAAAATATTGTTTGGGACGTCCTGGCCCAAAGCTCATATCCGTTGCGACCCGGCGCTTAAGGATGCCGCGACGGACAAGAAGCGCCTGCGCGTCCTGGAGGGGAATTTCGCCGGAATTCCGGCAGACATCCTGACCGTCCTCATCTGGTTTGACGAGAAGGCTTTGCGGTATCTGTCTCCATAGAGCCAAGCGGCGGCCCGGGTGAAGGCCGAGCAGAAATTCGTTCGAGGAGGCAAGGAATGGCCAAAGTTCTGGTGTGCTACTACTCGCGGACGGGCAATACGGAGAAGATGGCCCGGGCGATCGCCGAGGTGATAAAGAAGGAAGGCCTGGAGGTCGCCCTCAAACGAGTCGAGGACACGGCCGCCTCCGAGCTCCTGGACTACCAGGGTCTCATCATCGGCTCGCCCACCTACTACGGGACCATGGCCTGGGAGGTCAAGAAGCTTCTGGATGAGAGCGTCAAGTTCCACACCAAGCTCAAGGGCCGGGTGGGCGGCGCCTTCACCTCTTCGGGCAACCTGGCCGGCGGCAACGAGACAACGGTCCTGGCTATCCTCAAGGCCCTGATGATCCACGGCATGGTCATCCAGGGCGAGGAGAGGGGAGACCATTACGGACCGGTGGCCGTGGGCAAGCCGGACGCCCGCGCCCTCAAGAGCTGCGAGAGCTACGGACGCCGGCTGTCGGCCTTGATCAAAAAGCTGTTCCCCTAAGGCGAAGGCGCGCTATCCTTTTAAATTTCTTCGTCCTTTTTTTCATTCACTCCTTGGCGGCATAGGCGTTGATGTCCAGAAACCCGTGGCCGGACAGGTTGAACAGAATGGTGCGTTCCACTTTTTCCTGCTTGGCCCGCTGCGCCTCTTCGACGACGGCAGCCACGGCGTGAGCGGACTCGGGCGCCGGCAGCACGCCCTCAGTTTTGAAAAAGAGCCGGGCCGCCTGGAGGGCCTGCTTCTGTTCGTAGGCCCGGGGCTCGACGATGCCCATCTTGACCAGATGGCTCACCAGCGGGGCCATGCCGTGATAGCGCAGCCCTCCGGCATGGATGGGCGGGGGCACGAAGTCTTTGCCCAGGGTGTACATGAAAAGGAGCGGGGTCAGGCCGGCGCTGTCGCCGTGATCGTAGCGCAGCTCTCCCTCGGTGAGCGAGGGGCAGGCCTTGGGCTCGCAGGCGATGAAGCGGAAGCCGTCCTTGTTTTTCTTATCCTTTAGATTACGCCGGACGAAGGGGAAGGCCAGGCCGGCGAAATTCGAGCCCCCGCCCACACAGCCGATGATGACGTCGGGCCGGGCGCCCAGGCCGTTGAGCTGCTTCTCCGCTTCCAGCCCGATAACGCTCTGGTGCAGGAGCACGGCATCCAGGACCGAGCCGAGCGAATACTTGACGTTCTGGCCCGAGACGGCCGCTTCCACCGCTTCCGAAATGGCGATGCCCAGGCTGCCCGGATGCTCCGGGTCGGTTTCGTAATATTTCCGGCCGGAGGCGGTGGCCTGGCTGGGGCTCTCCAGGACTTCGGCCCCGAACATTTCCATCAACACGCGGCGGCCCGGTTTCTGGCGAAAGCTGACCCGGACCATGAAAACTTTGACCTTGACGCCGAACATCGACCCGGCATGGGCCAGGGCGCTGCCCCATTGTCCGGCCCCCGTCTCCGTGCATAGGGCGGAGAGACCCTCTCCGGCGGCCAGGTAGGCCTGCATCAGGGCCGTGTTGCTCTTGTGGCTGCCGCAGGGCCCGACGCCCTCGTACTTATAAAAGATGTGGGCCGGCGTCCCCAGCTCTTTCTTCAGGCCGGAGGCATAGACCAGGGGCGTGGGGCGGTACTGGCTGTAAGCTTCCAGGACCGGACCGGGAATGGGAATGAACCTTTCCATCGTCGCCTCCTGGGCGATGAAGCCCTTGGGGAAGACGGGGGCCAGGTCCTCGGGCCCGAGCGGCTTCTTGGTGCCCGGATGGAGGGCCGGCTTGGGGAGCTCGGGCAGGTCGGCCTTGAGGTTGTAAAAAGATGTCGGAATAAGATCTTGATTTCTTGAGGAAAAGCGCTGCATAACAAACCTCCTTCGAAAAATGGTTCTTGGGAAAAATCGGCTCTTGGGAAAAATAGCAGACGGGGACGGACTACAGGGCGGGGGAACCCGCCCACCACCCGCGAAGGAGGCAGGAAAGGACCCGATGAATGGCCGGTCCTTCCTGTGTTGACATCGGCCGTATCCTACTTATTTCGGAAAAAGAAGTCAAGGCTTTTTGACATCAGGAGTTTCCCCATTTTTTGAGGCGTGGAGGAAAATCCGGGACATGTACCGAATGAGGGCCCTGACATGAATGCTGGCCGGCCGGAAAATATGCATTCGGTAACGTGTCCCTGGATTTTCAGCAATCCGGATGAATAGTTATATGTAGCCAAGAGTGCAGGGAAAATAGATACAGAGATAAGAAAAAAATGGGGGAGGTCCTGTTTTTGACACGGGAATCCTTGCTTGGCAATTGAGTCCGGTTGTGATAAAAATATTCTCACTGATTGCCCAACGCCTGAGAGTTTATCGCGGCAGGGAAGGAGCCGGACATGAAGAGAACGGAGAGAAAGCATCTCAAGGAAGACGAGTTCGCCTCAGGCCTTCAACGGTTCTTTGATTTCTTCACTCATAACAAAAACATTTTCTTTATCGCCCTGGGCCTGGTGGCCCTCGGCATTCTCATCTTCCTGGGTGTCCGTTTTCTCCAAGGCCAGGGCCTGGACAAGCAGGGCCAGGTCGAGTCCCGAATCCTCGAGCTTTACAACGGGTTGGATAAGGAACCCGGCAATGCGGCCAAGCTGGAGGAGATAGCCTCCCGGGGCCAGTCCGGCCGTCTGGCCTTTTTGTTGCTGGGCGACTATTGGGTCAGCCAGGGTAATTCGGAGAGGGCCGAGGCTTTGTTGGCCAAGGTCAAAGATAACCTGAAGGACCTGGTTTATTATCAGGCCCAGGACCTGTTGGGACAGATCTACTTCCAGCGCAAGGACTACGATAAAGCCATTGAAATATACAAAGCCATCCAGGCCGATGAGCCCAAGGACTACCCGCTGGACGAGGTGATTTTCCGCCAGGCCGAAGCGCTGGAGAAAAAGGGGCAGAAGACCGAGGCCCTGACGCTTTACAAGAAAGTCCAGGACGAATATATAGAGGGCGCCTTCGCCTACCAGGCCTCCCAAAAAGTCCGGCAGTTGGAAAGCAAGTCCTAGGCTACATCTCCTTCGGTATGATCCACACATTTAAGAAGAGGAGGGGGTCCCTGCACGGCGCATCCCCTAATTTAGCTAGATTTGACGGTTCTTTCTTCTTCAGGTATTATGTCTCAGCCTCTGGTGGGGCTGTAGCTCAGCTGGGAGAGTGCTTGACTGGCAGTCAAGAGGTCGCCGGTTCGATCCCGGTCAGCTCCACCATTTAAAAAAAGGAGGCCCCATGCCCGCCAAATCCAAAAGACCCTACTTGCCCTTCGGCGACCTGCAGACGGCGCCCTGGTACGGCAAGAACATCCTGTCGGTCAAGCAGTTTAACCGCTCCGACCTGGAATACTGCTTCAGCGTAGCCCATGAGATGCGCATCATGGTCGAGCGGGTGGGCACCTTCGACCTGCTCAAGGGAAAAATCCTGGCCAACCTCTTTTACGAGCCTTCTACCCGGACCTCCTCGTCGTTCATGTCGGCCATGCAGCGGCTGGGCGGCGCGGTCATCCCCATCAGCGAGGTGCGGTATTCGTCCGTGGCCAAGGGCGAGAGCCTGCCCGATACGGTCCGGACGCTGGGCTGCTACGCCGATGTGATCGTCATCCGCCATCCCGAGGTCGGTTCGGCGGCGCTCGCGGCGCAGCACGCCCAGAAGCCGGTCATCAACGCCGGGGACGGCGTGGGCGAGCACCCTACCCAGGCCCTGCTCGACACTTTCACCATCCGGGAGGAGCTGGGCCGTCTCGACAACATGACCGTGACCATGCTGGGCGACTTGAAATACGGCCGCACGGTGCATTCGCTGGCCCGCCTGCTCACCCAGTTCAACGGCATCAAACTGCACTATGTTTCCCCCGAGGCCCTGCGCATGCCCCAGGACGTCAAGGAGGAGGTGGCGGCCAAAGGCATCCTCCAGGCGGAGCACACCGGGCTCGACCGGGTGCTGTCCGAGACCGACGTGCTGTATGTCACCCGCGTTCAGAGAGAGCGCTTCACCGACTCCGCCGCATACGACAAGGTCAAGGATGCTTTCGTCGTCACCCCCGGGGTGATGAGGGCCGCGAAGAAAGAGATGATCGTCATGCATCCCCTGCCGCGCCTCACCGAGATCTCCAGGGAGTTCGACTCCGACCCGCGGGCCGCTTATTTCCGCCAGATGGAGTACGGGCTGTACGTCCGCATGGCGGTCCTGGCCATGGTGCTGGGCAAGGCCTAGCATGGACGGCAATATCCCGACCCTTTTTGTCCAGGGCCGGACCCTGCCCGAGGCCTGGGAGCGGGCCGTGCTCGAGTGCTGGAACAAGGGAGCGGCCGTTAAAACCGAGTATGACCGGCCCAACGACCCGCCCAGCAGGGACTGCACCATGATGTGGGTCGCCGAGGATCCATTTGCCGAGCCGCGCCTCCACCGCGCCTTTCCCGGCGGGCTGGAGGACCTGGAGGTCTATCGCCAGGAGGTCGTCGAGGGAATCCACGACCATTGGATCGCTCCCGAAGAAGGCAAATGGACCTACACTTATCATAAGCGCCTTTTCGCCTACGATATCGAAGGACAGACCGTTGATCAGGTTGATTTCATCGTCAAGAAGCTGGCCCAGGCCGGTCATTCCCGCCGGGCCCAGGCCATAACCTGGAACGTTAAGCTTGACCCGCCGACCAATGACCCGCCCTGCCTGCAGAGGGTCTGGTGCCGCCTGCTGGAAGATGACCGGGGCGGACTGGTCCTGAACATGAACACGCATTGGCGCTCGCGGGACGCTTACAAGGCCGCTTTCATGAACGTCTTCGCCCTGACCGACCTGCAGAGAACGATCGCCGAGAGGATCGGGGCCGCTGTCGGCGGGCCCGTCCGGGTCGGCCGCTACGCGGACATCACCGACAGCTTCCATATCTACGGTTCGTATTTCAAAGAATTCCAGGGCTTCCTCAAGCTTGTGGAGAAACGCTCCTTTGAGGAGAGAACCTGGCCCAGCTCCTACGCCGAGCCCATGTTCGCCGAGGCCCGGGAGAAACTGGAGAGGGAAAAACCGGGGAAATAGTCCAAATCCTTATAGCTGGATGTTCTGTCCTATTAGTTGAGGCTTCACGGCGGGCGCCGCTGATTTGACATATCCCGCCGGCCTAACTATATTTGCGCCGAGGATATACAGAATGAAACTCCGCTTTTTCCCGAAAGACCAGAAGTTCTTTATGCTTTTCCGACAGGATGCGGCCAACCTCAAGACCGGCATGCTGGCCCTCCAGGAGCTGGTGAACAACTACGAGGACGTTGAAAAAAAATACCAGCGGATCAAGGACATTGAGCACCAGGGAGACATGATCACCCACCAGATTTTTACCAAGCTCCGGGAGACCTTCATCACCCCCCTCGACCGGGAGGACATCCACGGCCTGGCCAGCGGCCTGGACGACGTCCTGGACTGCATCGAGGGAGTCGCCAGCCGGATGAATTATTTCAAGATCTCCCAGCCGACGCCGGAGATGAAAAAGCTTGTGGACATCATCAGCCGGGCCGTCCATCAGATTTCCGAGGCCATCGATAACCTCGAATCCCTGGGCCGCGTGGACGCTTTCTGCAGGCAGGTCAATATTCTGGAATATGAGGCCGACGTCGTCTGCCAGGACGCCATCGCCGACCTCTTTGAGAAGACGGAAAAAGTCGAGCAGCTCAAGGAGCTTATCAAGCTCAAAGAAATCTACGGCCGGCTGGAGATCGCCGCCGACCGCTGCGAGGATGTGGCCAACGTCATTGAGGGCATCATCGTCAAGTCCAGCTGAGTGACATGCCCGCGGCGAGCATTATCTTTGTCGGCTTCATCATCCTGGTCGCCCTGGCCTTCGACTTCACCAACGGCATGCACGACTCCGCCAACTCTATCGCCACCATCGTCTCGACCCAGGTCCTGACCCCCCGGCAGGCCGTGGCCTGGGCCGCCTTCTTCAATTTCGTCGCCTTCCTCATCTTCGGGACGGCCGTGGCCCAGACCATCGGCTCGGGGATGATCAAGCTCTCCGTCGTCACGCCCTTTGTCATCTTCGCCGGGCTCCTGGGGGCCATCGGCTGGAACCTCCTGACCTGGCTGCTGGGCCTCCCCACCAGCTCCTCCCACTCTCTCATGGGCGGCTATGCCGGGGCCGCCATGGTCAAGGCCGGCTCGGGCGTCATCATCGCCAGCGGCTGGGTCAAGATAGTCGTTTTCATTTTCCTGGCGCCGGTCCTGGGCATGGCCCTCGGCATCCTCTTCATCTGGGTGACGGTCCGCCTTGTCCACAAGCAGCATCCCGCTCGGATCAATAAATTATTCAGGAGGCTCCAGCTTATCTCCGCCTGCCTGTACAGCCTCGGCCACGGCGGCAACGATGCCCAGAAGACCATGGGCATTATCGCCAGCTTGGTCTTTGCCGCCGGCTGGGTGAAAGACTTCCATATCTCTCTGTGGATCGTCCTCAGCGCCCACGCCGCCATCGCCTTGGGCACGTTCACGGGCGGCTGGCGGATCGTCAAGACCATGGGCCAGAAGATCACCAAGCTCCGGCCCATCGACGGATTCTGCGCCGAGACGGCCAGCGCCATGAGCATCTTCCTGGCCACCCACCTAGGCGTCCCCGTCAGCACGACCCATGTCATCACCGGCGCCATCTCGGGCGTGGGCGCCACCAAGAGGCTGTCCGCCGTGCGCTGGGGGATTACCTTAAGGATCGTTTGGGCCTGGATCTTCACCATCCCCGGCGCGGCCCTGATCGCGGGGACGTTCTATTTTCTTTTCCACCTCATCAGCAAGAACCCGGTCTGAATCGAGGGTTCGAGTTGAATTCCTCAATCGCGCAGGAAGTGCAGAGTCTTCGGCTCGCGCTCCAAGTGGTAGACGATAAAGGCTTGCAGGGATTTTTTTACGGAGCGAAGCTCTTCGGCGGTGAAGGGGACGGTTCCGGCCTGAGGCGGAGGGTTCTTTTTGGCCCAGTCCACGAAGCGGGGGAGCTCGGGCCCCGTCTCATCCTTATTAAACTCGGAACAGTCGGCGCAGTAGAGGCCGTCCCTGGCGGGGGCGAGCCAGGCCTGGCCCAGGATCGCCTTCCGGCAGCGGCGGCAGCGGCTCAGGTCGGGCAGATAGCCGTTGATCTGCAGGAACCAGGCCTCAAAATAGCGGGCCAGGACATCCCGAGCCCCCCCCGCCTTGAGCGCCTGGAGGGTGGCCAGCAAGAGGCGATAAACCAGGTCTTCCCGAGCCCGGGCGGGGAAAAATTCCTCGATGAGCTCGGCGAAGTAGGCCAGGGTGAAGGCCGTATCCGGCTCCTTTTGAATATCGAAGAACGATTCGACCAAGTCGCAGGAAGAAATGGTCACCAGGTCCTTGCGCTCTTTCTCATAATAAAAAACCTGGACGAAGGTCATCGGCTCGAGCAGACTCCCGAAGCGGTTGCCGAACTTGCGGGCGCCCTTGGCCATTCCCCGCAGCAAGCCTTTGTCCCGGGAAAAGAAGGTGACGATTTTGTCCTGGTCGGCGTAGGCCATGCTCTTCAGGATGACGGCTTCCGTCTGGTCCAGGGACATGGGGGGCCTGCTCCCGCTTCCCGCCCTAATTGATCAGGGCGATCTTCAAGGCGGCCATACGCTCTTTGAGGACCTGGGGGTCGAGGCCCAGCCGGGCGGCGGTTCGGGGCACGTCCCATTGGTTACGGATGAGGGCTTGGTGGAGATAGCGCTTCTCAAAGAGCTCCTTGGCCTGGTTCAAGGGCGGCCAGTGGCTGAGCTCGGGCGACTGTTCCATCTCCCGGGCCTCGACCAGGAGCGAGAGGTGGCTCTCCTTAATTTCCCGGTCCTCGACCATGATGACGAACCGTTCCACCACGTTCATCAGCTCGCTGACGTTGCCCGGCCAGCCGTAGTTGAGGAAAGCCTGCAGGGCTTCCCGGCTCATGGACTTGGGCTTGCGGCCGTACTCGGCGGCGAAGGCGGCCAGGAAATGGTCGATCAAGGGCGGGATGTCCTGGGGCCTTTCCCGCAGCGGGGGGATGGACAGGGGGATGACGTTCAACTTGAAATAGAGGTCCTCCCGGAATTTGTTCTGGCCGATGAGCTCCTTAAGGCTTTTAGTGGTGGCGGCGATGAGGCGGACGTCGACCTTCACGGGTTCCGCGGACCCGGGCGGGAGGAAAGCTTGGTCCTCGATGATGCGCACCAGCTTGGCCTGGGTGGTCAGGCTCATGTCTCCGATCTCGTCGAAGAAAATCGTGCCTCCGTCGGCCAGCTGCAGCTTGCCCTTCCGTTCCCGGACGGCCTGGGGTGAGCCGCCTTTGGCCGTGCCGAAGAGGTCCACCTCCAGAAGGTCGGGCGGCACCGCGGCGCAGTTGATCTCGATGAAGCGTTTGTCGCGGCGCCGGCTGTGCTGATGGATGAGGCGGGCGATGAGCTCCTTGCCCGTGCCGTTTTCGCCGGTGATGAGGATGCGGCCGGCGGTGGGGGCGGCCTTCTCCATGTCCTGGCGCAGCCGTAGGATGGCCGGGCTGGTCCCTACCAGATGATACTTGAGCTTGAACCTTTCCCGGAGCTGCAGGTTCTCCTCCTCCAGCCGGAACTGCTTCAAGGCGTTCTTGACGGTCAGGATGACCTTCTCCAGGGTCAGGGGCTTTTCCAGAAAGTCGAAGGCTCCCAGCTTGACGGCCTGGACGGCCGTCTCCACCGTGCCGTGTCCGGAGATCATCACCACCTGGGGATTGTCCTCCAGGTTCTTGATTTTCCGCAGCACATCCAGGCCGCTCATCCCCGGCAGCCAGATGTCGAGCAGGACCAGGTCGAAGTTCTGCTGGTCGAGCTGCTGGAGGCCCTCCTCGCCGGTGGCCACAGCCAGGGCCTGATAGCCTTCGTCTTCCAGGATGCCTTTCAGCGCGGAGCGGATGGCGGACTCGTCGTCGATGATCAGGATCTTTTCTCGACTCATGCGGGAATCTCGATGATGAATCGAGCGCCGGTGGGCCGGTTGCTCTGGACGTCGATCGTACCGTCGTGCTCGCGGACGATCTGGTCCACGATGGCCAGCCCCAGGCCGGTGCCTTTTTTCTTGGTGGAGAAATAGGGCAGGAACATCTTGTCCTTGTCTTCTTTGGATATGCCCGGCCCACTGTCCGCCACCTCGATCCTCAGCCGTCGCGAGGCCGGGTTGAAGGAAGTGGCGATGGTGATGCGGCCGGACTTGTTCATGGCATCGATGGCGTTGTCCAGCAGGTTGATGAAAACCCTCTTCATCTGTTCCGGGTCGAGGGGAATGGGCGAGGGGATATTCGACCCCAGCTGCAGCTCGAACTCCACGTCGGTGAAGATGCCCTGGAAGAGGGCCAGGACCTGGTGCAGGAGCTGGTGCAGTTCGACCGGCTGGAGCTGGACCTTGGGCAGGCGGGCGAAGTCGGAGAACTCGTCCACCAGGGACTTGATCGTCTTGGCCTCCTGGATGATGACCTGGGCGCCCTCCTCGATAATGTGGCTGGAGCCCGTGTCCTTCCGGGAAAGGTTCTTGATGATTCGTTCAGCGGAGAGTTGGATAGGCGTCAGGGGGTTTTTGATCTCGTGGGCCACCCGCTGGGCGACCTCCTTCCAGGCGGAGATCTTCTGAGCCTTGATGACCTGGGTCAAGTCGTCCAGGACGACGATGGCCCCGTCGAAGCTGCCGTCGCTGCGGACGAGCGGTGTCAGGGTCAAGGCCAGGGTCTTTTTCTGGCCGTTGTCGAGCAGGGTGATCTCCCGGGTGGACAGCTTATAGCGGTTTTTCATCTCCCAGTCGATGCTCTGCCGAAGGTCGGCGAAGCGCTCTTGGTCCAGGACCTGGCGGTAGGAGCTGCCCAGGGGGCTGCCGTCCACAAGCGAGAGCATCTCCCGGGCGCTGGGGTTGATGGAGGTGATGCGGCCGTCGAGGTCCAGGGCGATGACGCCGGTGGTGATGGTGTCCAGGATGGTCTCGATGGACTGCTTGCCGGCCCCCAGTTCGGCCGTCTTCTGGGCGATCGACCTCTGGTTGTCGCGGAGGTCGGAGATCATTTGGTTGAAGGACTCGATGAGGATGCCCAGCTCGTCGGAGGCCGGGTCCTCGACCCGGGTATCCAGGTTGCCCCGCGATACCTCCCGTGTCGCCTGGGCCAGCTTCTCGATGGGCACGGTGATGCCCCTGGCCAGGTGGAAACCCAGCCAGGAGGCGGCGAAGACGATGATCAGAGTGAAGAACAGCAGGGTGATGAGGTAGAAGGCCTTGACCGGGTTCTTTTGCTGCTTGAGCTGGCGGTAGCGCTGGACAAAGGAGCTGATATTGTTGATCTTCTGGGCATAGTTTTGGGGAAGGAATTTTCCGGTGGTCACCAGCACCGGACCGACTTCGGGCAGGTCGAGGGCCACCCCCCGGCGGATCATCTCGCCGTTGCCCATGGGGTCGATGCTCTGCAGGGCCTCGCCCAGGTAGGCCCGTTTGATCAAGTCCGGCTGCACATCCCGATAATCCTGGAGGGGCAGGTCGGGGTTGAGGTAAGCGAACAATTCCTCCTCGCCCAGGAAGAGGCCGATCTCGTCCAAACGGTATTCCTTGAGCTTATCCCGGATGAAGTCCCGGAGCAGAGGCCGGTTTTCGGGGTTGACCAGGCGCCGGGCTTTGAGGTCCTGGCCCAGCTGCTGGGCATAATGCAGGGTCACTTCCTCGGCGCTCTGGTAAAAAGCATCGCTCACGTTTTTGGTGTCCTCCAGGACTCCGTCCAGGGGCGTGCGGAACCAGGTTTCGATGTTGCGGCTGATGAGGTCGCTGGCGAAGAAGAACAGGAGCAGGGTGGGGATAAGGGATAGGGCGATGAAGAACAGGACCAGCTTTGTTTTGAAGCGAGCGCCCAGGACCCTCCGCTTCCTCTCCATGTACAGGCGGATGAGGTTGCGGCCCAGGACGAAAAACAGCGCTAAGAAGAGGAGAACAACGATGATCTGCAGGGTGGACAGGAGCACGCCCGGCAGGGATCCGGAAGCGAACCCGCGGGATTCGCGGATGACCAGCTCGATGGCGAAGAACAGGACGATGAGCAGGACGATGACGGCGCCGATGATCCGGGAACCCTTCTTTTTCTTGTCGGTCAGGCGGTCCATGGGCAGATGGGCTGTTGGCTCTAATTATTCAGCCAGGTAATCCTTATAATTGGCTTTGCTGATCTCGAAGGTCCCGGGCGCGGCCGACGAGCCGAGGGGCTTGCCCTTGCGGCCGTTGATGGACAGGGCCACCGCACCCGGCTTGCCCAGACGCACCTCAAACTTGTCCTGGGCGCTGAAGGTCTTCTGCTCCCCCGGCTGATGCAAGCCCTCCTCAATGAGCTGGCCGTCGGCCAGGACTCTGACCCAAACTTCTTCCTGGAAGGAGAGATGGAGGGAGAGGTTTTTGGCTTCCGCCGGCGGCTGGGGTTGGACTAAGACGCCGGGCTGAATTTCGGCTTTGGCCGCCGCCGGAGGAGTGGCCCGGCCTGAGGAGGACGAATGTTTGCGTTTTGGAGAGGCGGACTGGTCCCAGGGCTTGGTGTAGAGCAGGGCTGCGGCCAGGAGAAGGGGAAGCAAGATGAACAGAGAAAGCTTTTTCCAGCGGGCCGGCGTTATGTCCGTGGTGCGGCGTTTCTTGGGAGGGTGCACCGCCGGGGTTTGATGATGGCCGGCCTGGAGATAGAGGTTGAGGGCTTGATTCTCGTCCAGCCCGATGCACTTGGCATAGGCCCGGATGGTGCCTTTGATGAAGAACTCTCCGGGCAGAATATCCAGGCGGTCCTCCTCCAGGGCGATGAGGTAGTTGATGTTGATCTTGGTGATCCGGGTGATGTCCTGCAGCGTCACGCGCCGCGCTTCGCGCTCGCGCTTGAGCTCTTGCCCCAATGTATTCATTCTGCGAGAATTGTAGAATAGACCCGAGGGAGTGTCAACCGGGCAGGCTTTATAAGGTGACATATTGATTGACTTCGGAAGGGCGGCCCGGCGAGCGCTTTTTTCTTCTTGACGATATTTAAATCTTCAGGAACCGGGACAGCGAGCTCAGGCTGCCCAGGAAGCCCATGACCGCCCCTCCGGCCAGCAGGCTCAATGACTGGCCGATCGAAAGAAAGCGGAAGTTCACGATGTCCTGCAGCGCTCCCAGCGATTGGCCCAGATAGAAAGGGAAAACGCGAATGACGCCGTAGATCAGGGCCAGGGAGAAGAGGCTGCCCAGGAGGCCCAGGGCCACGCCCTCTATCAGGAAGGGCACCCGGATGAAGACGTTGGTGGCGCCCACCAGGCGCAGGATTTCGATCTCATTTTTGCGGGCGAACACATTGAGACGGATGACGTTGGAGATGATGAAAAAGGAGGCCAGGACCAGAATCCCGCCCAGGAAAAACCCCACCGCCCGGGCCAGCCGGCTCAGGGACCTCATGCGCTCCACCCAGTCGCGGTTGAATTGGATGTCCTCCACTCCCTTGACCCGGCGCATGGAGTCCATGAAGCGCAGGATATCGGCGGATTCGGCGGTCTTGTCCTTGAGCACGGCTTCCACCGAGGCGGGGAAGGGGTTGAGGCCCAGGCCGGAGACAACCTCCTGGAGCTGAGGGAACCTCTTGCGGAAGCGCTGCAAGGCCTCCGGAGGGGGGACGTACAGCACGTGGTCTACGTGGGGCGAGGATTGGATGGCCTGGATGACGGAGGCCGTGTCCGCGGCCGACAGCCCTTTCTCCAGGAAAAAGACCACGGTCAGGTTCTTCGACAGTTGCTGGGCCAGGAATTGAAGGTTGTTGGACAAGGACAGGAAGATGCCGATGATCAAAAAAGACAGGCAGATGATGGTCACCGAAAAGAAGTTGCGGACCCGGTACTGCCACAGGCTGTTGGCCGCCTCGCCCAGGAAATATCTCAGCTGTCGAATGTCAGTCCGCCTCCTTTCCGATCAGCTTGCCGGAATGGAGGAAGACCACCCGCTCGGCGAAGCGGCGGATGATCTCCTTATCGTGAGTGCAGATGATGACCGTGGCGCCGTGCCGGTTGATCTCCTTGAACAGGCCGATGATCTCGTGGGCCAGCTCGGTGTCCAGGTTTCCGGTGGGCTCGTCGGCCAGGATGAGTCTGGGGTTGTTGACCACGGCCCGGGCGATGGCCACCCGCTGCTGTTCGCCGTAGGACAGGCTGGAGGGGAATTCCCAGATCTTGTGATGCAGGTTGACCATGCGCAGGGCATTGAACACCCGCCGCCGCATGTCCTTGCGCGGCAGGCCCGCCACCTGGAGGGGCACGCCCACGTTGTCAAAGACGCGCCGGTGGAAGATCAGCCGGAAGTCCTGGAAGACGATGCCCATCTGGCGCCGGAGCTGGTAGATGCGGGAGCCGGGGATGCGCAGGATGTTCTTGCCGGCGATGATGATCTGGCCGTGCGTGGGGTACAGCTCGCGGAAGATGGTTTTGAGCAGCGTGGTTTTGCCCGAGCCGCTGGGCCCGGAAATAAAACAGAATTCGCCCTTCTTGATATGGAGGGTGATGTCGGACAGGGCCCAGCTCGGCTTCTGGTACTGCTTCCAGACATGGTACAGCTCGATCATCTCAGCCATGGTGGAGGCTCACTCCCGTCCCTCGAGTATAGCAGAATTAGGCGGGAGCATCGAGGCAGGAGAACGGAAGGCGGCCGGCCGCCGCGGCTAGCGGGCAAAAAGATACATGAACCAGCCGAAGGCGATGGCGCCACCGACCATGATCAGAAAGAGGGTGACCCCGTACTTGACCTGGGCCTTTTTTTTGTCCCGGCGGATGAGGGCCAGGACGATACTGACCAGAAGAGCATAAAGGACCATGGACAGAAGGTGGCTGTGGAGAATCATTTCTTTTTCCCCCGGGCGATGTCATAGGCATCGAGAGCGACCAAGGTGTTGAGCAGTCCGGCGCCGGCCAGGTAGGCCGTCCCGAACTCGTAGCTCACGTTCTTCAGCTCGCCGATGCCGATGGGCAGGAAACGCGAGAGGAGATAAACCAAGCCGTTGCCGATATCGGCGAAAAAGGCCAGGATGGTGAGAGGGTTTTCAAGCTGGAAAGGAAAAATCCGCCCGCTCATGACCAGGCCCAGGGCGGTCATGCCCGTCAGGCATAACAGGAAAATGAGCCCGCGTCCGATTTTTTTCTGGAGGAGGTGCCCCAGTCCGGGAACAGCCCAGCCGATGAAAAAATAGAGGAGACCTTTTCCGTTCATGGGACAGCCAGTTTAAAATAATCCGCGGTCCAAATCAAGAAAAATTTAAGCTGAGTTCGCACCTCCCTTTCTTTTATACGACATTCAAGAAGAGGAGGGGTCCTGCCACGGCTCCTCCCCGTCCGTGCTCGCCAAGCTGCGCGCGTTCGTCCGGCTCAGCCGGACTGGGGGTTCCAAGGGGGTATGCCCCCTTGGTCGCAGGACGAAGTCCGAGAAGGGGAGGCAGCGAGCAAAGCGAGCGTTGGAAGGGGGAAGGCGAAGCGCTTCCCCCTCCAAGGAGGTGGGGATGCCCCTCCGCCGTGCCACCCCTCCCTATGTACCACTGCTAAGAGATGCGAAATTGAGCTAATATACCCGCGTGCCTGAACTCCCGGAAGTCGAGACCATACGACGCAGCTTGGCCCGGCGCATCACCGGCCGGCGGATTTCCGGCTTCCGCCTGCTGGGGGCTCATCTGCTGCAGGGCTGCCGGCCGGCCGGGCTGCGGCGGCTGCGGGGGCGCCGGGTGCTGGAGCTCGGCCGCCGGGGCAAATATCTGATCATCACCCTGGAAGATGGAATGAGCCTGGTCTTTCATCTCAAGATGACCGGGCAGTTCCTGTTGGACAAATCCGGCCGGCCGCCCGACCGGCACACTCATCTTATCCTCCGCTTCGGCCGATGGAGCCAAGATCTCCGCTTCAGGGATGTGAGGAAGTTCGGCCGGCTACGCCTGGTCCGGAGAGAAGGGGGCGGGCCGGACGATCCATTCCGCGATCTTGGCCCCGAGCCTCTGGAAGTCAGCCTGGGCGAATTCGAACGCCTTGTCCGCCGCCGCCCAGGCCGCCTGAAGAGCCTGTTTCTCGACCAAAATTTTTTGGCCGGAATCGGTAATATCTATGCCGATGAGATCTTGTTCGAGGCGGGGCTTCATCCCTTGACCTCAGCCTCCCGCTTGAGCCCGGCCAGGGTCCGGCGTTTATGGTTGGCGGTGCGCCGAGTCCTTGGCCGGGCCGTAGCCCGGGGCGGCTCGTCCATCCGGGACTACATCGATGCCGAAGGCCGGGCCGGGCATTTTCAGCTCGAACACAAGGTCTACGGCCGCGACTCCCTCCCTTGCCGCCGCTGCGGCCGGCCCGTGCGCCGAATCGTCATCGGCGGCCGCAGCACCCACTTCTGCCCCCGCTGCCAAAAATAGCCTTGCCCAGGCGCGAACAGGATCAAGAGCCCAGAGGCAATTCTTTTTCCGGAGCGCGCGATAATCGTGAAGGGGTGGCGCGGCGGAGGGGCTCCGGCCTTTCCGGAGACGCCCACGATCTCCCCCCTGATTGCCCAGGGGGGAAGGAGGGGTTAATAAATTATGAAAAGAAGATAAGGCGTCTCCGGCAATACCGCCTGCGCGCAGCGGCCTGGCATGGCCGGAGACACCTAAAATTCTCATTATCCTATTTATTCCCCTCTAGCCCCCCTTGGTGAAACAAGGGGGGCAAAGGTCGGTGTCCCCGGAAAGGTCGGCCGCGACAGGACCCCATATAGGACTGACCTGGCACCGGGAAAAGAATTGCTTTCAAGAGCAGGGAATCGGTTGTGTGTCAGTGGCGATGTGGATATAATGTTTTATCTTTAACCCTTTTCAAGGAGGATTTCCATGGCTGGTCAAGCGGTCTATTTCAAGACTATCAAAGAGGCTATCGCCTTCGCCGTCCAGCGCGAGGAAGAGGCGGCCGGCAACTACGGCCAGATGATGGCCCGGGCCGAGACCGAATCCTTGAAGCTTCTCCTGGCTGACCTAAAGAAAGAGGAAGAGAATCACAAGCGGATGCTCCTGGACCTGGGCCGGACCAATATCGCCTCGCTGCGGGTATCCAAGGTAGCTGACCTCAAGGTCAGTGATTATCTGGTGGAGGAACCCCTCACCGAGTCCATGAGCTTCCAGGACCTGCTTGTTTACGCCGCCAAGAAAGAGCAGAAGTCCGTAGACCTGTATGCCGTGCTCATGAACCTGGTGCCTTTGCCCGAGCAGAAGAAGCTGTTTGAGTTTCTGCTCATGCAGGAAAAAAACCACAAGCTGAAGCTCGAATCGGAATATGAGAAGCGAGTCCTGCAGGAAAATTAGCGCCACCCGAGGAGGGCTGCTATGGAAAAATGGGAATGCCAAGCCTGCGGCTACATCTATGACCCCCAGGCCGGCGACCCGGAGCACGGCATCAAACCCGGCACGAAGTTCGAAGACCTGCCCGATAACTGGACCTGCCCCCAGTGCGGAGTGAGCAAGGACTTTTTCCAGAAATTGTCTTAGCCTCCTCCTTGAAGTCAAAAATGCGGATCGGGGTCATCGGCAACGGCCTGGCCGGGGTTATGGCGGCCAAGGCCCTGCGGGAGGGGGGATTCCCGGGCGAAATCGTGATCTTCGCCCAGGAGAAGCGCCATTATTATCCCCGGCCGAACTTGATCGAGTTCCTGGCCGGCAATCTGCCCGAGGCGCGACTGGCCGCTTTTCCCCCGGAGTGGTACAACTCGCAGGCCATCCAGGTTCGCTTAGCCACGCCGGTCCGGCGTCTCCTCAGCGAACCTCTCGGCCTGGAGCTTGATGGCGGCCGGAAAGAGCTGTTCGACATTCTCCTCCTGGCCGACGGAGCCGTATCTTTTGTGCCCCCCCTCATAGGAGCCGATAAGCCGGGCGTGTTCGCTCTCAGAACCTGGGATGATGCCCTGGCCATACTCGACTACCTTCCTGACCACCGCCGGGCGGCTGTCCTGGGCGGAGGGCTGCTGGGGCTGGAGACCGCCCGCGGCCTGAGAGCCAGGGGGGCCGAAGTTCTGGTCATTGAATTCTTCGACCGGCTCCTGCCCCGTCAGCTTGACGGACAGGGTGCTTCACTGCTTAGGGCCCAGATCGAAAAAACGGGCATAAAAGTCCGGCTGGGCACGGTGGCCGAGGAAATCCTCGGCTCGGGCCGGGTCGAAGGCCTGCGCTTCAAGGACGGCGGAGTGGCGGCGGCGGACCTGGTGGTGGTGGCCGCCGGAGTCAAGCCCTCTTTGAGTCTGGCCAAGGAGGCCGGCCTGACCACGGAGCGGGGAGTGGTGGTGGACGATTTTCTGCGGACCTCCCACCCCCGCATTTTCGCCGCCGGCGACAACGTCCAGCATCAAGGCCGTGTTTACGGCATCCTGCCCGCCGCCTTTGAACAGTCTCAAGCTGCGGCGGCTAACATTCTCGGCCGGAGCCGAGCCTATCGGGGGACGGTCCCCTCCAACACGCTCAAGGTCATGGGGCTTTATGTCACTTCCGCCGGGCTGGCCATCCCCGAGGGCGAGGGTTTCGAGGAGCTGAGGAAGGAGGACCCCGGCCGCGGCTTGTATAAGAAAATTGTCCTTCAGAACGGCAGGCTGGTCGGGGCCATCTGGATGGGCGCCAAGGAGGGCGTCAGCCAGGTGACCCGCGCCACTCTCCAAAAAACAGACGTCTCGGCCTGGAGGGCCGCTCTCCTCGAAGACGGCTTCGATTTTTCCAAAATCTGAAAATGTCCATGAAACACGCCTCCCTGATATTTTGTCTCATTGTTCTGACTCCCTATCTTTTTGGCCAGCCCCAGACGACGGCGGAAGATAAAACGCACGGCTATTTCTCCTTCACTTATGTGAAGGGCCAGAAGGGGGGAACTTTTTCCAATGGAAGCTTCGGGGGCATCGACGCCGCCATCCTGCTCATCGGCCACTTCACTCCCCAGCTCGATTTGAGGCTGGAGGTCCGCAGCCGGAGCGAAGCCCGCTTCGAGCTGGAAGAGGCCCTCTTGGGCTTGGACCTGTCCAAATCCGCCAATATCCAGGTGGGGATGTATCTCGTTCCCTTCGGCCGCTACAACCGGCAGAACCGTCCCCAGGAGAACATGCTCGTGCGCGTCCCACTGGTCGTCGAGGCCGCCTATCCTTTAAGCTGGAGGGACATCGGCCTGCTGGTCACCGGCCAGACCTCCTTCCTGAACTACGCGGCGGCCCTGGGCAACGGCCTGGGAGAAGGCCCAAACCAGGAGCCGGCTCAGCAGTTCTCAGACAACAACGCCTCAAAAGGCTTGGCCGGACGCCTGGGCATTTTGTGGGGCAAGGATGTCGAAACAGCTTTCTCTTATGCCAGCCAAATTTTCAGCAGCCCAGGAGATCGCCGGGTGGAGCTTTGGGCGGCCGATGCCTCCTGGATCACGGAAAATTATCACCTGTCGGGCGAGTTCATCCGGACGACATATGATCCGGCCGGCGGGGGTGCCGGGCTGAGGACCGAAGGCTGGCATGTCCAGTTGGCCTTTGATTATAAAACCTTATGGCCGATCGTCAGCTACCAGACGGTCAAAACCGCTCCCACCGCCTCCGAGGTCCCCGCCCGAAAGAACCGTTGGGCGCTGGGGGTTTCCTGGATTCTTCAGCCGGGCATCCTGTTCAAGGTAGAGTATGATTGGAACCGCGAGCCCGGCCATGAGGTCAAAGACGACCTTCTCTCCGTTCAGGCCGCGATTAGCTTTTAATCTCATGAACGCCAGAGTTCCAGATAACAAGCTTCATTCGCACCCCTAATAAATAGTGCGGCAAGAACTCTTCTTTCTTGCGGCCGCCGGCCGCTTTTGCTAGAATGCTCTTGTTTGTGCCTGGCCTTGGCCGCCGTCCGGCGGAACGGATTCCTGATTGCAAGGTGAGACATGGCCAACGTCGTCGTGCTCGGAACCCAGTGGGGTGACGAGGGCAAGGGAAAGGTGGTCGACCTTCTCACGCCCTCCTTCGACATCATCGCCCGCTATCAAGGAGGTCATAACGCCGGCCATACGGTCAACATCCGGGGCCGGAAGATCGTCCTTCACCTCATTCCCTCCGGAATACTGCACCGGGGAAAGTTGTGCGTCATCGGCAACGGCGTCGTCCTGTCGCCCAAAGCTTTCCTGGATGAGGTCGAGGCCCTCCTTGAATTCCACATCAAGCCGGCCAACCTGGTCATCAGCCAGAACGCCCACCTCATCATGCCCTACCATCCGCTCCTGGAGAAGTCGGTAGAGGAATGCCTGGGGGAGAAGAAGATCGGCACGACCTGCCGGGGCATCGGCCCGGCTTACGAGGATAAGGCCGGCCGGCGGGGCATTCGGGCCGCCGACCTGCTCGACCTCAACCTGCTCGAAGACAAGATCCGGGAGAACGTTCTGGAAAAGAACGTCGAGCTCGCCCGCTACGGCCTGCCGCCGCTCGAGGCGCGGGCCGTGTTCGAGGAATATGCCGGCTATGCCAAGCGACTGGCGCCCTACATCGCTGATGTGCCTCTGCTTCTCCATCGGAAGATGAACCAAGGCCAGTCCGTCCTGTTCGAGGGCGCCCAGGGCGCGATGCTCGACCTGGACCACGGCACCTATCCCTTCGTCACCTCCTCCAACCCCACCGCCGGCGGCGTCTGCACCGGGCTGGGCATCCCGCCCAGCCGGATCGATGCCGTGCTGGGGATTACCAAAGCCTACACGACCCGGGTGGGCTGCGGGCCGTTCCCCACCGAGATCCGCGACGAACGCGGCGAGCTCATCCTCAAGCGGGGCGATGAGTTCGGCGCCACCACCGGCCGCCGCCGGCGTTGCGGCTGGTTCGATGCGGTGGCGGTCTCCTACGCCTGCCGCTTGAATGGAGTCACCCGTCTGGCCCTGACCAAGCCGGATGTGCTCGACGGGTTTGACCGGATTCCGGTCTGCGTCGGATACACCTACAAGGGGACGCCGCTCCGCAGCTTCCCCCTGGAGAGTGGGGTGCTGGAGAAGGTCGAGCCCCGCTACAGGAACTTCCCCGGCTGGAAAACTTCCCTGACCGGCGCCACGGAGTCGGGCCGGCTCCCCCAGCCTTTCAAGGATTACCTCCGGGCTTTAGAAGACCTGGTGGAGGCCAAAGCCTGCCTGATTTCTACGGGCGTCGAACGAAAACAAACTATTCTGAGGCCCAAACTTCTGCGGGGGATAGCCGACGCAGCAAAGGTTCAGGCC
>Ga0315282_10005149_pt1 | contig 22405 bp, 21 predicted proteins | sample YL17G07_20_MG_FD_203693 | JGI IMG/M metagenome (GOLD analysis project Ga0315282, IMG submission 203693) | Sediment microbial communities from Yellowstone Lake, YNP, Wyoming, USA - YL17G07_20 | ecosystem: Environmental > Aquatic > Freshwater > Lake > Sediment | place: USA: Wyoming | collected... | reverse complement strand
GGGGGGTATCGGAGTGATGAATATAATGCTCGTGTCTGTAATAGAGAGGAGGAGAGAGATAGGCATCCTTAAGGCACTGGGAGCTACGGAACGAGATATATGGGGGCAATTTCTTATTGAGGCAGCATTTCTTACGTTTTCTGGCGGTATCATCGGGGTTATCGTGGGCTGGGCAATCTCATCAATCGTTGACAGCATGGGGCTGATGACCACCGTGGTTTCGGCTGATATAGTCATCCTTGCCGTTTCGGTATCGGTCGGTATTGGTCTATTTTTTGGATTTTATCCCGCCTGGCAAGCCTCTCGGCTTAACCCCATCGAAGCACTCAGGTCTGAATAGAGACTAATTTACCAACCATACTGTTTTTTCTGCCGTTGAACGAAATGACGAATTGTTAGCTGTCAGCCAGAGCCTAACATTTCCCCTAGACCGGGTTCCGGGGGGCAGGTTACCCAATTGACAGGACTCGGTGTGGTATATATACTTTCATTATGAAGCCATTGCATAATGAAACTAATAGCCTGGCCCCTGAGCTTGAATGCGCCGCGCTGCTGATGGATGTGGTTCCTCTAGTGATGCGCCGCATCCGCATGGAAATGCGCAGCCAGCGCATGCCTAGCCTTTCAGTGCCCCAATTGCGTGCCCTTATCTATCTCAACGGAAACGAGGGCGCTTCACTTTCCGAACTTGCAAACCACGTTGGGCTTGAGTTGCCCTCCATGTCCAAGGCAGTCGATGTGCTGGTTACCCGAGGATTGGTCATCCGTCGGGTGCTTCCCAACGACCGCCGTTATGCTAGTCTAAGGCTAAGTGCACGCGGGCTCGCCCATCTCAAGCGAGCGCGCCGCATCACTGAAGCACACCTGGCGGAAGCGCTGGCAGTGCTCTCATCCGCACAGCAGGCTAGGATAGTGGAAGCACTGCAAGCGTTGCGCCCTGTCTTCGCGCCGGAGAGGGCAGCTGCGGTTGAGGAAGGCCGGTAGTTCAATGCCAATTCCAATTATAGAGACTGTCGCCCTGACCCGTCGCTTTGGAGAGCTCACCGCTGTGGATAATCTGAATATTTCTGTAGAGCCTGGTGAAGTATTTGGATTGCTGGGTCCCAATGGTGCCGGCAAGACCACGACCATCAAAATGCTCACTACACTTCTGCAACCCACCTCTGGTGAGGCGAGCGTTGCTGGCTTTAACATCACCCGCCAGGCCTCCGACGTACGTCGCGTTATTGGATACGTACCACAGCTTATATCGGCAGATGGAACGCTCACTGGATATGAGAATCTGATGGTCTTTGCCAAGCTCTATGACGTCCCGCGCGGCGAGCGCAAACGACAGGTCCTGGAAGGGCTCTCGTTCATGGGTCTGGATGATGCTGCCAACAAGCTGGTGCGCACCTACTCGGGTGGCATGATCCGCCGGCTGGAGATTGTCCAGTCCATCATCCATCGGCCCAAGGTTCTGTTCTTGGATGAACCGACGGTGGGGCTAGACCCCTTAGCTCGCAAGGCGCTATGGGAGCATATCAGTCAACTGAGTGCGGAACATGGCACCACCATCTTATTGACCACGCATCTCATGGAAGAAGCTGACCACCTCTGTAGCCGCGTGGCAATCATGCACCATGGGAAGGTCGCTGCCCTGGGAGCGCCAGCCGATCTAAAAGCATCCATTGATGTGGATGGAGCCACATTGGAGGATGTCTTTATTCACTTTGCAGGTGATAAGCTCGAACCGGAGTCAGGAGCAAATTACCGTGAGACCCGTCAAACCAGGCGAACGGCTGAACGGCTTGGCTGAAATGGCGCTGAAACAGCCAGTAAACCCTTTGACCACAGTGAGTAGATTTGTCTATAAGACGCTGGTCATTGCCGAGCTTGAGGTCCGCAAACTGCGGCACGATCCTACGGAACTGATCCTTCGGGCAGTACAGCCAGCGCTCTGGCTCCTGGTATTTGGTCAGGTATTCACCCGTGTACATGCTATCCCCACTCCTGGTAACATTCCCTATATCGATTTCTTGGCTCCTGGTGTCCTGGCCCAGAGCATGCTTTTCATCGCCATCTTCAGTGGCATATCCCTCATCTGGGAGCGGGACCTGGGGGTCATCCACAAATTCCTGGCCAGTCCGACACCAAGAGTGGCTCTTGCAGCAGGGAAGGCACTATCCGGAGGAGTCCGCGCCCTTACACAGGCCGTCATAGTCTATGTGCTGGCCGTCATTCTAAGCGTGAAGATAGACTGGAGCCCTATATCACTGATTGGAGTGTTGATAGCCATCTTGCTTGGAGCGGCCGGCTTCTCTGCCTTCTCTCTGATAATTGCTCTCCTGGTCAAAACACGTGAACGTTTTATGGGCATTGGCCAGCTCCTGACCATGCCATTCTTCTTTGCCAGCAGCGCTATCTATCCCATTTCGATAATGCCCGGTTGGTTGAAGGTGATCGCACACGGTAATCCACTGACCTATGAAGTAGATGCTCTGCGGGCCTTGATGCTGAGTGGTGGCACGAGCTCCCTTGGCTTGGCTCTCGATTTCGGTGTTCTGGCGCTGGGGACAATAGTATTAGTGATCATTGCCGGACGGCTCTATCCTAGAGCAGTTACGTAGATACCCACGGGCAGAGCCCGTGGAACTCTGCCCTGCGGGTTTTTGGAGGGGACCCCCTCCCCCCTGCGAGACAGAATTTAGGGGGTGTGTGATATAGTGTTATGGCCGGGTAAACCATATGTGGTAAACGATAGGGCAGACCATAGGGTAAACGTCATGGTAAATGGATGGTCTGAGAAGTCCTTCTACCAAAGGTCAAGATTGAACCAAGATGGACAGTTGTTACCTGTGCCAGTAAAGGGATGCGCCTATATGCAGTCAGCTGAAGTTTTCTTTTTCATCAGACACATATAGCCTCTGGCCCCTGCACCACCGAATCTGAAGTCTCTTATCCGCCCGACGTCAAAGCACTTTGAGAATACGCGATTGATGATGTCTTTCGAGATCTTGTAAGGGCCACCTTCCCCTTCTTGCTTATCACTCCAGCACCTGAGATAGTAGAGGCCATTGCCGGCAAGTACTCTGTTCACCTTCGCCGCAAAATCCTCTCTACATAAGGGGTTCATATGGTGAAAACATCCTCTATCATTCACAAAGTCGAAGCTTCCATTATCCAACTTGGTGTCCAAGAAATCACCAACGATGAAATTGACTTTTGCCCCAGCTTTTTCAGCTCTTTCTCTCGCAATCCTTATTGCTTCGTGCGATATGTCAATCGCAGTTACATCGCCCCCTTTTGACGCAAGGTATATGGCGTCTGTTCCGGCTCCACAGCCGACATCCAGTACGCTGCCTAATGGTATCGTCCCACCTTCTATCAGTTCGACGAATTCCTTGTCGGGATTGTCAGAATGCCAGGGTATCTGAGCCAAGGTCCATTTTGAATATACCTTCTCCCAATCGTGGTCTTCTTTTTTGAACCATTCGGGTCTTTCATCCATTATGTATGCTCCTTGATGATGGCTGCTCTCACTCTACGAGGGGCAAAGGTATTGGTTGAACCTGTTTTGCCCTCTAATCATAGAGCTTTGCCCCCTAGCCTTCAAGGCAGACCCGCCAGCTCCTGCAGAAACGGAGAATAGCTCTCATTGAACAATCCATCTTTGTTACATGCTTTGTTTCGCTGCTTGAGGCAAATGAAATCAGATGCCATGAGGTCCAGTGTGAGAGCAGGTCAGAGACTACGTTAATCTCATAGTGAGAAACGCTGCTCCCAAGTAGGCTGCAATGCTTACTAGGAGTGCGCCAGCCAACCCTATGCGAGGCAAAAGGAATATTACGCCAATGACATAAAGCAGCCAAGGAGGCAATAGTATTAACATGTTCCTGGCATAAGATACAGCCTCTTGAGTTCCGCTGGCAAAATATATCGTGCATAGGGTTATGACGCTAATGCTAGGCAAGAAAGCAATGAAAGCAGCAAGCTGACCTTTCGCTTGACTCCCAAAGTAGGTTACAGCACAGACTATAACTCCGCCGATTGCGAAATACACTGGTAACAATTTGATGTCCGTAATGTTCCTCCTCATTACCTCGTCGCTGAATTATATCACTTTGCATTACGGACTTGACTACACAAAACGCTAAAAGGTGCAACGCGAGGCTGAATTATTTGGAATTGAAGACCTAACCGCTAATGCGTCACAAAATACTAGATTGTTACCTCGGACTTCATCTGCGTGGCCGAATTGATGGGATACCTCAGGAGGGTTGCTGACACTGTTGTTGTATGATCATCGTTTGCACATGTAGGAATGGGCTGGCAATAAACTTGAGGTATGCTATCATTATAAGGGCACTTTAAGGAGATTTTATGGACGGGCCTTAGGCTATTAATAAAGAGCAGGTGATTAAGGAAATCGGCAGTAATCCAAAAATAGTCAAGCGAATATTATGCCTCGTTTATTTCTTCGTTCAAGTTTAACTAGCCGTACACACTCTTTTGCGCCAGGCGAGGTGATGCCGTGAACAAGAACTCATATCGCAAGGAGTTATCAGTCGGTGGAGGTCTGGCTATCCTCGCACTGGTTATTTCCCTATTTGCTCATTTTGAATCCCGCTTCCCCGGGGACTTAGAGCTTACACTTCTGTTTCAGTCCATCCATAGTAGGCCACTGCTTAACGCTATGGAGGGTGTCAGTTATGCTACCGGTGAATGGCGAGCCGCCGTGCTCGTCATTATTAGCGGTATCGTGGTCTGGCGCTGTCTCGGCAGATTGGAGGGCAGCCTAGTGCCACTGGCGGGGTTAATTACTTTTATTAATGATGCCCTCAAAATGGCGATTAATCGGCCCCGACCCACACCGGATTTAGTGACAGTATATATAGCTGAAACGGGGAAATCATTCCCCAGTGGGCACGCTTTCTTTGCCGTGGTAGTCCTTGGAATGCTGACTTATCTAGCTATCACCCATCTGAGCAATCCGGGTCTGAGGATGCTGACGCTATCAGTTTTTCTGATATTAATTTTATGGATAGGTGCCTCCCGGATTTACCTCGGCTCTCATTGGACGAGTGACGTTGTCGGAGGGTACATAGTCGGTGGATGGTTTTTTGTAGCACTAGTCTGGTTGTACCAGATATTAAAGCCTCGCCTCGTAGCTAGAAGTTCTTAGGCAAGTAATGATGAGAATTGTCGGAACAAATCATTACTCTGGGTTTTAATTATTTCTTCAAAGGACGCGAAATGAGTGTTTACCTCAATCGGGGTGACAAAATGCAATTTAGTTACCTGCAAACATCTACACTTACAAAAATGTAAGATGTCGTTATTTATTATTCAAATAGACTAGAATGTTATGGTAGGTATTAAAAGCAGAGGAAATCGCTGGCTAAAGCTGGGATTTACTTTCCTGGGTTTTATTGTCCTAAGCGTTGGACTTGGTTACCTTATCCAGGCTCATCTTGCCCATTACTATATTCCCTCGAATATTCCAGCATGGATAGCCCTTTTATTAGTATTTGGAATACTGGCAGTAGTTAATGTATCAGTACTCCCGGTACCTTTTGGTATTTCTATAATGCTGGTTGCCGCGGCACACTGGAATCCAATTCTAGTAGCACTATTTGGAAGTCTGGGAGCGAGTCTAGGAGAATTCAGTAGCTATTTCTTCGGCTATTTAGGTAAAAGGATATCTATAGATGAAAATATGCTCGGCTACAAGATGGTTCATGGCTGGATTATGAAATATGGCATGTGGGCTATCGCTCTTCTTTCCTTCCAACCCATTATCCCTTTTGAAATAGGAGGGTTTATTGCGGGAGTTGCGAGAATGCCGATACACCAATTTCTACCGGCTCTCTGGATAGGCAAATTCCCCAAATATCTTATCCTTATCTACTTGGGAAATATGTTGATGCACCTTATTCCATTTTTACAATAAAAAAGCATTGATTAATTACATCGCTGGTCACACTCTGAGTAACTGTGCAACAACAGCAAATGGACAAAAAGCCTAATTTATGCAATAATGATATTGAAAAGTCGAAACTGGTTAACCTGGTTACCATACTTGAATATTTTTCGGGAGGTCATTATGGTTTATGATAATAAGGTTAATCGAGCTCGTTGTGTGCATCCACATACTCGTTGCATTTGCCCAATACATGAGCACACCGGAGTTTGCCCATAGCCTTCTACAGATTTTAAAGCTTCTGGGCTGGTAAGCAACTCAAAGGGGGAAGAATCTTCTTCCCCCTTTTTATTTTGCTAGACAAATGTTAGACGGACATATCGATACGTTCACGGATTAGACTCAAATGCGTGTGTAATCGGCTCATCACGTCTGGCGTTCCATCAATCATCGTCATGCCACGATTGGTTGCTCAAGATGTGCAAATGGAGTTTGCTACGGAATTGATGGGCTACGATATCTAATCCCATGCTTAACAAATGTCAGGATCGTGCAATGATAGTTCGCAGCATTGTTTAACAGTAGCAAAACAGGCAGCGTAACAATGACAGAACAATATCTCATTTACGCTCCGGAGCAGTTAAAACAAGAAGTTGCAAGGGAAGATTTAGACTTAGCTCACCGGCTTATCATCAAATTATTGTTAGATCGCAATGAATATCCTGGTCGCCTCAAGGCAGAGTTAATCAATGCCTGACGATATTGAGAATCAAGTTAAAAGTAAAAGAAATTAGAAAGAAATCAGGCGGTTGCATAAATGAATACTACTCTGACATATAACCACGCCGTAGAGCCAAACGAAGGGCAGCTGACGAGGCTTGGGTAATAAATCCCTTAAGGAAATAAGGCAAAATAAAGGTTGGTCAAATCTTTCCGGTGCGCCATTCCCCAGCCCCTACGCTCAAAATAAGGTGATGTGGGCCAGCCGGAGGCCGGACTTGCTTAACTAATCTTTGGAATTGGTTACGGTTGTCGTTGCCGGCGTCCGTTCTGGCGCATGGCCTGCCTTGCGTGAGGCCGGAACGGTAAGGGTAAAATAGCTACCGGTTAATTTTATGAGTAAGTGGTCGTGCGTAAAGGCAAAAGTAAAATAGTTTTAGCTATTTTGGGGGCTGGGGTGGATTAGGCAGAAGCCAGGTCGAGCCTAATTGAGGGGGTACTATATCGGCGTAACTAGTGGCTGTCGGGGTGAGGGGTGCCGTTTTAAAAAAGCGGGACTTGTCTGAGTCCCGTTTTTTGTCTTGAGATGTTCTATTATCATATCCGCCGCATAACTAGCGCCCAGACAACGACGGCAACGACCATCACAACTATTATAATAATACCAATTATTGCCGGTCCCCTGATCGTACCCCAGTTGATCGATCCCCAGTTGATCGATGGTGTCGGTGTTGGTATGGCGGCCACATAGGTGAACCCGCCCGACAGGGTGCCAGATAGGCCATCCGGGTTGGTGACCGTTAGATTCTGGGCTCCCGCCGTGCCGGCCGGAGTGATTGCTGCAATCGAAGTAGCGTTCACAACAGCGACGAACATCACTGTATTGACGCCGATGGTCACCGTCGCACCGCTAACAAAACCTGTTCCGGTGATGGTCACATAGGTCCCGCCCGCAGTTGGGCCGGAAGAGGGTGAGATACTGGTAACCGTTGGGGCAACCGGTAGAGTGCCGGTGTCTACAGTAGTGCCACTGCCGCTTGCGGGCATAACTGGGGCCGCCTGCAGTATGACGCAAGCCAGCAAAATCAGGCAAGACATAAGCTTCCATTTCATTTTCATTAGTTATGCTCTCCTTTTAATTTTAACCAGCAGGAAAAATAACCAATCCTACCACTATCACCCCGGCTATTGCCCCACCGATGACCGGCCAACTGATTGGTGGTTTAGCCGGTGAAGGCGGTAGCAGAGGCGCTGTTGCTGGTGGCGAGGCTGATGCTATCCCTGGGGCTCCCACGGTAAAAGTGCCGCTGGCCTCGTCTAAAAGCGTGCCATCCTGCAGTGTGACCTTTGATTTCACCGAGTAAACCCCTAAGGGTAGTATCCCCAGTTAAGCAAGTCCCGTCACAAGACCACTTGATACTCACTTTATTTCCTCAACTTCAACTTCAGAAACTCCTTGTGCTGGCTGACCACATAGGTAACACTGGGCTACGGATTTTAGCAAGTTCCTTTTCAATATACACTATGGGAGCAAGATAGCCAAGTGATAGGACTGAAGGGTTAGTGCCCTGCTTGTTATACTAATGGTAACTAAATTAGTTACCTAACTAGCTAAGGGAAGGATACTAAAAATGGCGTATATTCAGCCAAAAAAGGTGCTAAATAAGCGTAGTATTTAAGCGTAGCGATTAGCTTTGAAAAGTTGGCGCCCCTTTTTTTTAACGGGCTAAAACCGATAGTGAAAATTAGGCTCCTTTTTATGACTGGTTGCACGCTTCGCCCTATTGTGCAGTAAGGCCACAATTCAAGCTTCTGTTACCTGAGCTGAACGATCTGGACTTTTGGGGCAAAAAGCCGACTTGCCTTTTAAGTCGTTGAAATAGTAGACTTATAAGGCAAAGCCGTCCGATAATGAGGCTGCAGTTAAATATTAGCAAAGGAAGAAATATATATGAAGCGAAAGTTTTCCCGGTGGTATCTCGCCGTTCCTATTGTTCTTCTGGCACTTTGCTTGCCACTTTTGGTATCCTGCACCAGCTCGCAGAGCTCCTCCCAGAGCGAGTTCTACAACGCAGGGAATGCTGATCTTAGTGTAACAGGGGCTCAGTTCGATCAATACTGGCTATTCCGTTTTGACACTAGTGACTCAGTGCTTACTATGGCGCTTCCAAGTGCAGCAGACATCGTTGATAATTTGCAGTCTCCGACTGCTGGAGAAGTAATATCTTTCGCAGTGGCGGCAGACGGTAACAACACTGTCACGCTCATTGGTGGCACAAACGTCACGGTCAAACCTAGTGTCTCGACCGTTGCAGGAAACACCACAACTACAATGTACTGTGAGATCGATAGCGTGACTTCGGGCAGTGAAGCGGTGACAATCTACTAGTAATCGGTCCCATAACGGGTCCACCTGCTTCCGTGCTCACGAGACTTCTTTTGGAAATGCATGCTTGTGTTGCCTGTTGCGTGACCTATAGCAGATTGCTTTACCTTCGCTGAAAGCTAGCCCTTTCCGTCACTGACTGAATATTTTGGACTATAGTTCAATCAGGAATTTCCAAATGAGTTCTGAGCTTGATTGCCTACAGTCTCATTTTCCTTGTGCGTGGCGAGTTCCCTTCGGAACATAGTCGAAGAACCTGTCAATGGTATCACCCAATGCCCATTCCGATCGGATCCGCGTTCGCTTCTCTACTCGGCGCAACTCGGACAGGATCATACGGTTGAGAGCCGCTGCACTCTCTCCTTCAAACTCTGCCTCGACTTCGAATCCTTGCTCTGTTTGTCTGATGGTTCCCTTATTAGCGATGATCCGTTCAAGGGCTGGTTTGATAGCCGACAGGTTATCGCTGCTCACATTGGCCCACAATCTGAACTTCCTCTGAGCCATTTTGCCCCTGGTAAAAACTGGGCAGTAATCCTGACTACTTCGCCCAGGATGTGAACTTTCTCACACGTTCTGTATTCTACACCCAGGACTATTTACCCAGCAAGAGGAAACCAAGGAGGTGTAGGATTGCACAATTCGCTAAATCGTGCAATTGTAAAATTGGCAGGTTGGTCATTTGGATGCCTACAATACTGGTTTGTAGATGGGGGTTACAGGCTGAAATCTCGGCTAAAGAAGTCCTCACATACCGCCTAAGCATTGGACTCCTCTGCGGAAAGAACGCTCACTATCAGAGTCTCAGGACCTGTATGTGTCCCTATCACCGGATTGACCTGGGATAAATAGAGAGGCACTTTAGGAAACACGGAGGCAATGCGCTTGGCTAGGGCTGTAGCTTCATCAATATTGGTCCCATATTCAACAGCTACCGCCTTCACACGGCCGCAACTGGTAACGAACCGATATAGCCACTCGCTAGCCTTGGCCTTGGAACGCAGCCTTGTAATCGGAAAAGCTTCTCCGTCCTTGATACCAAGAATGGGAATTATGCCAAGGGCGGAGGCTAACAGTGCCTGTGCTCTGCCGACACGTCCTCCCATGACTAAGTACTTCAAATTGGCTAGACTCGCCCGGACACGTACTCGTGGGATCGTCTTGACCACCGCCTCCATGAGTTCATCCAGACTCGCCCCACAGAGAGCCTTCTTCGCCACTTCCATAACCAGCAATCCCTGACCCATCGCGCCTAACGTCGAGTCAACCACTGCCACACGACATTTGCTCTTCATCAGGTTTACGCCCTGAAGAGCAGCCTCATAGGTAGTGCTGAACTTCTTCGATAAGAATAGCCCCAATATCTCATTGGTTTTTTGGGCTAACCTGTCGAAGGTTTCGGCGAAAACTCCCAGCGAGGGAGATGAAGTCTTGGGTAAGACCAGGCTCGCCTGTAATTTGCGGTAAAACTCACTGCGGTCTAAATCGACCCCATCTCTGAAGGTGTCGGTGCCGAAGTGAACATTTAGCGGTATGACCGTAATCTCAAGGTCTCTAGTCACCTCGGGAGGTAGGTCGGATACACTATCGGTAACGACTTTCGCCATTTTGCACTCCCTGTCACTGCGCAATGTGGTCTTCTTATGGTTCCAGGCGAGTTATCCGATTAACAATGAATCGATATCGTGACGGCAGTGGATTCCCCCTCGTTCAAACAAGTTGTTTGTTTGAGGAGATTATAGCCTAGGCTCGGACGGGAATCAAGTACAAGCAGAAGGGCCAACCCGTCCATCCACTATTGCCGGGCGTAAGATGCTAAACAGGATTTCTCACTCCCCTCTACTTAGGCTGCGCCCTCTCCACAAAAAGCGAGAGGCATAGGAACAAAATGAGTATAAGTGACCTGAGTACGTATTCCATCAGAAAGCGATATTCCAAGAACTCCTAACTTTACCGATTTTCAAAGGTCCGAGTGGACCTTCTCGAAATCGATAAATCCTTTGTCCACGTCGACGTGGATGAGCCTAACTTTTAGCCGGTTGCCCACATCGACGCCTTCGTAGCCATGGAGCAATCGTCCTTCAATGGGTGGGTGAAAGATGCGCACCCAGGTTCCTTTGTCAGCGGCGCCCGTACAGATGGCATCATACTGGTCTCCGATCCTTGAAGAGAGCAGCATGGCCGCAGCCGATTTTGCAACGAGCCGCTCTACCTTGTTGGCATCATCTTCCTTCTCGGTGCAGTGCTTAGCCAGTTCTACCAATTCAGACTGGCTGTAGGGCATCGGAGATCCGCTAAGAGTTGCCTTCAGGATTCTCTGAGTGATCAGGTCCGGGAACCGGCGGTTGGGAGCCGTTGAATGGGTGTAGTCTTTAACGGCAAGACCGAAGTGGCCAGGAGCCGTCTCATTCGGGAGTTCAACGACATATTCACCAGGGCCGAGCAGTTTGATTATGCTGAGAGAAAGATCGGGAAAACGGAGCGGATCGGAGGCTTTCTGCCGGGTCAGAAAACGTGAAAGGGCTACCGAATCAGGGTCCGAAGGAAGCTGGGAATTATGCTGGGCAGCGATCTCGACGATCCTGTCCCACCGGTTGGGAGAACGGACCACACGCCTCAGGGAGGGTACTTGTTTATCGTGGAGAAAACGTGCTGTTACATCATTGGCGGAAATCATAAAGTCCTCAATGATCTCCTTGGCCCGGTTCGTTTCCTCCACCTGCAGGTCCTGTATCTGGTCTCCGGCAAAAATCGGACGGGCTTCCAGCGTTTGCAACTCCAGGGCTCCGCGTTTATGCCGTTGGGATCTTAATTTCTGCGCTACCCGGTCCTGAACCCGGAGATTCTCTGCAAGAATGGGGTCAACTACCACAGTTTTATCCGACGCAGTCCTTTTACCTTCCAGCCAGGCCGCTACCCCGTTGTAGGCCAACTTGGCATGGTTGCGAACCTCAGCAGGATAAATATCCGAGCTCAGTATTTCCCCCATATTGCTGATAGTCATCTCGATGACAATAGCCGGGCGGTCTTCTTGATAATTAAGAGAGGTGAGGTCCGTAGAGAGTGTTTCCGGAAGCATGGGAAAGGTCTTACCGGCAGTGTATATTGAAGTCGTATTCTGATGGGCATGCTCGTCAATCGCTGAGTTCTTTTTTACCAGGGTATCTACGTCCGCAACGGCTACAAGAATCTTTACTCTATTATCCGGCAGTGCCTCCGCCACTGTTAGCTGGTCCAGGTCCAGGGAATCATCATTATCAATCGATGCCCAGAGCAGGTGGCGCAAATCCTTTCCGTCAGCTTTCGTCTCCCAATCGACCTCCTGAAGCTTTTCAAGCTCATCCAGGGCAGCCTTTGAAAAATCGGGCAGAAAACCACGTTCCTGCATAACCCGGCGGGCGATCTGCTCCAGGATACTTTTTCCATTTCCGTTATTGGGAGTTGGCATAGGTTAATTATTCTCCTTGCTTTTCATATTTTTTATCACCAATCCAAGGCTGTCTATTTAAGGTAGCCGTGCCAGGCGGTAAAACACCCTCTTGGCGAGTTCTGCCGCGAAGATATAGACTATCACGATAGACAGAATTGCCAGGACAAAGGAAGCCGGCAGCCGGCTGAACCCCAATATTTGATCTAATGGAGTGAAGGGCACAATAAGGGTCAAGACAACTATCAGCAAAGTAGCCATGAGCAGATATTTACCCGGCCGGCTTCTCAGTAAGGGCCTCCGGCTACGAATAACCAACACGATCAAGGAGGCTGAGATGACCGATTCCATGAACCACCCAGTCCGAAATTGGGTTTCAGAGGCATGTAAAAAGTACAGAAGAGCGCCAAAAGTAAGGTAATCAAAAACGGAGCTCAAGACACCGAACGTCAGCATAAACTGCTGGATGAACCGGATATTCCACCGCCGGGGCTGCATCACCATCTCGGGATCGACATTATCAGATGCGATGTTTACTTCAGGAAAATCAGTCATCAGATTGGTAAGCAGAATCTGCTTCGGCAACAATGGTAAGAAGGACAGAAAGATAGACGCCCCCGCCATGCTAAACATATTGCCAAAATTGGCACTGGTGGCCATGAAGACATATTTGAGCGTATTGGCAAATGTCATTCTCCCTTCCCGGACACCACGCTCAAGCACGCCCAAATCTTTTTCCAGCAGTACAATATCTGCGGCTTCTTTGGCAACATCAGCGGCGCTGTCCACTGAAATACCTACATCAGCCGCATAAAGCGCCGGAGCATCGTTGATTCCATCTCCAATATAACCAACAACATTAGCTGATTTCTTGAGCGCGACAATGATTCTCTGCTTTTGATTTGGCTCTATCTCGGCAAAAATGCTTACTTCATTCGCTTGCCTGACTAAGGCGGCGTCCGATATCCGGAGAAGGTCCGAGCCGGTCAGGATCCGTGTGGTCGATAATCCAACCTGTTCACCGATATGCGCCGTCACCAGACGGTTATCGCCGGAAATGACTTTTAAGGAAATGCCCTGCTGTTTTAATTTTTTGATAGTGTCGGCGACTCCCGGTTTGGCCGGATCATCAAGGACTATGAATCCTAGGAAAGTGAAACCTTTCTCATCCTCTTTAGTGATGGTGTTGCCGGTATTATATGGCCGGTAGGCGATTCCCAGCACACGAAATCCCTGGCGGTTGAAGTCCTCAAATTGTGTCTGTACCTTTTCTTGCACGTCGGTTAGATTAACGATGCCGCCGGCTGTCTCGGCCTGAGAACATATGGAAAACAGATTCGGCAAGGTGCCTTTGCTGATTACCAGATTTCCATCCTGGGTGGAGACCAAAATGCTTAACCTCTTGCGAATGAAATCATAGGGCATCTCATCCAACTTATGATAGGCAGATATATCCAGAGAACTATGAGCGCGAATTGCTGTATCAATAGGATTATTGTATCCGGTTTCATAGGAGGAATTGAGATAAGCGTACAATAATACTTTCTCATTTTCATTCCCATCTGCGCCCACGAAGGAATGCAAATGCATGATTCCTTCAGTCAAAGTACCGGTCTTGTCAGAACAGAGTATATTCATACTGCCGAAGTTTTCAATGGAGGCTAGCCGTTTGATGATGACCTTTTGCTCGGCCATGCGTCTAGCCCCATGGGACAGGTTGATGCTGATGATAGCTGGCAACAACTGAGGAGTCAGGCCTACAGCCAGAGCCAGAGAGAATAGTACAGAGTCTAGCAGTGGCCGTCTAAAATAGAGGTTGATAGCAAATATGGCCATGACGAGTACCAAAGTAACAACCATGAGAAAATATCCAAAATGCTTTACGCCGTGCTCAAATTCTGTCTCAGGGGGTCTGAACCTTAAATGCTCGGCAATCTTACCAAATTCTGTACCGGGACCGGTGTTCACTACCACGGCTCTGGCACTACCACTGATAACATGGGTCCCCATAAAGAGAGAGTTCGTCCGGTGACTGATGGGCGTTTCCTTCAGCAGTAACCCCACCGATTTTTCGGCCGGGTAAGTCTCACCAGTAAGCGTGGCTTCGTCCACAAAGAGGTCTTTCGACTCAAGTATCAGGCAATCCGCAGGTACAACATCGCCGGCGGAAAGCAAGATAACATCTCCCGGCACAATTTCTTCAGCAGGGACATCATTGGGATTCCCTCCACGCACCACAGATACTTTTAGCTGAATGATAGCCATCAGTCTCTGGACAGCCATGGTGGAGCCTCTCTCTTGCCAGAATCCCAATAAGCCACTGGCAACCACAATCACCAGTATTATGCCGGCATTAACCGGATCCCCCAGGAAAAAGGCTAATATGGCAGCGATTATCAGAATGAGAACCAGTGGACTTCCGAACTGGTTTATTAAGAGAGTTAGTGTGTCAGTTTTCCTCTTGGGTTTCAGAAGATTGGCGCCAAAACGCAAGAGCCTTTTCTGAGCTTCGTCTCGGGTCAATCCGTTTCGGTTTGTCCCGAGTTGATTTAAAGCGTCATCAGAAGAAAGCGTCCAAAACGGTCTATCAGGTTGGCTCGCTGAGGTTGTCATATATCAGGTTACCTTATATTGTGAAAACCTCGACTTTTGTTCAGAGAAAAAACAATTTCACCTAGGTTCTTTACATTATAGCAATCTTTAGAGGAATAGATAGAGTATGCATCATTACGATATTGTCAATGAACCCCGGTTCTTGGCGGATGAACCCGTTATGGTTCCGCCGCCACACGTGCGAGTAACTAATTCAACGAGGCAATGGGCCTTTTCAACGGGATCTGATGGGTAACTTTAAGCCAGAAGGTAAAAGCCCTTCTTAATTCCTTAAAGATTAGTCCTGCAAACGACTGAAGACTCCCGTACGGGAATCTTTTCTTTTTGTTTTTCCTATTTCTCTCTGCTCTAGGGATAACCTACATAAACGTGCTAGTTCTTGAAATTTCACCTTATGACTTTTTGTTCAATGGAGCGAGATTACACAAAAGTCAGTTATGTTTACCAGTCGGTTCATGCCCTGTCGAAAAATAAATTGGCCCCTGCACAATTCGATGAAAAGTTACTTGGCCCTTCGGCCAGTGCAATTTCCAATGTCGTAACTACATTCCGCACTCACACTTATTGACGTAGAACCGTAAAAACCCTATTATTGTCATTGTTATACTGTAGGAGGATGGGGTCGGCTTGAATGAGCGAAATAGGCAGGTTAATCAAAAACGGAGAGGCCAGATGAGACGTCCCACAGAACGCGTAACCAGAGTCTTGATTTGTGTACTGCTGGTGGTGCTCGCCATTATACCCTTTGCGGTGGCTCCACGTCTACCTGCATCCGCGGCATCCGGTATCACCTTGAGCAGTTCAGTTCAGGTCTCGTTCCCGACATCGATGACGTTTAACGTGAAGGCGCAAGGCGATACCAATATTGTGCAGCTCAGGTTGCACTACATAGTTGACCGTCAAAACTTTGCCAGTGTAGTTAGCGAAGGATGGGCCCAGTTCAATCCGGCGACTTCGGTGAATACACAGTGGCTGTGGGATATGAGAAAAAGCAGCCTTCCGCCGGGGACTCAGGTCGAATACTGGTGGACCGCTAAGGACGCGGCGGGGAAAACCGCGGAAACAAGCCGCTCCACAGTTTTTTTTGATGATAATAGATACAAGTGGCAATCTATCACTACGGGACCTGTTATCCTGCAATGGTATAGCGGGAACACCCAATTCGCCAATACTCTCATGACTGCTGCACAACAGGGGTTGCAGAGGATTGAAAATGATACCGGCGCCATGCCACAGGGTCAGGTTCGCGTCTATATATATGCCAGCGCTCAGGACCTCCAAGGCTCTATGCTTTTCCCACAGCAATGGGAAGGTGGTGTGACTTTTGAAGGTTATAATGTTATCGCCATCGGTGTGTCACCAAGCCAGTTGGACTTTGGCACGAGGGCTGTACCCCACGAACTCACCCATTGGATTGTGGGACAAGTGACTTTCAATGACTATGGTGCCGGCCTGCCAACGTGGTTGGATGAAGGCCTAGCGATCTACGGCGAAGGCATGCTTAATCCTCAGTACCAGGCGTCACTTAACAGCGCTATTAATAATAACCAACTTATTTCCGTCCGCAGCCTATCCAGCCCGTTCTCGGCGATACCAGAACAGGCCTACGTATCCTATGGTGAGAGCAACAGCATAGTGACATTCCTCATCCAGAGATATGGAAAGGGTAAGATGATTCAACTGCTGCACGTTTTCCAGCAAGGTAGTGGCTACGATGACGCGCTGAAGCAGGTATATGGGTTTGACCAGGATGGCCTGGACGCATTATGGCGGCAAAGTCTGGGCATTAAAACCGCCTTCGTCCCGCAGCGTGATCTTGTACCAGTAATGGCCGGAGCTTAGTTTGTGATAGTCTAGGGGGAAGTCCTTTTGAGAGAGCCACCAAATTCTAGTCAGCGGAGGTCGATTTGAACTGTAACCTATGTTTCAAGAATGCCGGTAGCAGAATCCTGCCGTTTCTACTGTGTTTAGTTTTACTCATTACTACAGTGACCGCTTGCATAAGCGGTAGTACACCAGCTCCTACTACTCAAGGTGCCGGCGGACAAGGTACACTGAAGTTGGCTGATACCGGACCGATTACGCTGGACCCGGCGGTAGCAGCGGACGCGTCATCCATGTTATATGTAGCCCAAATTTTCAGCGGATTGGTGCGCCTTGATGAGAATCTCCAGGTGGCTCCGGACATTGCTCAGACATGTGACAAGAGCGCAGATGGCAAGACCTTCACCTTCCATCTCCGCCAGGATGTGAGGTTTCATGACGGAACGCCGGTCAAAGCATCAGACTTCAAATATTCCTGGGAACGGGCGCTCAATCCGGCGACACAATCACTGACTGCGGGAACATACCTGAACGATATCGTGGGTGCGGTAGATATACTTGCTGGAAGGGCCAGTACGTTGAGCGGCGTTAAGGTCATGGACGATTACACGCTTCAAGTTACAATTGATGCTCCAAAAGCCTATTTCCTGGACAAAATGGCCTATCCTACCGCCTTTGTAGTGGAGAAGGCAAACGTGGAATCAGGCAGCCAGTGGTGGCAGCACCCGAACGGCACGGGTCCGTTCAAGTTAAAGCAGTGGCAGAAAGACCAGCTTCTAGTGTTAGAGCGTAATGACAATTACTATGGCGATAAGGCCAAGTTGAGCCAGGCATCATTCCAGCTTTACAGCGGAAATCCGATGCAGCTGTACCAGGAGGGAAGCATAGACGTGTCCTTTGTATCTTCGGCCTACATGGGACTGGTTACTGACCCAACCAACCCTATTTCGAAAGAACTTGGCGTATATCCGGAATTGAGCCTCTCATACATTAGTTTCAATTGTTCGGCCCCGCCATTTGATGATGTAAACGTCCGCCAGGCCTTTTCATATGCGGTAGACAAGGAGAGGGTGATGACACTCGCTACAGACAATGTAATATCCGCCGCATACGGAATTCTTCCGCCCGGGATGCCAGCGTATGATTCTAGCCTTCAGGGATTGCGTTTCGACCCAAATAAGGCTAAAGAGCTTATCGCCACCTCGAAATACGGGGATGTTTCCAAATTACCACCCATCGTTCTGACCACGTCCGGTTGGGGTGGGGATATCTCGGGGGTGCTCGGAGGCGTTATTGAGGAGTGGAGACGCAACCTGGGTGTCGAGGTGACTGTAAGACAACTGGAGCCGGAGGCTTTTCTCTATTCCCCAAATCAGGAGAAGAACCAACTCTTCGATATGGGCTGGGTTGCTGATTACCCTGACCCCCAAGACTTTCTTGACGTGTTGTTCCGTACGGGCGCGCAATACAACACGGGAGGTTATAGCAATCCACGGTTAGACTCACTGCTGGACCAGGCAGCGACCGAACAGGACCAGAATATCCGGCTGAAGATGTACCAGGATGCCGAGCAAATTATCGTCCAGGACGCCGCGGTACTGCCGCTTTTCTTCGGGCGTAACTATATAGTGGTTAAACCCTACGTTAAGGGTTACGCGCTGAGTCCGCTCGGGTTTCCTTCGTTGAATAAGGTAAGTATCCAGCAGTGAGGCATATTCAAATTAAACCGTTGTAGCGGGGAAAGGCTCTACATCATGAAGTTTTTGCTAATTCTTTAATGCCGTCTGCAGAGCTTGACGGCTGGTGATTGCAGAAGCAGTAGCCAGGAAATCCTTGAGAGAGGCGCTCTTGTTTCTAAGTTCCTTTAATTCACTTCCAATGGGGCTGATGGAGGTAGGGCTATCAGCATAGGTTCCGTAAAAGGCAAAATAGGCCTGGTTCAGTTTTCTGATGTAATAGCCCTTTGAGGCAAGATATTGGCGCTGAGCCTCCATATATTGCTCAGCTTTATCAGTCTGTCCTTGCGCCAGATAATTGTCCACCATTTTTCTTATCTCACGCATCTGCTGATTGAAAAGGTCTAGTTTCGGGTTAGCTGTCTGTGCATCATTGCTTTCCAGTTCCGGGTAGTATTTCTTATAGACCATAGTGCTAATTTCCTGGCCGACCATGTCCGCTACGGTCTCATCAATTGTGGCGGCTTCATAATTCCTTGATATGCCTGTTGCATCAAGTAAGTACAGAAATCCCAATGGTTCGAACGTGAGATATTGGTGCACCCATTCATGGACAACAGTGTCTATGGCAAACTTCAAGCCATAATCATCAGCAACAAAGCTGGGATATGTCGCGAGACCGCCCAGAGGGACCACCAACGAGGAGACACCCAGCTTATCAACTCTAGCTTCAATATCCACTTCTTCCTGTAAGCTGGTGTTTGGCTGCAAAAGGATATCGCTTATCCTATCTATTCTGTCCCGGGGGGAAATCACGAGCACATCGGGTGGCTCTTCGAGCTTGAAATATATCGGCGGAAAGTCAATCTTCAGCCCTACGTATTTATCAATGGGATTATATATGCCCTGCTCAGCGAGGATCTCTGTTATCTGCTTGCTTATTATACGCTCTACCGCGCCCTCTAAATCGGTCTTCTGTGCTTCCAGCTCCTCTAACTCAGTTTTGAGCGTGGTTGGGGCTCCTTCTCCCTTGCTACCTACTTCTATTTGTGACTTCAGCGACCTTATCCGCTGAGCCAGCGAAAAATACTCTATTACAATACCTGACTCGTCTTCAACATTACTGCTCTTGCTGGGCCCTTTTATATCGCTTGACAGAGTTTTTAGTTCCCAACCGGCAATACTGAGGCGATAAGGCTGAACAATTGAGCCTACTTGGTTATCAAAGTCCTGGCTCCGAGTGCAACTTGCACCGAGCAGCAACATTGATACGAGACCTACAATGATAACTAATTTGAGTTTCACCTATGCTTATAGTTAGACAGTTAGAGTAGAGAGTTGCCTCACCCTTTTGAGCATATTTGGATGAGTAGTGAAAAGCTCTGCGAATTTCTGGCCAAAGCTCAGGCGTACCTGCTTTTGCCGAAGATCGGCAAGGTCATCATAAGTGATTACGCCTTTCTTGCCACGGTCAATCTGGGAAAGCTCCTGGACTTCGTACCAGGCCCGGCTAGGGTCATTGATGAAGAAAGCCTTTACTGCTTCAACCTTCTTCAGTTCTGCCTTGCCTTTATAGCGTGCATCGTTATAGGTAAGCTTGTACAGAGCAGTAGCCAGCTGGTACGGCTGGTTTCCTAACTGAACGCTCCCCGCGTCAGCATAATATTCACGTATCCTAGACCCATAAAGCACCAGGAGGTTAGTAATGAAGTAGAGGAAGAAGGCACCCAACCCGATAAGTGCAGTATAATTACCTCCCGGCCGGCGGCTACTAGCAGTACCGCCCCACATCAGACCAAAAGCAAGATAGTAAAGAACCATGGGTATTGCAGAAAGCAGGGTGATAACGGCCATATCACGGTGTTTCAGGTGAGACATCTCATGCCCGAGCACAGCCTTGAGTTCGTCCTTGTTCAGTATATTAAGAATTCCTCTGGTGACACATACTCGTCCGTCTCTCTGTGTCCGCCCGAAGGCAAACGCGTTCGGCACGTTTATTTCAGAGATACCGACTCTGGGCTTGGGCAAATGGGCGCTTTCAGCGAGCTCCCCTACCATCTGGTGCAGTTCCGGTGCTTCCTTTTCTGAGACCCACTTTACCTTCATCGTCCAGGCAACCAGCGAGGGCCCGACCAGATACTGGACACCCAAGAAAACAAAGGCTAAGATCAGATAGGGTATTACACCGCCTATTCCCAGCCAGGTGCCGACACCGACGATTACACCATAGAGAATGCCGAAAAGAACGGCAACCAGCAAATACATTCTAGTTTTGAGCCACATATTAAAATCCCTTCCGGAAGAGTGTAATCCTCACCGTATAAATAAAAACCATTACCTCTTTCTAAAAGAGATAGTAGCAGTAAATTGTTAAGTTCCTGTTAATATTTGAGATTATGGCAAGAGCCAAAGTGAATACTACAGTAACCAGGGCCGGCCTCTTTCTTATCGAATATGATATTCTCCCGGCTACATCATTCCTTTTTGCTCTTATCTGTAACAGAGTAACATTCTGTCTAAGTGTTAGATTAGTAACTGCCTAGGGTCATGGTTCGAATCCAGTACGGTGGAGCACATTAACATATATGCACGAATGCTCATTCTATATGCTCCATGAGCTGTATGTGATTTGTCTCTAATGTCAGTACTTCGAAGCTCCCATCTCGGCATTCGCCTCTTCCAAGCACGTCTTCTAGCTTTGGCACCTAAACACATAATGTCTAAGTGTTATGAAGTTGACAGATGAATATGAAGATTTTATAATAGCTAAGTACTTTATTAATTAGAATTTAATTATATTCAGAGGTACCTATGCTGGACAGGAAAGAACAAATTGGAGAGCTTCTCGCGGACCTTAACGTGTTAAGGCGCATGGTAATGAGATATAGGGACTCTTATCTTAAGCAGAGAAACCTCACCTATTCTCAAGCGTGGGTTCTACATGTTGTGAAGGAACATGATGGTATCAGAGTAAAAGAGATTGCCGACTTGCTCGGAATTACTAGCAGCGCGGCAACACAACTGGCAGATACACTGGTCAAAAGGGGTTACCTGAGTAGACAAAGGAGCTCTGAAGACCGCCGTGCCCTGAAAGTCAGGCTTTCTGACCAAGGCAAAAAGCAAGGTGATGTACTACAGATGAAAAACCTGGAAAAGCTGTTTGATGTTTTTGATGATGAGGAGCTTTTGAAATACTGTGAACTGAATAAAAAAATTATCAACAGAATTCTGGAAAGCGAGAAAGGAAAGGTCTTTGAAAAAGAGTAGACTGTGTCATGAGGATGCCTGATACATGTTCTGGGCACCACTAAAGTAATAAAGGAGTAAGAATGAGCGTTATTCGTACTCAGAGTCTCACTAAGATCTTCCCCGGCGATGTCACGGCGGTTGACGGCATCGACTTCGAGGTCAACACCGGCGAGATCTTCGGCTTCTTGGGGCCAAATGGCGCTGGCAAGACCACCACCATCAAGATGCTAAATACGCTTATCCTCCCCACCTCAGGAACCGCTACGGTGGCTGGCTTTGACATCGTAAAGAACCCAGACGAAGTTCGTAAGCTTATCGGCTACGTAGCCCAGGACGTAGGAGTAGATGAGCACGCCACCGGCCAAGAGAACCTGACATTTTACGGGCACCTCTACAGACTGGACAGCAAAACCATTGAGCAACGGGTGAAGGATCTATTTGAACGGGTTGGCCTGACCGGCTTCGAGAACAGGATGGTCTCTGCCTACTCCGGAGGTATGCGCAAGCGGCTCGATCTCGCTATGGGGATAATCCACCAGCCCCAGGTACTCTTTCTGGATGAGCCGACGACAGGGCTCGACCCACAGACCAGGAATCACATCTGGGAC
>Ga0315282_10005148_pt1 | contig 22410 bp, 16 predicted proteins | sample YL17G07_20_MG_FD_203693 | JGI IMG/M metagenome (GOLD analysis project Ga0315282, IMG submission 203693) | Sediment microbial communities from Yellowstone Lake, YNP, Wyoming, USA - YL17G07_20 | ecosystem: Environmental > Aquatic > Freshwater > Lake > Sediment | place: USA: Wyoming | collected... | reverse complement strand
GCAGAGAGAACTCGCCTTGCCTCAGAAAAGAGGAATGTTCCCATTTTCTTTCGCGAGAGACGAGCGACTGTACCACCCGCACCAAGGCACCGGTCTACTCCGACCGGCCGGAGACCCGGGTCAACTCCTCGATGAACTTCGTGTCAACCGCGCCCCCGAGTTCGCGGCACTTCTTCACGTCCGCCCAAGCCTTGCTGTAATCCTTGAGGTAGAAGTGCGCCATCGCGCGGCCGCAATAGGTCTCCGCGTAGCCCGGTTTCAGTTCGACGGCCCTGCCCCAATCCTGCACGGCCAAATCGTGCCGGCCTGTGGCCTCATAGGCGTTTCCGCGGTTGACGTAGCTCAGCACGTCGTTGGGTTCCAGTTCGATAGCCCTGTTCAGGTCGGAGATCGCCAGATCGTCCCTGCCTCTGCTGCTGTGGGTGACTCCTCGGTCGCAGTAGGCCTCCGCGTAGTCCGGTTTCAATTCGATGGCCTTGGTATAGTCCGCGATGGCGGAATCGTACTGACCCTTCTTGTAGTACGCGCGTGCGCGGTCGCAGCAAGCTTCCGCGTAGCCCGGTTTCAGCTCGATGGCCCTCGTCAAGTCGGCGACGGCCTTGTCAAAATCCCCCTTCTGAGCGTAGGCGTTGCCCCGGTGGTAGTAGGCGTCGGCATATCGCGGGAACAGTTCGATGGCCTTGCTGCAGTCAGCGATGGCTCGGTCGCGCTCCCCTTTCCGGCCGTAAGCGAGGCCGCGGTTACAGTAGTTCTCCGCGTAGTCCGGTTTCAGTTCGATGGCCTTGGTCAAGTCGGCGACGGCTTTGCTATAGTCGCCCTTCGCGACGTAGGCAGCACCGCGCAGGCCGTATGCTGCGAACATTGCAGGATCAAGCCGGATCGCCTCCGTATAGTCTGCGACGGCCTTGTCCAGTTCGCCCTTGTCGCTGTAGACGAGGCCGCGATTTCCGTACGCCACGGCGTCGTTCCGGTTCAGTTCGATGGCCCTGGTGAGGTCCGTGAGGGCCGGGTCGTATTTCCCCTGCTTGTCGTATTCGACGCCTCGCGCGCGGTAGGCATCGGCACACCGCGGGTCCAGTCCGATGGCTTTGGTGTAGTCCCCGATGGCAAGATCGGGCCGCCCCATGAGTCGGTACGTGTCCCCACGGTTGAGGTGGCGATGCGCATAGCCCGGCTCCACTTCGATAGCCTTGGTGAGATCGCGGATGGACAGGTCGTACTGACCTTTGTCCTGGTAGGCTATTCCGCGTTCGCCGTAGGCTGCCGCAAAGTCCGGTTTCAGCTCGACAGCCTTCGTCAGGTCCCGGACGGCCGAATCGTAGTCGCCGTTGACGCAGGATGACCGTCCGCTGTTGAAACAGTCCGCAGCGGTTCGGGCGCGTGTCGAGGCGGAAAACGACGAGATCAGTATCGCCGCAAGGAATAGGACCGTCACCACCAAGGCCGGGGCGATAAGGTTCCTCGCGCCGTGGCGCCGCCGGCCGACGAAGTGCGCAGGGTATCCGAGACCCCAGAACGCAAAGATCATCAGGAAGTGTAGCCGCGGTTGGAGCACGGGCGGGCCGCCGGGCGCCGGGATTGCCGCAGAGCCGAGAAGCAGCCCCCTCGCATCCATGTACCCGAGAACGGCGGTAAGAGCGACGGCAGCGGCACTGAGCAGGAACGCGGCACGATCCGCCAGGAACATCAGGGCCCCTGCCACCACGGGAACGGCGAGCATGACGATCGCGAGGGTCTCCGACGCCGGGCAAGCGGCCTCGGGGAGTGGTGGCGGCGTCTCCGGCTCCTGGGCTGCGCCCGGCATGCGTTCCTTGAGCCGTCGCTGGACGGAGCGGTCATCGAAGTACACGGCAAGGGCCAGTAACAGCCCGATGGATCCCCCCGCAGTCGCAGGAAGTAAGGCAAACCGGAACGGCAGGCCCCCGCAAGACACCAGGCATCCGAATAGCGCACATACCACGACGGTGGAGACGATGAAGAAGGTGAGCGGCGTTCTGAAGAAGTCGTAGATCGCATCACCCGGCGCCTCGGGGGCTTGAGCGGCCGGAGAAGGTGCGCGTCGGAGAAGCCGCCTGGCCATCCAGAAGCTGACCGCAGCCAGCCCGGCGAACATCACGATGACTACCGACACCCCCCACCCGCGCATGCCATGCGGATTGCCCCGAACCAACGCAACAGCCACCCAGATGAGAAAACCGAGAGCCATCAGGGCGAACAGGACGCCCGCGACCGCGATGGCCAGTCCGCAGAAGATCCGTAGCCACTTCGCGAATTTCTCAGACAGATTGCCCATCGCCATTCCCTCCCCCTGACAACGACTGGACAGGCGCCGCGCCTTCGAAGCGATTGGCCTGCTCTACTCCGACCGGCCGGAGGCCCGGGTCAAGTCCTTGATGAACTCCGGGTCCGGCGTGCCGCCCAGTTCGCGGCATTTCTTCACGTCAGCCCAAGCCTTGTCGTAGTCGCCCGTGGCTGAATAGGCGACGCCCCGGTTGTTGTAGTAGTCGGGATGGTTCGAGTTGATCCGGATCGCGCTCGTGAAGTCAGCGATAGCTCGGTCGTCCTCCCCTTTCTCGCTGTAAACGACGCCGCGGTTGTAGTAGGCGTCCGCGTCATCCGGTTTCAGTTCAATGGCCTTGGTGAAGTCGGTAATCGCTGAATCGTACTGACCCTTGCCCGTGTACGCGCTGCCACGCTGGCTGTGGGCCCCCACCTCGTCCGGATTCAACTCGATAGCCCTGGTCAAGTCGCGGATGGCCAAATCGTACTGGCCCTGAATGCGGTAGACTATGCCGCGGTTGACATAGGCGAGTGGGAAGTCCGGCTTCAGTTCGATGGCCCTCGTGTAATCCCGGATGGCCTCGTCATGGCCACCCTTGCCGACTTCGGCATTGCCCCGGTTGTAGTAGTAGTCGGAGACGTTCGAGTTGATCCGGATCGCGCTGGTGAAGTCGGCGATGGCCTTGTCGTAGTCGCCCTTGTCTGAATAGGCATTGCCCCGGTTGCAGTAACCATTGGCATCCTTGGGATTGTGCCGGATGCTCTGTGTCCAGTCAGAAATGGCTTTGTCGTACTCGCCTATGGAACTGTAGGCGTTGGCCCGGTGGATGTAGGCCATGTCGAAATAAGGGTCCCACTCAATCGCCCTGCTGTAATCGGCGATGGCGTGATCGAAATCGCCCTTCATGAAGTAGGCGTATCCCCGGTTGTTGTATTTTTCTGCCAAGCCGGAATTAGGGGCCAGCTCAATCGCCTTGGTGTAGTCGGCGATGGCTCGGGCGTGCTCCCTTTTCTTACGATGAGCGATGCCACGGTCGCAGTAGGCCCTCGCATCGTCCGGCTTCAGTTCGATGACCTTGCTGTAGTCGGCGATGGCCTTGTCGAGATCGCCCTTCTGGTCGTAGACCTCGCCCCGCAGGCCGTACGCTATCCACATTGCAGGATCGAGCCGAATCGCCTGTGTGCAGTCGGCGATGGCCTTGTCCAGTTCGCCCTTGTCGCCACAGACGAGGCCACGGTTTGCGTATGCCAAGGCGTCGTTTGGGTTTAGTTCGATGGCCTTTGTGAAGTCGGCGATGGCCCGGTCGCGGTCTCCCTGATTGCCGTACTCGATGCCTCGAGCGCGGTAGGCTTCGGCACAACGCGGGTCGAGCCGGATGGCTTCGCTGAACTCGGCAATGGCCTTGTCGCGTTCATTCCGTTGGGAGTGCCCGTACCCGCGCTGAAGGCATTCGAGAGCGGCTTTCGGGTCTGAGCCAAAGAGCTTCCTGAAGAAGCCCGCCATGGTCGGCCTCCTTCCCGACGAGCACCGCCACTGGACAACCGTTTCTACTTCACCTTCGCCAGGAACACTGTCGCCGGTTCCAAGTTCCCACTATTGTGAATGGGGACATGCTACTTTTTCCCTGACAGCCCCTCAGGATGCGGATGGCGGGGCGAAACATGCGGAGAAAACCCGCCTTGCCTCAGAAAAGAGGAATGTCCCCATTTCGCCCCCCCCATTCCGTCCCTCCAATCGGCATTGTTTTCGTCCAGCGCAAGCGCCTCACCGCGACGCTGCTTGTTACATACGCATGGCGAGGTTTTCGGGAGGGACACCCGCATCCTGAGGAAGTCCCTGGCCTTTCTGGTCGTCCTGGGCGCCGGTCTGGGCGTCCTGGGCGACCAACCACGATGCGTCATGGCGGAGTCGGGGTTTGGTCGGGGGATGAACGTCTCTCAGGAAACGGAGTTCCGGCTTCGTGCTGTGAAATCTTGGCCTTTGAGGATTTCGCCAAATCCTGCTTGTTCTGTTGTGTGGCCAAGTCCAGAGCCATCTTGTAATGCCGAATCGCCTCATTAACCCGTCCCTGCCTCTCTAGAGCGTTCCCAAGGTTGTAGTGGACCTCCGCGAGGTCGGGCTGGAGTTGCAGGGCCTTCACGTAATGCCCAATCGCCTCGTCGATCCGTCCCAGGTTCACCAAAGCGTTGCCAAGGCTGTTGTATTCGGCCGCCTCCGGTACCACCCCCCACCAAGTCGAGGGCTTCAGCCATTCCCAAGAGAACTGCCATTTGATGACACCGACGACGTTGGAAAAATCATCGGTCCAAAGATGGCCGCTACCTAACCGGAGCGGTGCCCAGTCGGGATCTTTGACGGGCGGCAGCAGGTCTTCAGCCCGCCGCGCCATCACGACCCACGTGGAGAGGTCCTTTCCGAGCTCGCTCGTGTCGCAATCCTCACGCACCCTCGCCACCACGCCGGCATCCTCCGCCAGTTCGCCTAGGATCGGTGTCAGGTCCAAGTAACGATTGGTAATGTGGATCGCCAACAGACCGTGCTCGGCCAGTCGTTGGAGGTAGATTTGCAGTGCCTCGCGCGTGATCAGATGGATCGGCACCGAGTCGGAACTGAAGACGTCGACCACGAGCAGGTCGAATTGCCGGGGTGCCCCGTAAACGAGCGAAAGCCGCGCGTCGCCCAGAATCACTTCCACGGTCGCGCGGCAATCGGCAAGGTAGGTGAAGTACTCCGGGTTCCGTGCGATGCGTTCGACGGCCGGATCGATTTCATAGAAGGTGACGCGCTCGCCGTGCTGGCCATATGCAGCAATCGTACCCGTTCCCAGGCCAAGCACGCCGATCTCGGCCAATGGTCGGCGGGGTTGCAATGCCTGGAAGATTTGACCCAGCGGTCCTTTGCGATGATAATAGCTCCAGGGCTCGTGTCGCTCGTTGATGTCGACACTCTGCACACCGTGCTTCGTGGAGCCGTGCATGAGTCTGTTCGCGTTCCACACGGGATCGCGAAGCACTCGCAACACGCCGAAGAAACCCCGTTCCGCGTGCAGCAGGTGCAATCTATCTTTTCCGCACCACAGGCTCACGGCCAACAAGACCGCGACTCCAAGTCCGAACCGCATGGGGCGGTGCCGCAGGAGAAAAGCGGCCACGACGGCCAACGCCACCAGTGCCAGTTTGGTCGCCGGGACACTTGCATATCGCCACTCGGCCAGGGCACCCTCCGATCGCGTCGCCCAGCTCGCCGCGACGCAGGCAAGCAGGATCGCCCCGGGCGATGCGATCTCACGCACCAGCGATCGGGGTCTCTTTGCCGCCGGGCGCGGCCGCAGCATGCAGGCCACCGCCATCATCAGGGGATACTCCAGCACGCCGGAGAACACGAGTGGGGCGAGCAGGGCGTTGAACAACCCACCCAGAACGCCGCCCAGCGACATCCACAAGTAGAACTCGGTCAAGTGACTGCTGGCAGGGCGGTCGGCGGCAAGTTGGCCGTGGCAGACCATTGCGGTTACGAAGAACGCCAGAAGTTGAAGCAACCCGAACGACACGAGCAGCGGCGGCGTGTAGGCGTGCCATGCCAATACCGCTGCCGCCACCACGATCAAGTACGGTTGCACCCCGACCATCCAGGGAAGTGGAAGGCGGGACCGCCGCGCAAAGACCAACACAAACGTCAGCAGGTACAGCACCAAGGGGGCCACCCACAACAAGGGCATCGCAACGAGGTCGGTCGAAATATACGTATTCACGCCCAACAACAGGCTGGAAGGAACGAACGCCAGCGCGAGCCATCGGAGCCGGCGCCGCATGCTCGGACGGCCTGGAACCTGTCCTGCCCCCTCTTCCCGTGTGACGGCCTCCGCCGCCGTGCTGGTGATGGGTGCCGATCGCCATAGCCTTACGGCGCAGATGACCATCAGCGCCATGAGCAGGCCATAAGCGGCCGCCCACCACCACGTCTGCTCCGCCAGGGTCAGGTGCGACTCGATCACCAATGGATAGCCCAATAAGGCCAGCAGGCTTCCCAGATTGCTGGCGGCATAGAGAAAATAGGGGTCTCGGGCGGATCGACTTCCCATTTGAGTGAACCATGCCTGCAGCGTCGGCGCACTGGCCGAAACGATCAGGAACGGCAACCCCACCGAGACAGAAAGCAGCATCCAAAGCCAGAAAACGGGGGAAGCATCCGGCGGCGGTACCCAACCCTGTGCGATGCGGATCGGCAGAACTATCCAGGGCAGACATAGCAGCGCCAGATGCAGGGCCGCCTGACGCCGCGGTTCGAGCCACTTCAGGGACAGGTGCGCGTAGGCGTATCCTGCCAGGAGAGCAGCCTGGTAAAACACGAGGCATGTGTTCCATACCGACGGCGCCCCGCCCAACGGCGGCAGCGCCATCTTGGCAAACATCGGTTGGACCACGAAGAGCAGCGAGGCGCTGACAAAAAGGGTGACCGCAAAAAACAACTCCGCCGTGCGCACCCGCTTCGGCGCCGACATCGGGGCGTTCCGCGCGGCGGAGTGACGATGCTGTGATGCGGACATGCTGCTTGTCCCCTGATGGTCCTTCAGGATGCGGCTAGCGGGGCGAAACACGCACGCCGTTGGTTGACAGGTCGAGACTATCTGCCCATCTCTTTGATCCGGCGTTCGATCTCTTCCGGGGTAAGCCAGACGCACTTGCCGTCCTGCCACTCGACGGCGGGAACCCCCGCCTGGCAGTGGCGCACGAGGGCGTCCCGCACGCCGCGGCGGAGAGCTGCGTCTACCTGAGTTCTCTCGCTTATAAGGGCACCTATGTCTTTATCCGTCCTGGCTGCCATCGCTGGATTCCTCCTCGGAAAAACGGTGACGGTCCTGCCGTTACCAGCCTTATGGAGCGACAGCGGTGACGTGCCTGGCAAGGGGACTGCCACGAAGGGCGTTCACGAGACGCTTGTCGGCTGTTACCAGAACGGAATTGGTTCTGACCGCCAGGGCCAGGTAGAGGCAGTCATAGACCGTCCGGCCCGTGCGCATGGCCAGCTGGAGGGCAACGTCGGCCAACTCGCCCGTCGGGGTGATCGCGAGGGGCAGCCGGAGGAAGTCGGCCATGAGTTGAGCAGCCTCTTCCCCCGTGACCTCGCGGCGGGCGTAGCGCTTCCAGATGACGTTGGCGAACTCGGCCGAAATCAGGTCGGGCGCGTAGAGCGGCCGGTCCGCCGCCAGCACCGCCTGCGCCGATGCGGCGTGAGGCTCCTGGAAGAAAGCAGCGGCCACGACGCTGGCGTCGATGACGCAGGCTTTCATCGTTCTCGATCCTGCCGGATGAGTCTGACGCTGCCGGTGAAACGGCGGCCTCTGAACCGCTTCTTCCAGCCGGCGAGAATGGCGGCGACCTCCTCGGGCTGGGCTCCCGCCGCCTGCTGCAGGACGAACCGGGCCTCGCTCTGCAAGGATCGGCCGTGCCGCCTGGCCCGAGTCCGCAGACGTTCAAATGTGGGCTTGTCCAGCCCGCGAATCAGTATGTTGGACATGCCATGCCCTCCTGTGCGTGAACGTTCGGACGATATCGGAATGATATCGTCAGTCCGGCCTGTTGGCAACAGAAATCTTCCGCGATGACACCGCAAAAACGGGGGGACATGCTACTTCTTCCCTAATCGCCCCTCATGGCGCGCATGGCAGGGACGGCAAAGCGGGAAAACTCACCGTTTCTCCGAAAAGTAGCATGTCCCCATTTTCCTCATGTCATCGCCTATTCCTTCACCCCCGCCTTGCGCAGCACCTCCACGACGGCGCCTTTCTTCTCATCGATGGCCACTTGCAGAGCCGTCCTGCCGTCATTGGCCTTGGCGTTGATATCCGCCCCCTTGCCGATGAGAAGCTCGACGGCCTCCGTTTGCCCGAAGCGGGCCACCAAGTGCAGGGGTGTCCACCCGTCTTTGTTCCTAGCGTTGATATCCGCACCCTTAGCGGTCAGGAGTTCAACCATCTCCTTAGACCCTTTTCTGGCTGCCCCGAACAGGGGTGTCTTGCCGTAATTGTCCGTCTCGTTGACATTCGCCCCATTCGCCAGTAAGAGTCTCGCCATCTCCACACTATCGACCCGAGCCGCTATGTGCAGAGGTGTCTGCCCGTCAGAGTCTTTGACGTTAATGTCAGCCTTGTGGTAGATATGCGCTTTCACCTGCCCGGTGTTTTCCTCGCCTACGGCGTCCCAAAGACTCATGGTCGCAGGCGGGTAAGAAGACCCCGAAGGGGCTCCCTTGGTCAACGCCTCTGCGGCAGGAATCTGAAGTATCGCCCCACACTGAGGGCACTTCCCTTTCTTCCCCGCCATTGTGTCCTTGAGGTTCAGCATGTGTCCGCAGCTGCAAGAAAGCTGTATGGCCATAGCAGTACTCCCTAAGTGCATATCGCCAAGGTCTTGAGACAAAACGCGCGTCGTGAGACGATACTTTCCCTTCCGACCGGGCCCTCACTTGACCCCCGCCACCCATTTCCCCACCGGCGCAGGCGGCGGAAAATGGAGACACGCCACTTTTTCCCTGATTATCCCTCAGGGTGCGGATGGCGGGGCAAAACACGCGGAACAAACTCGCCTTGCCTCGAGAAACAGGAATGTCCCCATTTCGCCTGAGGGTCGCGGACACAGGTCTTGACGGTCCTGATCTATTTCACTGAACGACCCGACACGGGTTTCCGGAGTTGAACCACCGTCTCGTAGTAACTATCCAATGACCGTGGACGTGCATTCCTGTTCTTCTTGGCTAGTTCAACGTCGATACTCTCCTCAACTATGAAACCGCAACTTTCGGCAATCTCCCGGAAGATGTCATCGCACGAAACGCGGTAAAGCACTTTTCTCGTACTGAATCTGTAGAATACGCTTTCTTTACCTATAATGTATATAGCGATGCCTCCTGGTACGAGGACTCTGAAGGATTCTCCAAGCGCCTTCTTGATGTCTCTGTAGTATAGCACCGTCGGTACCGCCTTAATTTCTCGGAGACTGTCATTCTTCAACCATTCGTAGAGTCGGTGCACTTCATTGGGAACCCCTTTCCAGTCCAGGGTGCCGATGGATTTCATCGAACCGACAGATTGCTTTTCTTTGGCCTGAATTTCCTTCCCAGACATTAGCCCCAAGGCGGTGATTGAGACCGATTTGCTGATTAGGTAGTTCTCCCTTCCGGAGGATGCCGGTAGGTATGGGGGCGAGGTTAGGATCAATGAAACACTCTCATTAGGAAGTGGCATCGAGGTGGCCGTGTCGTTTAGGACTTTGGCTTTCCCCAAACGGCCGTCGTAGGCCGAAATAAGTGTGGCGCACGTAAACGCCGTGTGCAGGAGGCGGTTAAGGTTGGATTCCATCAGGGTTGAAAGTCGCGTCTTGGCAATTTCCAGTGCAAACCTCCCAACGCCGGTACCCATCATTCGGATATTGAACTTGCGACCTATTGCGTCACTCAGGCAAACCTCGAGAACCCGCCGGATCGCCGAATTGGCTACTTCATTAATGGCCCCTAGCCATTTCGTAATTTCAGTTTCGAGCTCAACTTGTTCAATCTGCGAATGCCATCTCTCGAACTTCCGAGTTATCCATGGCGGAAATGAATATCTGTCATGGTTTGCCGCCGTTTGAAAGAGTTCCCCGGTTCTCGTAATCGTTTCGGAGACGGCGTCACGCAATTCCTGCGGATTAATCCCGGTAAGAAGATCAATCTTGGCATTGGATATGTGGCATGAAAGACGGTCGATGTCGATCCCAATGCTTGGGAGGCCCAGGAGCGATGCTTCGATTAGCGTGGTTCCACTCCCAACAAAAGGATCCATGACGGTTATTTCGCCATCCAAGTTCTTGGGAAGGGTTTCCAAACAGGACACAATTAGAGACCGAACCATTCGCGGAAACGACTTTGCCTTATATTTGTGAAGTCCATGAACGTGTGGGTTCGAGGTTCCTCTTCGAGTCAGCGAGGCCAACATATGACCATCGCCAACGGCCGACGTGTCCGACAGTACCTGAGTAAATCTATGCAGAAGTTGAGAATTGGGAAGTCCGTTCTTGGTGCAACTTAGAAGTTCGCCTGCCGCCATCAAAGGAAGAACACAGATTGCATAACCTCCCGGCACTTGCCGGGCTTCCCAGAAAGGACTATCCTTCAAACCTGTTTTTGATCGATCCGCCACAAGAAACCAGATTTCTTGGATGAAGGCCGGCGAGGCGGCTATGAGATTCAAGTCATACTTTGGCTGAGAGGCAATGAAACCAACAGGAGCCTGTTGTCTCGAATTCGCGGTGAGCAATGTTGTGGGAACCGGGACTTCGGCGGTTGGTGACGAATAATCCTGAACCCGCCGCACTTGGCCAAATAAGGCCTTCGCCTCCCTCTCCGCAAGTTCGATGTCCTGGTCCAATTCAATGTTTGATCTTAGTTTCAAGAAGAAGTTGCCTGGCATGGGTTCATCCTACAGCGTGAAAAGACTCTCAATCCATTCGTTACGCGCGAACGTGTGAGTAAGAGCAACGATCCCATCAAAGAGGTTGTACAGGTGTTGCCCTTCAGGGAGGTCCGAGGTCTTTGTGGCTTTGCCTGTCACGTCTATCGTCCAGACAATATCTTTGATTGATTCCAAGTACTCGTCGAAGTGCCTCGCGGCATGAATGTTTGAGATAAGTCCAGTCTTGTACTCCCATTTCGCCGCGCCAGGTTTCCCCACTGAACCCAGTTTAAGGACTTGGTAAATCCCTTTCTTAATATCGTCTGTCCGGTCCATTCCTACACTTGTCTTGGAATCTGAGACAGATTCGAACCCCTCGCCACGCCGACGTTGCGGCCAGGATTCCGGGAGTGGGGTTGGTGTCCCACAGGCGTTCGTCAGCCAGAATACCGAACGCGTTACTTTCGGATGGTATGATGCCAACGCTTCTCTCCAAAACGTGAAGTATGTTGAAAGGAAGTTGGCATCTTCCGTCAGGAGTTTGCAGAGTCCGCGATATCCCCACGCCCAATCTTCCTTATCTCGTCGGTTTCCAATCGTGTAGTACCCTTCACCCCATCCGGAACCGGTCTTCTTCCTCGGGATTAGTATCTGCAATGGGAAGCCGAACAAGGCTGTGTTGTCTACTGGCGAGTGTTGTCTTCCTACTGCCTCGCCATCTTTCTCTATCGTCAACCGTTGCGATTCCCCGGACAGGGCTGGCGTGACTAACGGGGATGCTTTGATCTCTGCGAAAAGAACCTTTCGCTTTTCGTGGTCAACGACAACCGCATCGACCGGTTCACTTCCTCGGAGTACCGAAACCCGACGACCATGGTGTTCAAATATGGCTTTGTAAAAAAGGAGCAGTAGTCTCGAGGTGGCAGTCCCGATGCGACCGGATTCGGGTTTATTGCAGGGGTGAAAATGAAACTCGTCACGAAGGACATCACGCGGACAGCAATTGGTGTAGTGGAAATAAAGGCGAGGTGTCCCTGTCGGACAATACAACCAACCCGCATGGGAGATTGCACCATAATACTGAGCTGCCACCAACAAGTCAAAGGCGCTCGCCAAAAGTACTCCTACCCTTTCCGGAGAGAGCGTCCTATTCTCATAACATACACGAACGAGGAGGCGGGCCAACTCCATCTCCTGTGGGTGGGACGGCCTAACGGGACTACTCTGGTCGAGTATCTTGTCTATCCAGCGATCAGCTTGACCTTGGCGCATTTTCCCTTGCCTCAGAAGTCTGTCGGTTGAGTTATCAAGTTGAGATTATCCTGCATTTGCGGACGCGTCAACAACTTTCGATAAATTGATAAATTAGGGACAAGTCCCGCTTATTTTGGCGCGTGCGGCGCCGTCAGAGTTCATGGTACCCATAGCGGAACCTGAATGCAAGCGTCTTTTGGAATTCCGCCAGGGGCGCCGGACCTTCACCCTTCAGCCTTCACCCTTCAGCCTTCACCCTTCAGCCTTCAGTCTTCAGCCTTCAGTCTTCAGCCTCGGACCTTGAACCTTGCCTTTTCTTCCCTTGGTGCCTTCTTGGTGGTGAAACCTCTTCGCCGTTTCTGAAATAAGGAACCCGTTGTCCTTTCCGGCCTTTGCGCCCTTCCGCCTTCGCGAGAGGATCGAAGCCGCTTCGGCGGAGTTCCTTGCGGTTACGATTGCCTTCGGCAACCGGCCTGGTCGAGTTTCCGCACAAACCAGCGTGTCTCGCGGGTCACGTCGCGGGAGCAGGCGATGGCCGCGCCGACGGCGACACGGGTGGCGCCGAGTGCGAGCAGGACGTCGAGGTTCGCGCGGGTGATGCCGCCGATGGCGTAACAGGGGACGGAGCACTTCAGCGTCGCGGGGACGAGTTCTGCGGGACCCGTGACCTTGAGCTTCGGCTTGGTGGGCGAACGGAACATCGTCCCGACCCCGATATAGTCGGCGCCGCGGCTCTCGGCGTCCCGGAGCTCCGCGACCGAATGTGCGGTGAGGCCGACGAGCTTCGACGGCCCGAGGATCCGCCTGGCGTCCTCAGCGGGGAGGTCGTCGAGGCCAAGCTGGACGCCATCGGCCTGGGAGGCGCGCGCGACGTCCGCACGGTCGTTCACGATGAGGATGCCTTGAGCGCGGCGGGTCAACTCGCGAAGCTCGCGGGCGAGCGCGAGATACTCCCTGTCCGGCATGTTTTTCTCGCGAAGCTCGATGAGGCGTCCGCCCCCCTTGAGAACGGCGCGGGCGAGTCGGACGACCTCGGCGCGCGTTCCCCGCGGAGTGTACGACGTCCCGACGAGCACCATGAGCGGCCTATCGTCGAGCGAGGCGGGCCTTGGGGGCGGGGAGGCGAAGAGCTTTTCGATGGTGTAGGAGTCGTATCTCAATGTCTCGAAGCCGGCGTCAGGCGCGCCCGCGAGCTTCGAGTATTCTTCGAGGACGCGGAGGGACTGTTGGAGGCGCTGGAAGTTCGCGCGGAGGACGGCGTGCATGTCGGAGCGCTCGCGCTCACGGGCGCCGACGAGTTCGGTCCCGACGTCGTGCTCGGTGTCGCGCGCGGAAAGAAGGTCGGACAGTTTGAGTCCGAGTGCGTCGGCGGCTTCGCGCAGCCGATGCCGCAGCGACTTGACGGAGTTCGCGAGTCCGGCGTGATCGAGGACGAACCGCGCGTAGTCCTCGACCACCCGAGCGGCTTCGCTAGCGCGGTTCAGGTTCGCGTCGATGACCCGCAGCAGTTTCGTACGCTCAGCATACTTTTTCGGCATGAACCGCTCCTCTTTTACCCATCAGACGCCGCAGATTCGCCGAGGTCGCCCGACATGTTTGACCACTCCGGGAGGACATCTCCCGGCTGTCGCCCGGCATGTTTCATGACGTCGGGCGGACAACTTCCGGTCGTCGCCTAGCTTGTTTCACCGCTCTCGCCGGATATGTTCCGGTCGTCGCCGGGCATGTTTGACCGCGCCGGGAGGACATCTTCCGGTTGTCGGCTAGCATGTTACGCATCCCCGGTCGCACGTCTTCCGACAGGATGCCGCTAGCATTCCGTCACGGCGGCGCCACAACATGCGCACAATACCAAGGCGATTTTAGCCTGAGACGGCCGTATTCCAAGCGTTTTCATCGCGGATGACCGACTGGGTGCTTGATTACGCCGAGCCGATCTCATACAATGAGTTAGCGGACACCGCACCGGGGGACGCGAAAATGCTTGTGCCGCTTGTGGTTATTGCGACGGTGGTGATGCCCGGGATGGGGCACCTGGTGCTTCGGAGGTATCTGAGAGGAGCGGTGCTGGCGGCGCTCTTCGCGGCGTCCGCCGACGTCTTTGTGACGTCCGCGTTTCTCTGGCACGCTAGCGTGACTTCAGGGCTTCCCCTAGCGTCGCTCGGGATAATGACCGTCGTCTGGGCGTATGCTCTAGCGGACATCACGCAAGCGCTCAAGGCATTGCGGCAAAAGGACTTACAAGAGCGGAAGGACGGGCTCCTCAAGCGTGCCCAAGTGGCGTGGCTCAGGGACGAATTCGCCGAGGCCGAACGGCTTTTGCGCGAGATACTCCGCATGGACGAACGCGACGTCGAGGCATGGGTGCATCTGGGCAAGGTGCTCAAGACCTGCGGACGAAACGAAGAGGCAAGGAAGTGTTTCCGGAGCGCACTCAACCTGGACGGGAGCGACCCCTGGCGCTGGACGCTCAGGACGGAATTAGGGTATGCCGCCGCCAAGGGGAGCGAAACGGAGCCATCCTGATACGCGCCAAGCACTTACAGACGCCCCGGGCCGTGCGCTTTTTCCCTTGAAATTGAAGAGTTGCGGTGGTATTCTTGACGATAGGGAAGGGATAGAAGGGCACGGTTTCGAGTGTCCGGGCCTCGTAGGCGCCAGGAGCCTTGCGGACAGATTTTCCGTAAGGCTTCAAATGTCCTTCGGGACCTGTCTTCCCGCGAATCGGCATGGAAAAACGCACGGAGACGGGGGCACTCTCCGCGAACGAGGAGGCAACGATGTTTGAGCGTTTCACCGACAGGGCCCGAAAGGTGATGGGACTGGCCAACCAGGAGGCCCAGCGCTTCAACCACGAATACATCGGGACCGAGCACATCCTCTTGGGCCTCGTGAAGGAAGGGAGCGGCGTCGCCGCGAACGTCCTGCGCAACCTCGACATCGACCTGAAGAAGATCCGCATCGAGGTGGAGAAGATCGTGCAGAGCGGGCCCAACACGGCCACGGTAGGGAAGCTTCCGTACACCCCGCGGGCGAAGAAGGTGATCGAGCTAGCGTTCGAAGAGGCGCGGAGTCTCGGACACAACTACGTCGGGACGGAGCACCTGCTTCTGGGACTTCTGCGCGAGCAGGAGGGGGTGGCGGCGCGCGTGCTCATGAACCTCGGTCTCAAGCTCGAAGAGGTCCGCGAGGAGGTGCTGAACCTCTTGGGGGCGACCTTCGACACCGAGAACAGCCAGACCCCCGCGTTCACCGGCGAGGAGGAGAAGACGAAATCCAAGACCCCGGCGCTCGACTCGTTCGGCCGCGACCTTACCAAGCAGGCCGCCGCCAACGAACTCGACCCGGTCATCGGACGCGTCCGCGAGATCGAGCGCGTCATCCAGGTGCTCTGCCGACGGACCAAGAATAACCCGGTGCTCATTGGGGAAGCCGGCGTCGGGAAGACCGCGATCGTCGAGGGACTGGCCCAGTCGATCGTCGAGAAGAACGTCCCGGAACTCCTGCGCGACCGGCGCATCGTCATCCTGGACCTGGCGATGATGGTCGCCGGGACGAAGTACCGCGGGCAGTTCGAGGAACGCATCAAGGCGGTCATGAACGAGGTCCGACGCGTGAAGAACGTGATCCTCTTCATCGACGAGCTGCACACGATCGTGGGGGCCGGAGGGGCCGAGGGCGCCATCGACGCCTCCAACGTCCTCAAGCCGGCGCTTTCGCGCGGCGAGATCCAGTGCATCGGGGCCACCACGCTCGATGAGTACCGCAAGTACATCGAGAAGGACGGGGCACTCGAGCGTCGGTTCCAGACGATCATGGTCAACCCCCCGTCGCGCGAAGAGACCGTGAAGATCCTCAAGGGCCTGCGCGACCGGTACGAGGCCCACCACCGCGTGCACATCACAGACGAGGCGATCGACGCGGCGGTCGAGCTGTCGAGCCGGTACATCGCGGGACGGTGTCTGCCGGACAAGGCCATCGACGTGATCGACGAGGCCGGCGCCCGGGTGCGACTGCGCGCCATGACGAAGCCCCCCGACCTCAAGGACCTCGAAAAGAAGATCGAGCAGCTCAACGAGGACAAGGAAGAGGCGGTGACCAACCAGGACTTCGAGCGCGCCGCCTCACTCCGCGACGAGGCCGATAAGCTCCGCGCCAACCTCGAAGCCATCCACGAGGAATGGACCTCCAAGGCCGAGGAGGTCGACGGGATGGTCGACGAGGAGGTGGTCGCCGAGGTCGTCTCCGGCATGACCGGCATCCCGCTCACGCGACTCGAAAGCGAGGAGGCCGACAAGCTCCTGCACATGGAGGAGGAGCTGCACAAGACGGTGGTCAGTCAGGAGGAGGCGATCCACGCGATCGCCAAGGCCGTGCGTCGCTCGCGCAGCGGGCTCAAGGACCCGAAGCGTCCGATGGGGTCGTTCATCTTCATCGGTCCGAGCGGGGTCGGGAAGACGCTCCTAGCGCGCGGACTCGCCCGCTTCATGTTCGGCGAGGAAGAGGCCCTTGTCCAGATCGACATGTCCGAATACATGGAGAAGCACAACGTGTCGCGGCTGATCGGGGCGCCCCCCGGGTACGTCGGGTACGAGGAAGGGGGCCAGCTCACCGAGAAGATCCGCCGCCGGCCCTACAGCGTGGTGCTCCTGGACGAGATCGAGAAGGCACACCACGACGTGTTCAACATGCTGCTCCAGATCATGGAGGAGGGGAGGCTGACGGACAGCTTCGGGAGACACGTCGACTTCCGCAACACCATCCTCATCATGACGTCGAACATCGGGGCGGAGCTCATCAAGAACCAGGCGAGTCTGGGGTTCCGGAGCACCGACGGGGAGTTCACCTACGCGAAGATGAAGGAGCGTCTGCTCCAGGAGGTCGACAAGCACTTCCGTCCCGAGTTCCTGAACCGGCTCGACGACATCATCGTCTTCCGGTCGCTCACCCGGGAGGACCTGAAGACCATCGTGGACTACGAGATGGCCCAGGTGAAGGGGCGTCTGTCGGACCGCGGACTCGTCCTGGAGCTGACCGACGAGGTGAAGGAATTCATCATCGAGAAGGGGTACAGCAACGAGTTCGGGGCCCGGCCCCTCAAGCGCACCATCGAGCGTCTCATCGAAGACCCGTTGAGCGAGGACATCCTCCGCGGGCAGTACAAACACGTCGAGAAGGTGATCGTGGAGCTCCGGGAGGGTCACCTTTTCTTCAGCGCCGTCCCGCGGAAGGAGGCCGCCGGAGCCGTCTCCGGAGGCGGCCAGGCCGAATAGACCCCGCACCCGCACACGAGCTTCGAACACATATCGAAACCCCTCAACCGGGCCTCCCGACATCCGTCGGGAGGCCCGGCGTTTTTTGCCGCCGTCCCATGCCTCCACGGAGAGGATTCGGTTGGACAAGACGACGCGATTATGTTATCCTGCCCCGGAAGTGAGGAAAACTCCTGCGGAGACCCATCCGTGGCGGTGAACGCGGACAAGCCCAAGCGGTGGAAAAAGGACATAGCCGATTCGGTGGACTTCTACAACGAATGGTTCCTTCGATTCGCCCCCAAGGCGTATCGAGAAACCCGGCAAGAGACGACCAGGCAGGTCCAACGGGCTCTTGAGTGGACTGACCATCTCCGGGATATTTCGCCGAAAGTGCTGCGAGAACATCCGGAGGTCCTTCCGATGCTTCGAATGGCAACGGCCCCTCCCATAGCGCATGACCGTCTGGTGGGCCTTACAGGAGTGTCCCCGAATCTGGTTTCCAGCATGGAGAGGGCACGAAAGGTCCCGCCCCGAATGAGCCCGGCCGAGGTTGACATGGATCTCGAACGGATCGGCAAGATGATCACCCGCCTTGCCGACCCTGACATCTTCACTTGGATCGAGACAAGCCAGCAGCCTGCGAAGAGTGATATCTACAGGGCTGCGACCATCGTAGCAGACCGGGTCTGCGGAGCCATCGCAAACCCCATCATCCGAAACGCCCAGGAGCGACGGCAACTCCAGGCTATCGGACAATGGTTCGAGGAGAGGGGATACGTTCCCATGACGCCGGGGGAAAAGACCGCGTTGCGAGAGATGAAACCCGGTTCTTTCGGCTTCCACGTCAACGTTCCCGTGTCCCTGTCGGGGAAGAAGCAGGTCAAGATGCCAGTGGATGCGGTCATCATGCCCAGGAAGCCGCACCGCCGGCGATTCCCCGTGTTGGTGGAAGCCAAGTCCGCAGGCGACTTCACCAACGTCAACAAGCGCCGCAAGGAGGAAGCAACCAAGATAGCGCAACTTCGAAGGACGTATGGAGAGCACGTCTGTTACGTTCTTTTCCTTTGCGGGTATTTCGACACGGGGTACCTTGGCTACGAGGCAGCGGAGGGCATTGACTGGGTATGGGAACACCGCATTGGCGACTTGGCTGAATTCGGGATATGAGTCATGGTGGTGATAAAGTCTCTGGAAGATCGAAGACTCAAGATCCAGCACGATCTGGACTTGGCAAGACCGCGGGGCGAACGAAACAGGCTCGGGCAATTCGCCACCCCCGGCGATCTGGCCACGGAGATCGTGACCCTGGCCAAGACCCATTCCCGCGGGAGACGAGCGATTCGTTTCCTCGACCCTGCGTTTGGTACGGGGGCATTCTATTCGGCACTGCTCGGATGCTTCCCGGAGAGCCGAATCGAGAGGGCCGTGGGTTACGAGATCGACCCATACTACGGCGACGCCGCGGCCCGGCTGTGGAAGGGAACGCCGCTGAAGCTCATCATGGAGGATTTCACCCGGACCAAGTCGCCCGCCGAAGAAAACGCCAAGGCCAACCTGATTATCTGCAACCCGCCGTACGTGAGACACCACCATCTGGGGGTTGACGACAAGCGACGACTTCGCGAAGCGTCCAGTCGATCGTCGGCCGTTGAATTGAATGCCCTGGCCGGTCTTTACTGCCACTTCATCTCGCTCGCACATGCGTGGATGGCGGAAGATGCGCTCGCCCTCTGGCTCATCCCGAGTGAGTTCATGGACGTGAACTATGGAACACCCCTCAAAGAGTATCTCCTGAACCGTGTGACTCTCCTAGGAATTCACAGGTTCGATCCGGAAGCGGTTCAGTTCGACGACGCCCTTGTTTCCAGCGCCGTGGTCTCCTTCAGGAATCGTCCACCCGAACCGGACCATGCCGTGGAGTTCTCCTTCGGGGGTTCTCTGCTGAAGCCCACGACGACGAAAACGCTCTTGCGCGGCGTCCTCCGCGCGGACATGAAGTGGTCGGGACTGGTTTTCGCGTCTGCGCGCAGGGGAAACGGAAGCACGCTGTCCGACCTCTTCGCCATCAAACGTGGCATCGCAACGGGCGCCAACGATTTCTTCATCCTCCCGGAACGGAAGGTACAGGAATTGGGGCTCCCGACCCTGTTCACGAGGCCGATTCTGCCGAGCCCGCGACACCTCCGGACCGACAGGATCGAATCCGATAGCGCCGGCAATCCGCTCCTCGACAACCGCCTGTTCCTGCTCAGTTGCCAAGTCCCGGAGCGGTTGGTGCAAGAGAAATACCCCCCGCTCTGGCACTATCTCCAAACGGGAATTGCGAAGGGCGTCGCTGGACGTTACCTATGTCAGCATCGGTCTCCCTGGTATTCGCAGGAAGAGCGTGACCCGGCGCGACTGCTCTGCACCTACATGGGGCGAACGGGAAGGGACAAAGGGGCTTTCCGGTTCATCCTGAACCATTCCCGCGCCATTGCAGCGAACGTATACCTGATGCTCTATCCGAAAGCCCCTCTGGCCAGACTGCTTCAGGAAGAACCGACCTTGCTGGGACTTGTCTGGGAGGCATTGCGCTTGATCCCGGCCGAGGCCCTCACCCGCGTCGGTCGCGTCTATGGTGGCGGACTTCACAAGCTTGAGCCAAACGAATTGGCCGAAGCTCCCGCTGACACGGTGCTGACGGTGCTGCCAAAAGGATTCGTGCGCACAGACCGTCAACTCGCCCTGTCCTGGTAAGCAGTGAGGGGAGGCGTGCAGGCTCGATGAGAAACGCGGTCGTCGAGGTCGGCCAGAGCACTCTATCGGCCCTCCGCGGGCTGGGTCGTCTGACCCAGTTCGCCCTGAGCATCCTCTATTGGGGCCTCACCGGACTTCCGCCCCGACGCATCCTCATGCCCGTCATGTACGATATCGGGGTGAGAAGCGTCCCCGTGGTGCTCGTGACGGGAAGCTTCGTGGGGATGGTGCTCGCGGTGCAGATGTACAGTCAGCTGCGGAGTCTTGGGGCGCAGAACGCCGCCGGGGTCATCATCAACGTGAGCATGGTCAAGGAGCTGGGCCCGGTGCTGGCGGCGGTGATCCTAGCGGGACGCGTGGGCGGGGCGATGGCCGCGGAGCTCGGCACCATGCGCGTCACCGAGCAGATCGACGCCCTCTCGACCATGGGCGCCGACCCCATCCGCTACCTCGTCCTCCCGCGCTTCCTAGCGACGCTCCTCCTGACCCCCATCCTCACCGTCTTCAGCGACGCCATCGGGGTGTTGGGGGGTTGGCTGGTCAGCACGCAGGCGCTCCCCATCAACTCCTTCTTCTACTGGGAGAACACGCGGGAAATCCTCAAGGCCTGGGACATCTGGGTCGGGATCATCAAGAGCTTTTTCTTCGGCGGACTCATCGGGCTCATCTCCTGTTACAAGGGGTTCACGTGCGGACCCGGCGCCCAGGGCGTGGGACGTGCGACCACGCTGGCGTTTGTCACCACCTTTGTGAGCATCCTGGTGAGCAATTTCTTCCTGGCGGTGCTGTTGAGGCACATCTACAATTACTTTCTCAGTCCGAGCGCCATCCGATGACCCCGGCGGAGGATCGAGTCGTCCATGAATCCTGAAGCTCTCATCTCGCTCTCGGACGTGCACAAGTCGTTCAACGGACTTTCCGTGCTGCACGGGGTGAGTTTCGACGTGAAGACGGGGGAGACGCTCTGCGTCATCGGGGGCTCGGGCTGCGGGAAAACGGTGGTGCTGAAACTCGTCATCGGACTCTTGCGTCCCGACCAAGGTCGCGTCCTCTTCGACGGACGGGACCTCGCCGAGGTCCCGCCGAAGGAGATGGCGAAGCTGCGGACGCGCTTCGGGATGGTGTTCCAGGGCGGGGCACTCTTCGACTCGCTGACGGTCGGGGAAAACGTCGCGTTCCCGCTCCGCGAACACACGGACCTCGACGAAGAGGCCATCCGTGAGCGGGTGGCCCAGAAGCTGGCCCTGGTGGGACTCGTGGACGTCGAAGAGAAAAAGCCGGCGGAACTCTCGGGCGGAATGAAAAAGCGCGTGGCACTGGCCCGCGCCGCCGTCCTCAATCCCGAGGTCCTCCTCTACGACGAACCCACCACCGGACTCGACCCGGTCATGGCCGACGTCATCAACGAGCTCGTCATCCGGACGCGCGACACCCTCAAGACCACCTCCATCGTCGTCACCCACGACATGACCAGTGCGTACAAGGTGGCCGACCGGATTGCGATGCTCCACGAGGGACACGTCATCATCGACGGCACGCCCGCGGAGGTCCGCGGCACACGCGACCCGGTCGTCCGACAGTTCATTGAGGGACGTGCCGGTCGTCTCATCCAGGAAGTCCACAACACCGGGAGTCTCTGATGAAAACGCAGAAACTGGAACTCTTCGTCGGTCTCTTCGTGCTGGCGGGGCTGGTGCTCCTGGCGTTCCTGATCGTCTTCTTCGGGAAAATCGTCTACTTCGGACACGGGTACTACGAGGTCAGTGCGATCTTTTCGAACGTCCGTGGGATGGCCCCGGGGACGCCCGTGCGACACCTCGGCATCGACATCGGCAAGCTCAAGGCCACCGAGTTCACCCAGACCCCGGACAAGGTCAAGCTGGTGCTCACCATCAGCAAGGACCACGACATCCCGGCGGACGCGAAGCTTTCCGTCCGGCCCGAGGGCATCCTGGGGGATTACTACCTGGAATTCAGCGGCGGGACGATCGAGGCCGGATTCCTTCCGAAGGACGGAACGGCCGTCATCAAGGGCGAGACCGTGATCACCTTCGACGAGGTGGCCGCACAGATCGCGGACTTCGCGACGAGACTCCAGAAGACCCTGGACAACGTCGGGGACAATCTCACCAGGCTCGCCGGGGACTTCACCAGGGTCCTGAAGATCCTGACCAGCGAGGATCTCGAGCGGGACCTCAAGGCGACCGCGGCCGAGGCGCCCCAGGCCGTGAAGTCCTTCCGGACCATGTCCGAGCACATGACGCAGGTGAGCGACCAGGCCCGGGACCTCATCAAGCAGAGCGAGGAGTTCCTCAAGCAGAGCCAGGACCTCGTCGCGCGGATGAAACAGTTCACGGAAAAGGCCGACGTCCAGCTCACCCACCAGGGCGAGAACCTCGACAAGCTCACGGAGCGCCTCGTCCGCAGCACCGAGGCATTCAACGAGACCTTTG
>Ga0315282_10005147_pt1 | contig 22410 bp, 22 predicted proteins | sample YL17G07_20_MG_FD_203693 | JGI IMG/M metagenome (GOLD analysis project Ga0315282, IMG submission 203693) | Sediment microbial communities from Yellowstone Lake, YNP, Wyoming, USA - YL17G07_20 | ecosystem: Environmental > Aquatic > Freshwater > Lake > Sediment | place: USA: Wyoming | collected... | reverse complement strand
TCGCCAGCGCGATTGAGTTTATCCCCCGCTCACCACCTTTCCTCCCTCCACCACCAACTCGCAACAACCTTCTCTACCAACCAAAGTGACGTGCACCCTAACTACAGACGGACGCATGTTTTCTATTGATACTTGTCCGGAAAGCAGGCAAAAGAAGAACACGACGACGGGATTCCTGTGGGTCACTGCCATCGAACATTGGCAGGAACGCAGGTCCTTTGTCGGCCCGACTCGGTCAAGAGCATTGGCGGTCGAGCAGTGCAATATCCGCGATCCCTTTCGCAAGGACTTGGCGTGGAGGCCGACGGGATGACAGACGCGCGCGAAGCTGGTGGGAAAGACTCGAAGAGGCGCGACCCGGAAGGGCAGGCGGCGGCCCCAAACGACGGTCTTGGGGGAGGGACTCCCACGAAAGCCGACCAGAAAACCGTTGTCGGGCCCTTCGGGGCGCTTCCGCCCGAGTGGCAATCCTACGTGGATCGAGTGGCCGAGCGCATGAGCCAGGGCGAGGACCTGCCGGTCACGGCTGCGCCCAGACGCATGCGGCGTTCGGCACGGATTCTGATTGTGGACGATGAGCCGGCGATCCGCCAGGTACTGGCCACGGCCTTGCAGGATGAGGGATTTCCCTGCGAGACCGCCGGGAGCGGTGCCGAAGCGATCGCCCAGACCGATGGGCATGCGTTCGATGTGGCAATCGTGGACCTGGTGATGCCGGACATGAGCGGCCTGGACGTCATGCGGGAAATCCGCCGCCGGAACAATGTGACTCGGGTGATCCTCATCACCGGTTACGGCGATATGCAGAGCGTCATCGAGGCGCTGCGCGCCCGCGCGGATGACTATCTGCTGAAGCCGATCAAAGCCGAAGCCCTGCTGGCGTCGGTGCGGCGAGCACTGGGACGGCAGGAGGCGCTGCGCGGCATCCGCCTCAGTCACCAGCAATTGTCTCAGCAGCTGGCCCGCGCGAATCTGAAGCTTCAAAGGCGTTTTGCCGGAGGCGTGGTGGCTCTGGCCACCGCCCTGGAGGCGCGCGACCCCTTCACCAAAGGGCACTCGTCGCGCGTGGCGACCACCTGCGTGGAGATCAGCCGGGTGCTCGGCTTTCACGGCGAGGATCTCGACGATCTGGCCGTCGGCGCCCTGCTGCACGACGTCGGGAAAATTGCCGTTCCCGACAGCATCCTGCGAAAAGAGGGCCGACTGAGCCGCGAGGAATTCCAGCAGATCCAGTGCCATCCGGGGGTGGGCTACGAAATCCTCTACCCCTTCTTTGGTCCGGGCATCATCACCGACTGCGCGCTCTATCACCATGAACGTTGTGATGGAACGGGATACCCGAAAGGGCTCAGGGAGAAGGACCTGCCGTTGGTGGGGCGGATCATCTCTCTGTGCGATGCGTTTGATGCGATGAACAGCGTACGCCCCTACCGCGGGGCGCTTTCGGAAACCGACGCCTTGCGCGAGATCGAGAAACACCGAGGCACCCAGTTCGACCCGCAGATTGCCGACTTGTTCTGCTCCCTTCGCCCCTACCATATCCTGAGAGGCGAATCGGGGCCGGAGGGATCCGTTGAGCCGCAATCTCGGCCGGACAGTCCGGGAGCGGGAACATGACCGCGGACACCCAACCGACTCCACCTCCGGGCACTCCACCGCCCGAAGAGTTCCCCAGGAAGGGGATCGAACAGCGCCGACACCCTCGCTACAACTTCGTGATCCCGGTGGTCGTGCGCGTGCTGGTGGAAGAAGAAACCTTCAACCCCCTGCTGTTCGTGGGCCAGACTTGCAATATCAGCGAGAGCGGGATGCTGGTGAGGATCGAAGGTTTATCGGAAGAGAACTACAAGGTCCTGATTCGCCGCCAGCGCATGATTCGCGTCCACGCCAAAATTTCCGAAGTGGAGAGCGACGTCATTTTCTTCGGCCGGATCGTCTGGTACGACTTCGACTGTGCCGATCGCGAGACGTCCTGTTCGCTGGGCATCTCGTTCGAGCCCCTGCAAGGGGAGGCGCACAAGGTGTTGCATCAGCTGATCGAACGGCTGGCGACCGCCCAGCCGCCCTCGCAAGGAAGGACAGCGGTGGGACAGGGGACCGCAAGTCCTTGAGGCTTGAGCGGCGCGTGGGATCCTGCCGTTGGCGATTCGACGAAGAGAACGTGCGAGAAGCGAACCGGCGGTCGGGCCGGTGCTCAGCGAAAGCCCATCGGGTGAGGCGGCGGTTGGCCGGTCTTGACCGTTCGTCCTTCACGAACTCGGAATCGAACCGTGGGAGACCCAGGCAGGAGTGCTTGCCGTGAACGCGACTCCTCGGCGGCGAGGGAAAGTCTGTGTCGTGGACGACGAGCCTCAGGTGCTGGAATTGATTCGGGCCGTCCTCGCGGAAGCCGACTATGCCTCCGACGGCTATGCCGGAGGACGGGAGGCGCTGGAGGCCATAGACGAAGAAGTCCACCGACGCGGACCCACCGGCTGGTGCCCGTGGGACGTTCTCCTCTTTGACGTCAGCCTGCAAGACATGGACGGATTTGCTCTGCTCGAAGCGGTCCGAAGCCGCAAAGGATTCGCGACCGTGCCGGTGTTGTTCATGTCGGGGGCCCGCCTGAGCGATGACGACGTGGAGAGGGGACTGGCCCTGGGAGCGCTGGACTACCTGGCCAAGCCCTTCAGCGTCACCATGCTGGTGGCCAAGGTGCATAATTTCGCCGAACTGGGCCGCTTTCGGCGACGGGCCCATCAGACGGCTTTGGCGCTGGAGGAATCGGAAGCGTGGCATCGCGAGCTGTTTGACGGATCGAGTCAGGGCATTCTCGTCTATGACGATCGCTTCCGGATCATTCGCTGCAACGCCGCGGCGGCTCGTTCGTCTGCGGGGACCTGGCGATTTTTGGGAGCGGCGGCCAGGAGGAAGCCAAAGCCAGGGCAGAAGCGGGGTGGCTGGCCACCCCCTTTCAGTCGGACGCCCACCGGGAGTTGGATCGTTCCCGCCGCGAGTTGCGGTCGCTGTCCGGCCAACTGATTCGGGCGCAAGAAGACGAACGGGCGCGGATTGCCCGCGAACTGCACGACAGCCTGGGCCAGATTCTGACCTCGCTTCGCATTGACATAGACCGCCAGGCCGCTCACCTTTCTCCCGGCCACGCCGCGTTCGCCCAGACGCTGGCTCGGTTGCGCGCCAATCTGGATGAGGCCCAGAGCACGGTTCGCCAGCTGACGGCGTCCTTGCGGCCCGGCATCCTCGATGATCTCGGACTGGTGGCGGCGCTCGAATCCTACCTCGAGGATTTCGAGCGACACACGGGCATCGCCTGTGGGTTCCAAAGCCGCGTCGAACCCCTGTTGCTCGACCTCGATGGTTCCGTAGCCCTCTACCGCGTGGCCCTGGAGGCTTTGACGAACGTCGCCCGTCATGCTCATGCGCACCGCGTTACCGTCAGCCTCTCGCAGGAGGGAAATGGGCCGATCCGGCTGAGCGTTAGCGATGACGGCCAGGGATTCAACCTTTCCGCGCTTGACTGGCAGACCTGCCTCGGCCTACTGGGAATGCGCGAGCGCCTCCAACTGGTTGCCGGCCAGCTCCAGATCGTCACGGAACCCGGCTGCGGTACCACGATCCATGCATCCGTCCCGGCAGGGAGGAAGCAGCCATGAAAGCCGCGCGAATCCGCGTCCTACTGGTGGACGATCACGCTATGGTGCGCGAAGGACTGCGCCATGTGCTGGAAGACAGCGGATTGGTCGAGGTGGTGGACGAAGCCGCCGACGGCCTGCAGGCCATCCAGAAGACCGAGAAGGTCCGGCCCGACATCGTGGTGATGGATCTGAGCATGCCCGGAATGAGCGGCCTCGAAGCGGTCGGGCGGATTCGCGCCATGCAGCCCGAAACGAAGATTCTGGTTCTCACCATGCACGACCACGCCCAGTACGCCGTCCACGCCTTGCAGGCGGGCGCCAACGGATTTGTGCTCAAACAGGCCGCCGCGGACGAATTGGTCAAAGCGGTCAAGGCTCTCCACGAAGGCAAGACCTATGTCACCGAAGAGGTGGCCGAACGGCTCATGTCGCGTTACACCAAACCGCGCGGCCGGGCGCCGGTCCTCGATTCCCTGTCGGGACGGGAGTTCGAGGTCTTCACTCTCCTGGGGGCGGGGAGCACGGTGCGAGAGGCCGCCAAGCGCATGGGACTCAGCGAGCGCACCGTCAGCACCTATCGCGCTCGCTTGCTCGAAAAATTGCAGTTGCGCAACAACGCCGAGCTGATCCGACTGGCCATGGAGTCCGGAGTGGTCAAATAGAGCCCGGTTCCGCAATCTCAACCATCTCGATTTGGGCTTTTGACAGGACGACAGGATTCTTCATTCGTCGGCAACGTGTCTTCTGTTCCGGCAAACTTTACACAGATATGAGAGAACTCACTACAAGGAAAACGTGGACTGCCCGACAGACAGTCCGGCCGCGGTGACACAATCATGCTCTTCAGGAACCCGACAAGGCGATGTGTTACCGGCCTCGAAAAGCGTGGTTGGGGGGAAGGATGGGTTCAGCCGATGGTGGAAGCCAGCGAAACTCCGCAAACCGAACCGGTGTCGAAACCTTGCTGACTGACGGCCGTCGTGGCCGATGATCACGTGGTCGCGCGCACCCGTATCCGTGAGATCCTCGAGGACCTGGGAATCGAAGTCGTGGCCGAGGTCAGCAACGGCGATCACTTGCTGGACGCCGCCCAGCGACTGCGGCCGCAGTTCGTCACGGTGGATATTCGCATGCCCGGCCTGAACGGCCTGTCGGCCACGCAGCTGCTCAAACGCAAGTACCCCGAAACCCGCTTCTTTGTCGTCACGAACTATCCCAACGAGCACTATCGGCAACGGAACCTGACGTCAGGGGTTAGGGATCAAAAAAAAGGCCGCAGGCTCCTTCCTGACCCCTTTTACCCTAGCCCCTGACCCTTGTCATATTGTCGCACGCACGAAAAGACGTCCACACAGAAAAGCAGAACGTCTGAGAGGAGAGCGGCAACGAAAATGGCCGGCAGGTTTTTGCTTTTCTCCCGTCTCCTGCCTCCCGCCTCTCACTTCTCTCTTTTCACGAGGCCCAGGGGTCGCGGTCGGTCGAGTTCGAGGTCGGGAACTTCTGCGAGCGGATAATGTCGCCGCCCGAAACGGTGCCGTTGGTGGCGTCGTAGCGCACCGAAGGATTCCAGGCGCGGTCGGGGCCGACGCATTCCAATCGCCACGCCCCGCTCCATTCGATCGCTTCGAGGACATAGCGTTTCTGGAGGATGGGGAACTTCTTGGCTTTTTCGATCAACTCGGGAATATTCTCGTAGCCGTAGCGGTGCCAAATCAAATCCGGGAAATAGTTAGCCTTATCCCAGTTGCCTCCAAAGGGGCACCACATATCGGCGCTCGACAGATAGGCGATCGGCGTGCTCAAGGCGTTGGGGACATACCACCATTTCAGATCGGAGCCGCTCAGCGAGGCGATACCTCCCGCAAAACCCGGCACGAGCATGGTCGGATAGGCGCTTTGATCGAGCTGATAGGCCTCGAGCGCCTGGCCGCACGAACGCAGGTCCGCATAGGCGCGCGCAATCTTCGCCCTCACCGTCGCTTCGAGGAAATTGGGAACCGCGATGGCCGCCAAAACCGCAATAATCGCCACCACAATCAGCAGCTCGACCAAGGTAAAACCCCCGTCGCCCCATCTCCCCCTCTTCGCTCTTCGTCTCTTCTCCATCACCCCGCCTCCTTGCAGGCTACAGGCTACAGGCTACAGGCTACAGGCTACAGGCTACAGGCTACAGCCTGCAGCCTACAGGCTACAGCCTCACTTCCTTCCGGCGCGCCGACGATTCATAGAGCGCCGACAGGATTCGGATCACGTGAACGTTCTGATGGGCCGGCACGGGAGAGGGGCGATGGTGGATGATGCTGTCATAGAAGGCCCGGATCTCTCGCGTGTGAGCATGAAGAGGATCGGCGACCTTTTCGAGGATCGTGTCGGTGACCATGCCGTTGCTCTGGCCGTGAATAGCCATCTCGGGGTAGTCAAGACCGGCTTCCGTGCCGAACAGGCGCAAGCTGGTCTCCTCGTGGTCCCGCATATTCAGCAGCCAACTGGTCTCCAGAATCAGGCTGGTCCCGTTGGCAAAGCGCACAAATCCGCAGGCAAAATCCTCCACGTCAAATCCCTTGCGATCCCAATCGCCCCAGTCGCTGAACATATCCGGACGATGAGCCAGCTTGGTCGTCGCGCTGCCCATGACCGCGACGGGCTTGGGGAATCCGATGAAATGGAGCGCGAGATCGAGAATGTGACAGCCGATGTCGAGCAGCGGCCCACCGCCCGAAAAGCGCTTGTAGATGAAGGTCGCCGCGCCGGGCAGCAAGCGGCGGCGCAGCCAATGGCAGCGAACATGATAGACGTCGCCGAGCGCGCCGCTGTCGAGCAGCTTCTTGGCCGCCTGGGCCACCAGCGAAAACCGGTGGTGCTGCGCGACCATGAATTTCCTGCGCGATTTCTTGACCGCCTGGAGGATCGCCCGTCCTTCGGCGGCGTTGAGGCACATCGGCTTTTCGCACAGGACGTGTTTCCGGGCGTGAAGAGCGGCAACCGCCTGGGCCTTGTGCGCGTAGGTCGGCGTGCAGATGTCCACGACATCCAGATCGGGCAGCGCCAGCATGCGCTTGTAGTCACGGAACACGTGGGGAGCGCCGATTTCGTCGGCCATCTGGGCGGCGCGCTTCCTGTCAACGTCGGCCACGGCAATGATCTCGACGCCGTGGCGCGCGAGGCTCTGCCAGCCTTCAATATGGCGCGTGCGCGCGATCCCGCCCGCGCCGATGATTCCGACTTTCAGGTCTGTTTTCATCTCGCTCCGAGTTCAGACTTTCGGTCTGCCTTTTTCTCCCTTTTCCACCCCTTCAAGTTCGAAGCTCCGACGTTCAGTTTCCCTCTCGGAAGAGTTTTCAAACCGAATTCGGAAGGGTGCGAAAAGTCCAACCGAAAGTTTGAGCGCTGGCCCAAAGGCCTTCTTTCTCAGCGTTCGGTTTTGCTTGAGGAAAGCGGCGTGATGCTTACGGCTGCGCCTCGACTTCCGTTTTCTCTGGTTCCCGGAACAGAATCAGGAAAATGATCGCGCACACAATCGTGGCCACGAAGGGCACCAGAAAGATTCCGCGGTAATTGATGATCTTCTCGACTTTCTCAGGAGAAACAATGACCGTTTTCGTAAACAGGTCCTGCACCCACCCCGCCAGGTAGCTGCCAACGATGCTTCCAATTCCCAGAACAAAGACGGCCCAAAGACTTTGCACGGATGCACGAATGTCTTTTGGCGCAACCGTGTCGGAATAAATCTGTCCGACCACGAAGAAGAACACATAGCAGAAGCCATGGAGCGGCAGGGAGGCGGCCACCGCCTGCCAGGGGTGTCCTATCGCGAAGATTCCGTAACGAATCGGCCAGGCGATCACCCCCAGGGCGATGCACCATCGGATACCCAGCCTCGGCAGGAGCAGCGGCAACAGGACCACCATGGTCAGGACCTCTCCGATCTGTGCGGTGGTCATTATTCCGGAAACGTTCGCGGGGCGAATTCCGATTTTCTCCAGGAATGGCCCGGTGAGATTGTAGTAGAAGCACAGTTCCATGGTCACGACAAAGGAGATGATCATGAAGATCAGGAAATGGTAGTCTTTGAGCAGTCGGAAGGCCTTTACAAACGCCAGTGCCTCGACGATCTCCTGCCGGCTCGTTTTGATTACGACATTCACTGAACGGAGGGCAGACCCGACGGTCCCGCCGGGCAAGGGATATGTGGTGCCTGACCCCTCATTTCTTCCCCTCGTTTAACGGGGGCGACGAGCGCGCGGCCGGGGCCTGTGCCACGGGGGCCTTCTCTTCCTTGGGTACCTCTGCCTTGAAGATGGTCGCCATGACGAGGGTGCCGGCGAGCATGATCACCAGCGGGACCAGCCAGATCTTCCGCCAGTGAAACCTGCCCTCAACCGAGAACTTGTCCATCACGATCCCGGCAAGCTGCGAGCCGAGGAAGAGCCCGACCCCCATCGTCGCGGCGAAGATCAGGGCCTGCATCGAGCTGCGGATGGCCTCGGGCGCGACCTGCGCTGCGAAGACCTGGCCGACGATTATGAACATCACATAGGCCAGGCCGTGCAAGACTTGCGAGCCCACGATCAACTGCTTGGGTCGGCCGAGGACGTATGCCACGTAGAGGAGCACCCAGCACATTGCGCCCAGGGTCAGGGTCGCCTTGAACCCGAAATGGCCGAGCACCCAGCCGAGGGCGAGGATCGTGGCGGCCGCCTGGGCGGCCTGTGCGATCGCCATCGTGGCCGGCACGGTCTTGGCCGAGATCCCTGTGTCGATCATGAATCGCGCGGAACCGAGGAAGTAGAACTGCATCAAGCCCGCGATGACGAGCGACGTGACGATGAAGACCAGGAAGTCGGGCTGTTGGAGCATCGCGAGGGCATTGACGATCGGGATGCCGCCCTTCCCGGCGGGCGGCGTCGCCGGCAGGAGGAGGCAGCAGGCCGCCATCAGCACCGACAACAATCCGGCGAATACGAGGCAGTCGCTCCCATCGCCTTCCTGTTTCTTCAGCAAGCGCCAGCCGGTGAGCGTGTAGCCGACCAGGGCCCAGGCCACCGGCGCCCAGATGAAGACCCAGCTCTGCGTGCCGGGGTCATCAACGTGGGCGAACAGCACCGCATTGACGAGCGGCAGGGTCGCGGCGTAACAGAGCGAGTAGGCCAGCATCACGCCGAACATCCCGCGGAACGTGCTTTGCCGGACGGCCGCGAACAGGAGCACCGCGCCGATGATGTGGCAGGCCGCCAGGATCCATTCCGTGTGGAGCCACTTGTCGGCCAACTGCCCGGCCACGAACGGCGAGATGATGCACGCGATCGGCAGCGTGGCGTAAACCCAACCCGTCTGCTTGCCGGTCATCTTCAGCGGCCCGAGGAGCCGCGCAGCCAGCACGGGCGCCCACGCGCCCCACACGGCATATTCCAAGAACATCACGATGCTCAGCGAAACGTACTGACTCACGGGCGCGCCCATGGCCACCTCCGATGAAGCAATGAGGGGACAGGTTATCCATTTCCTCTTGGCCGACGTCGGCTATCCTATCCCATGCGGAGACTAATAATCAATCCCCTCATCCGGCTGCAAGCTCAAAAAACGGGCTTTGACCAGATTTTCGTTCAGCGAATTGCTTCATAAAAAAAGCTGTCGGGCGGCGGGAAAGGACTGACCGACCACGATCCGAAGTTGTTGCAGGTCCTCGATGCGCTGGTCGAGCCTACGACGCCTGGCCATCTCCAGTTGCCGCTGCGCTGGACGGGTCAGAGCACGAGCCGGCTGGCCGAAAAACTGGCCCGTCAGGGGCATCGCAACTGCCTCATGATGCGCTTCTCCTTTTCCCATTGCCCGGTCCCGCATTCCACCTTCTCCAGCGCGATCAAATTCTCGGGCCATCGTCAGTCTTTCTCAACCCATATTTGCGGTGCGTTGGGAAAAAGAACTTCGGCTCAAAAGTGGCGCGGGCTGTTAGCCTGCGACCCTTGTGGACTGAACAGTTTGATGATTTTCGCAGGCGGACAGCCCGCGCCACAACGCTCGAGCTACTTCCCTTTCTGCACTTCAACCCGGAACTGCATGATCACGCTGCCGTAACCGTCGGACGAGAGCAGCATCCCGTAATCCTGGTCCGGTTTCACCGCGAGCGTGGAGTCTATCACCTGCGTTTTGACCACCGGCCGACCCACGTCGAGACTTGTCCCTTCCACCGGTTCCCGCTTCTGTACGAAGCCCAATCGAATCGAGAACCCCTGCAGGACAATCCGTCCATCCGCCCCCCTCTCCACGTTGGCCGACTTCAGCCGCAGTCCGATATCTTCCTGGACCGTCTTCAGTTCGAACAGCCCGTCCGGTCGCCTCTCGAAGTATTCGATCGGTTGGGGCGAACCGATCGCGATTTCGAACCCGTTGGGAGGAGACACGGCAACCTTGGGACTTGTGAGCAGCTCGACCCGGCTGTCCCTGGGCGGTTTCTCCTTTCCATCCCATGACCACCGGCCATTTTCCGAGGTGAGTTTCACGCCGCCCACGGTCAGGTTCGGCACCGTGAAGAACGTGCAGCCTCCTTTTTGGACTTCCATCTTGTCCGCCGTGATTCCCACCCGGATATTGTCGGTCAGCGACGTCTCACCCTCAATGTCCCCGTGAATGCGACAGACATTGAGTTTGATAACGATGTAACCCGAAGTCGGCTGGTCCGATGCAGGAGCCAGCACGGGAGGCGAACCTCCCGGGGCCACCGCAAGCGCAGCCCCAAAATCACCGAGTACGGCAATGCACGCGACAGCAAAGATCACTCGATTCATGGTTACGCTCCTTTCGAGGTTTGAATGGTTGCTTCCAATCTTCCGGCCGGAAAGAAATGCGAAGCGCGTGTGAAATCGAACGGATTGCCCTCTGCGGGCGAGTTGTAAATCACCTGGATTGTGGCGGGCGAAGGGAGGCGGCGTTCGGCGGCAATGGGTTGCTGGCGGCGCCACGCGAGACCTGTGGCAAACCCGACCCCGGCCATCGCCACGGCCGCCGCCGCCGCAAGCCAGAACGGAACGCGCCGTCCCGCCAGCGAAATCCGAACGGGGCGCTGGGGTTTTTGGGCGAGAACCCGTTCGTCAAGCTCGGGCGACGGGGCGCGCAGTCGAAGTCTTTTGAGTTTCGATTCGAAGTCTTCCATGGTCATTCCTCCAACCGCTCGCGGAGTTTCTTGATCCCTCGCTGATACCAGGCGGTGACGGTTCCCAGCGGCGCGTCGCGGATTTTGGCGATTTCGCGAAACGTCAGGTCGCCGTAAATGTGCTGGACGATCGTTTCGCGTTCGTCTTCCGAGAGAGTCGTCAGGGCAGCGGTGACCTGGCGCTGGAATTCATTTTCCGCCGCCGCATGGTCCGGGCCGGGACCGGGGTCGAAGATGAACTCGCTGAGCTCTTCAGCCGGTGCGGGATTCCGGCGCAACTGGTCAATCGCCGCATTGCGCACGGTACGAAAAACGTACGCTTTCATCTGCCGCGCTCTGGAATTCGACCGAAACAGCCGGTAGAACGCTTCCTGGATCGCATCCTCGGCGCGGTCGGGACAGCGTGTCACGGCCAGCGCGCAGGTGAACAGCTGCTGCCGATGCCTGCGGTAGATCTGCTCGAGCGCTCCGTCATCCGCCTGCAAGGGTTCTTCTCCCGATCATCCTCGCGGCCCGCGTTCGCTGCACCGAACTCTTTCCGCTTCCCTTTTCTCTAGTAAAGACTCTCGATCCCGCCAGATTTGTGCAACCATTCGACGACGAGGAGAAAAAAGTCAAAGAGTCTCACGGCAAGGCAAACGACAAGGAGGGAGCTGGGAAACAAGAGCAGCGTAGGCCGTTCGCCACAAGCACTTAACGGTTTTGTTCCTGTATCCGTTTGAGAAACTTCGAGCCGGCTTTTTGACAAGATTCACGGGATTGAGGAATCCGGTGGATCACCCGCCGGCCATCCAGTTCATCGCTTTGATTTCTTTTTCATCTTCATCGCGCGGGATCATTGGCGTGCTGGAGGCAGACCGCCACCATTTGTTTCCAGAAGCGCTTGAGGATGAGCGGATGGTCCATCGAGGCCAGGGCGTAGCGGGCGGTGGCTCGGGCGAGGTTCAGGCGCGCGGTGATCATCTCCTCCTGGTAGAAGCCCGCCTCGGCCAGCGACAGGCCCGTCGGATCCTTGATGAACGACATGCCGCTGGAGGTTTGCGTGGCGTCGCGCGATTGGCCCACCGTGTTTGCCACGCAGTGATAGATATGGGTGTTCGGACCGATGGGCGATTGGGCGCGGCCCGCGATACGTTTCCACGCGAGGCCCTCGACCGTTTCGCTGCTGCACGACGGCTGAAAGAGGATCTTCGCGCCCGCCATCGCCGGAATGCGATAGAGCTCCGGATGGCGGCCATCGCGACAAATCACCATGGTGCACAGAACGCCATTTACCTTGAACAGCGCCAGTTTGTTGCCCGGCCGGCAATACTTGCGTTCGAGCGTACCCGCCATCTGCACTTTGGCATATTCGTAATAGATTTTCCCATCGGGGCCGATGACGTGGCAGAGGTTCAGGTAGCGGTCGCCGCGCCGTTTCCGGAGACTGCCGACGATAACGTGGATGGCGCAATCGGCCGCCCGCTTGCAGACCGCCCGCAGCGCATCCTTGACTGCCTTTGGTGGCAGACCCACGACGTATTCGAAATCATAGCCGGTCAGGCCGGTCTCCGGGAAAACGACGATATCCGTCCCCTCGGCCTTGGCCCGGACGATGTAGTCGAGCGTCTTGGCGAGGTTCTCTTCGATGTCTTTGGCCCAATGCAATTGAACGCACGAAACCTGGAGAACGTTGCTGATGATTTCGGCTGCTCTTGCCATTGCGGTTCTTGCCTCTCGTGAGAATCGGTTCGGGATTCAACCTTCAGGTTGTATTCGCGCCCACTGAAGTGGGAACCACAAACTTTTTGCCCACGGCAGGAGAGCATGTCAAGATGCCTCTCGCCTCTCGCCTCCCGCTTCCCGCTTCCCACCTCCCCCCTCCGAGTTTCCAGACATGGCATTTTTCTTGCAGGAACCAAATGGCTGTTCTATACGAGGAAGTCACTACCGAAGTGGAGGAAACAGAATGCTTTTGAAATCCTTTGAATTCTGCCGGCGCTTGAGACTGTCGGGTCTACTGGCGTTCCTGACGATGGTCTCAACCGCATTCTCACAATCCCCCAAGCCGACTTTTCGCGAGATCCAAGACCGCATCCGTTCGACGACCGAGAGCGTCAATTTGGCGCGCCTGGACACCCTGATCGTGACCAACGAGGTCCTGCGTTCGTGGTTGAGCGTCGCCAAGCCGACCAAGTACGAGAAACTCTCGGTCGAACAGATTATGGCGCTTCCGGGGCCCGAGCTGGCCGACGTGATTTCGAGTCTCGGCTTCTATGCGATGGCGCAGAGCGACTCGCTGAAGCAGTCCGACGCCATCTCGACCACCCTGTTGCAAATGGCGACCGATCAACGCCGGCGGATTCTTCGCGAGCGATTTATCCAGAAGGAAATCAACGAGAAAAACCCTCCGATGACCGAGGAAGAGGCGCGCGCCTGGTACAAGGAGCACATCTCTTCCTACACGCAACCGTTCACGTTCACCTGCCGGGCGCTGTTCCTCTCGACGGATCGCCCCTATAGACTCCGCAAAGGCGATACGCTCCAGAGCATTGCGCGGAGCGAAATCGGCGATCCCTTCGCGATCAATCGCATCCTGGATTCGGCCACCAGCGCGCCGCTTTTCTCCCCCGTGGCCGCGAATGCGGTTTCCCTGTTCTACAACGTGATGCCCAGCCAGGGGCCTCTGCCGCGGGCACTGGGGTTGTTGCGCTTCCTTCCGCCGTTTCCGCCGCGCGAAGGCCAGCTGCTCTGGATTCCCATGAAGGCCCCCGACCGCCAGGCGATTCGCCAGCGCATGGAGAAGATCGAGGCGGAAGTGAAAGCCGGCGCGGATTTTGATCTCCTGGCCAAGGAGAGGTCGGAAGACGCTCCTCAGGACCGCGGCCGGATGATGGGACCGCTGCCCCTGCCGGGTCGCCCCATCCTCCAGAGCGTGCTCGATGCCGTGTTCCAGACGCCGGTGGGCCAGGTGACTCCGATCATCGAAACACCTCATGGCTTCCTGCTGCTGAAGGTCTTCGAGAAAACCGACCAACCCGTGCAACCCTTCAAACAGGTCCGCGACCAGATCATTGCCGAGGAAATCAAGCAGCGCCGGGGCCGGGCGTTCGAAAACATGCAGGAGTCCCTGGTCCGTGATCCCATTCTCAAGATTGACCGCGAGGCGATCATGAACGAAAACGCGCCGGAGAGCCAGGTCATGGCGCGCGCCGGCGACTTCAAATACACCTGGGAAGATTTCCGCCGCGACACGGGCCGGCGATACAGCATGCCCCGGACCTACGAGACGCGGGTCCAACTGCTGGAAGGCTCGCCGCAATTGCGCGAAGAGATCCTTCTGGCCAAGGCCCGGGAGCTGGGGTTGGATCGCGACCCCGCCATTCGGGGGCAATTGGACGCTTTGGATATGGTTTTCCGCGGCCGCGCCTATCACGAATGGTATGTGCTCCACAAGATTCCGGTCGGCGTGGAACAACTGCGCAAGCTGTATCTCGATGAGCGGGACCGCTATCGCTACCCCGGGGAATGTTCGGTGCGCGAGCTGGTCATCAAACTCGAGCCCGACGATCTCAATGATCCCAAGAAGATCGAAAACGTGATGGCCTATTTGCGGGATGATGTGGCCAAGCGGGCCAAGAGCGAACGATTGTTTGCCCGCCTGGCCGAGTCGGAGGGCAACTGGCCGGCCAACTCGGGCGAGCGGGGGGTCCGCCGATCGGTCAAGGAGGACTACCGCGGCGCCGAGTTCGCGCAAGTCCTGCCTACCCTCGAGACGGGGCGGTGCTGTGGGCCGTTCCGCATCGGCGACGAAATCTTTCTGATCTGGGTGGCGGATCGCTCCAAGGTTCGCTACCGGGCCTTCGATGAGGTCCGCCCGCAGGTCGAGCAGCTCTACCGCCAGCTGCACTCCTCGGAACTGCTTCAGACCGCCGAGCAGGAGATCCGTTCGAAGCACCAGTTGGAGTATCTCTTCACCTATGCCGAGAAGGGACAAGCGGACAGTGCCAATCGGCCAGGGGCAAAACGTTCGCCTTAGCGTCCGGCGGGTCCGCCGATGGATGGCCGGGGTCATGCTCGTCGGCCTGGCGGGCTTGGCTTGCCGCTGGGGAGGGCGGCCTAAGGAACCTGCGCGGCCCGCCTCGCCGCCTTCCTATCGGATCGAGGGCCAGGTGCTCAAGCCCGACTCCAAAGACCACTCGGGGACCCTGGTTTTTTGCGCCGGAACCTCGTATCTGGCTTACACCAACGAGGATGGCTCCTACACCGTCACGGGCGTTCCACCCGGCCGATACAAAGTGCTGGCCCAGAACGCCGACTACAAGCCGGCCATGCTCGGAGACGTGACGCTGACCGAGAGTGCTCACGAGACGACCCAAACCGTTGTTCTCCCCAACAAGACCCTGGCTCTCAAGGAAACCCCCGGACAACAGGCCGAGCGCATCCTTTGCTCGGTCATGGGGCAGGCGCTTCTCAAGGGAGAGTCCAAGGCCGACGGCATCGTTGTGCGCGTGGTGGGGACCGACTTTCGCACCGTGACCGACGCCAATGGCCATTATCAGTTGCTCCGGCTCGATCCCGGACAGTATACGCTGGTCTTCGAGAAACCCAGCTATCGCGAAGAACGCCGCGCCGTTCGGCTGGTCTCCGGCGACCTGGTGTTTCCCGAGCCGATCGTTCTCGAGCCGTTGGTGGACAAGGAAAAGGCGCGCGTTCTGAGCGGCACCGTGATGTTGCTCGACGCCAAGGGCGAACCGCTTCCGAGCACCGTGGGCACGCTGGTGTACATCGAGGGAACGGCCCGGGTGGCGCTTCCGGGTCCCGACGGCCGTTTCCGGTTCGACGATCTCACCCCCGGCCGCTATTTTGTCACGGCCATGGCGCCCGGTTTTCTCGCCCGCGACCGCGCCGAAGCCGATCTGACTCAAGCCGCCGAAGTCAACGTGGCCCTGACCCTCAAAACGCATGAAGAGGCGACCTCGCAACCCGGTACGCTGCTCGGCCGTGTTCTGAAGGATGATCCCCGGGACGGCCTGGTGGGAACCGTGGCGGGCCTGGTCGAAATCGGCGCCACGGCGATGACCGACGCCGAAGGTGGATATGTGTTCAATGATGTGGCCCCGGGCACCTACACGTTGGTGGCGCAGGCCGAGGGTTACAATCCCGGGGCGCTCGAAGAGGTCGTCGTCCAGGAGGGCGAGACGGCCACGGCCGTGGATCTGACGCTGGAAAAGCGCCGCGACTGGCCGCGCGTGCTGTTCAGCAGCCCCGCCAATGGCGACCGGAATGTGACGATTCTTCAAGCCGTACCCGTCATGATCCGCTTCAGCAAGAAGATGAGCCCCGACAGTCTTCGCGCCGCCTTCTCGGTCGAGCCGAAAGTCGCGTTTCGTCTCTATGCCGCCCGCGAGCACCCGTTGAGCGACTACGACCGACTGTATGTGGAATTGTACGGGATCGGTCCTCCCGAGGCCGCGCTCCATTTCAATACCGACTACACGGTGACGGTCTCCACCCAGGCGGCCGATGAGGAGGGTCTCAATCTCCAGGAACCCTATCGCTTCACCTTCCACACCGGACGCGCGTCGGTGATCGGCACGAGTCCACCGAACAATATGACCAACGCTTACGTTGACCCGGTGATGTATCGTCCCGTCTTCTCGTTCAACGCCCGGCTGGATCCCAAGACCGTGACGTCCGACAAGCTCCGCATTCGGCCGGCTACGGGCACCGCGCCCCAGATTAGCCTGGTCAATAACCCCGCCTCCGGCTGGAGCGATGTAGTCATCGGGACCAGCTGGGAGAAAGGTACTCGCTATAGCGTCACGCTGAGCGCGGGGATCCGCACCCTGGACGGCTCGCCCATCAGCAATCTTCCGTACACCTTGACCTTCACCACTGCCGTGGGCCGCGCGCTGGAGATGATTCAGACTCCGCCCCGGCGGCGCCCCTAGTGTACCGACACGATTCCAAACAAACGCGGGCTTTGAATCGGCATGTTAAAGGATGAGCGAGATCAAGACTTGAAAAACCTCCGGAAGCCGCGAGGAAGGCCAGGAGCGAGCGTTGCGGCCGATCCGCGCCCCGTTTTGTTGCGGCAGAGCCTTCTGGCGCTGACCGCCGGGCTCCAGCGTCACGGTTTCGAGGCCTTTCGCGCCAGGCAAATCTATCATTGGCTTTACAAGCAAGCCGCCGCATCGGTCGAAGAAATGAAGAATCTGCCCGCGGAAGTCCGCCAGTGGCTGGGCGAGTTCTACCGCTTCGGCGGCGGCGACATCGTGGATCGCCGCGAGAGCCGCGATGGCTCGGTCAAGTTCGTGCTCGGTCTCTGGGACGGCCAGCGGATCGAATCGGTTCTGATGCGCGAGGAGGACCGCCGAACCCTCTGTGTCTCCTCCGAGGTGGGCTGCCCGTTGGGCTGTCTGTTTTGCATGACCGGCGTCGGCGGGTTCGTGCGAAACCTGACGAACGACGAAATCCTCGGGCAATACCTGGCGGCCCGGCGGCTCCTGGGCGCGGACGAGGCCCCGATCACGCACATCGTGTTCATGGGGATGGGCGAGCCGCTGCTCAATTGCGAGGCCGTATTCGAGGCGATTCGCCGCCTGACCGATCCCCAGGCCGTGGGGCTTTCGCCGCGGCGCATCACGGTTTCGACGGCCGGCGTCGTCGAAGGCATCCGGCGACTGGGCGCGGCCCGGCTCGGCGTCAAACTCGCCGTCTCGCTCAACGGCGCCAACGAAGACCAACGCGGGCGGCTCATGCCCTACAGTCGGCGCGACCGCCTGGAAAGCGTCCTCGAGGCCTGTCGCGAGTTCCCCATGCCCCGGCAGCACCGGATCACGTTCGAATACGTCTTGTTCGACGGCGTCAACGACTCGCCCGAAGACGCCCGGCGGGTCGGCCGCCTGCTGCGCGGCATCCGGTGCAAGATCAACCTCATCCCGTTCAATCCGGTGCCGGGCATGCTGAAGTTCAAGCGCCCGCCGCCGGAGCGCGTCGGGGAATTCCAGAAGGTTCTGCTCGACATGGCCTATACGGCGAGCATTCGATACAGCAAGGGGGCCGACATCGGCGCGGCGTGCGGGCAGCTGGCCGGACATGCCGGCGCCCAGCTTCTCTATGATGCGCGCGGTGGCGCCGAGTGACCATCGCACTCCAAACGGGCTTCCCCTTTTCATGGAGTCATGATGAACCCGTCCGACTTCCCGAATCTTTCGAAACCGTCGTTCGACGTGGACGATGGAAGGGGCGTCATGCGCTCGCCGCTCCTCGAAGGCTTCCTGTGGCTCACCCATGGCGTCACGACGCGCAAGTTCGCGGCCGCGGAAGTCGAGACGTTCGAACTCATGGCTGAAGTCCGCAAGCGCCTCGTTCCGGGCGGATCGCGGATCTTCTGCTGCGAGCAAGTTCACGGCAGCGTGGTGGAAGTGGTCGAATCGTCAAAACGCTACGCGGGCAGCGATCGGGCGCTCACGCGCGGTCCCCTGGTTCAAGTCCTCGGCGCCGACGGCCTGATCGTGAGCGACCCTTCGTTGCCGATCACCATCCGAACGGCCGACTGCGTGCCGTTGTTGCTCGTTGACGTGAGGCGGCGTCGCGTGGCCGCGATCCACGCCGGCTGGCGCGGGTCGCTCGATCGCATTGCCGAGAAAGCCATCGCTCTCATGGCTCGGCTCGGAAGCGATCCGGGCGACATGGTGGCGTGGATGGGCCCGGCTATCCGCCGCGACGCATACGAGGTGGGTCCCGAGTTGTCCCAACGGTTTCGCGCCGCTTTTCCTGACTATGAGGGGATCGTCGTGGACAACCGGCTCGACCTGATTCTTCTCAATGCCTGCCAGCTGAGATCGGCGGGAGTGCCCAGCCCGCAGATTCACGCGGCGAATTGCTGCACGGCCGGCAATCGCGAGCTGTGCTTCTCCTATCGCGCGGAACGCGACCGCCCCGGCCGCATGGTCACCTATGCCATGATACTGGCCGAAAAGAAGGACGAAGGCTGAAGCCTGAAAAACGAATGTTGAATGGTGAACTTTGAATGTTGAGTTTTGAGCTCCGGCGGGTGAATGTGAAATTCGGACGTGTGAATCCGCGAGCTTTAGCCCGGGAGCTGCATCTTGCAGCTCGCAATTCCCAACTCGTGACTCGGAACTCGAAACTCGGAACGCAAACTTGAAACCTGAAACTGACCAAGGGGTGAGACAATGGACGAGCGAGAATTCAAACGAAAGATCCGCGAACGGTGCTTGTTGTTCGGTCAGTTCAAACTCCGCTCGGGGAAAATCAGCGACCGCTATTTCGACAAGTATCGCTTTGAATCCGATCCCGAGCTGCTGCGCGAGGTGGCCGCGAAGATGGCCGCGCGGTTGCCCGAAGGCGTCGAGCGGTTGGCCGGCCTGGAGATGGGCGGCATCCCGCTGGCCACGGCGATTTCGCTGCACACCGGATTGCCGGCGCTCTTCGTCCGCAAGAAAGCCAAGGAATACGGAACGTGCAACCTGGCGGAGGGCGGCTTTCGGCCCGGCGAGAAGATCGCGGTCATCGAAGATGTGATCACAACCGCCGGACAAGTCGTCGAGTCGTCCAACACCCTGTCCGCTTTGGGCCTCCACGTGATCAGGATTGTCTGCGTGGTGGATCGCCAGCAGGGCGGAACCGAGAAACTCGCCGAAGCCGGCTATCCGCTCGCCAGCATCTATACTCTCGCCGACATCGAGAACGCCTAGCCGGAGAGGATGGCGGGAAGCCGCGAACCTAAAAGTCCTCTTGACAGTCCCCCGGCGTTTCCCAATTCCAATTCTCGAATCGCAGTCCAAAAAGAAAGGAGAGCAAGGAACATGAAGGTGTCGGTCAAGCATCTCGTAGTACTGGTGGCGTCGCTGGCGCTGGTGAGTGTTGCGTTCGAATCCATGGGCGCGGAGGGAGCTCCAGGCAAGAAGAAGGCGGGCGGCGGCAAGGCGGGCTCGGGGGCCAAGGCAAAAGCGAGACCGTCCGGACCCCCGCCGGATCCCAGTGTCCCGGCGCCAAAGGGCGGCGGCAAGGATGAGCGCTTCATGAAGATGCACGACGAGTTTGTTGCCCGCGCGAAACAGGGCAACATCGGGCTGCTCTTCATCGGCGATTCGATCACCGAAGGCTGGAGGGGCGCTCAAGAAGTGTGGAAGAAAAATTACGAGCCGTACAATCCCGCCAACTTCGGCATCGGCGGCGATCAGACTCAGCATGTTCTGTGGCGGATCCTCAACGGCGAGCTCGAGGGCATCAGCCCCAAGGTCGCGGTGCTGATGATCGGCACGAACAACACCGGCGCGAACACGGCCAAGTCCATCGCCCAGGCCGACGCCAAGATCGTCGAGACGATCCGCACCAAGTTGCCCAACACCAGGGTTCTGTTGCTTGCGATTTTCCCGCGCAGCGACGCCGTCCTTCAGAAGAAGATTGATGAGATCAACAAGGAGTTGGCCCAGCTCGACGACGGCAAAACGGTACGCTATTTCGACATCGGCAAAAAGTTCCTCGACGCCGACGGCAACATCCCCAAGGACATTATGCCCGACGGCCTCCATCCCAACGCCAAGGGCTATGAGATTTGGGCCGAAGCCATGAACCCGCTGCTTCAGGAAATGATGAAATGAAGGGCGAGGCGCACGTGCCTTTGAAGCTTCAAAGCCGTCGTCCGCTTCTGGACTGAGAAACAGCGAATTGCAGGATTGACATCGAACCCGGTTGACGTGGGCATCCTGACCGTCAGATTCATCGGCAGGATGCCCGCGCCGTTATAGCGATGATCAATCGTTCGTTCCGATTGGCGAATGAACCGTCGGATGCAGAACGGGGTTGCGTCGCGCGCGGTCTTGTGGGACATTTCCAATCATTATCGCTGTACGCCGCTCTCGTTCCGAGAGGGCGCAGTTTTCGTTTCCGGTTGGTGGAATCTCTTTCTGAAGAACAACCCACAGAGGGAGCGTTTGGGTGATGGGTGCAGACCGAGCAGAATCGAAGAGCCAGGCGAGGAAATGGCCGCTCACGGTTCTCTTCGTCGCCGCTGTCCTTCTTTCTGTCGTTCCCGCCTATAAATACTGGAAGATGCCGCGTCCCGCGCCGCCTGCCGCCCCGCCGCTTCCCATCTCGAAAGCCGACGAACAGAAGATCCGCGAAGAGATGCACGCGCTCGGCAAAACTTTGCTCGGCGTCACCCCGGAACAGGAAAAGAAGATCGAGGCGATCTGGCAGCGGTTCCCCACGACCGTGGACGAGCTCGTTGCCTTCAACAAAAAGACCGACGAAGCCCTGACCGACAAGCAGCGCCTCGTCCTCAGGCCGATTCAACGAATGATGCGCCACAAGGCCATTGATCGCATGCTGGAATCCTCGCGCCCTCGTTTTCCGCCCCAGGATTTTGAAAGGTTCAGGCAGGCGATCAAGGACCGCGTGGACAAACGGGTCGAACAATAGGGGTTTGTAGTCCCGCCTTTCAGGCGGCCGGGTTTCGATTGTTTTCTGAGCGACGTCCGGCCTCATCGGCAACGGCCACGAAGGGATTGGCTTGCACCATGAATCAGCGGAACGCCTTCACCCTCATCGAGCTTCTGATCGTGGTGGCGATTATCGCCATCCTCGCCGCGATGGCCGTCCCCAATCTGCTCGAAGCCCAGGCGCGCTCGAAGGTCGCCCGCGTGAAAAACGACCTGCGCGTTCTCGCCGAAGCGTTGGAGGCCTATCGTTCGGACAACCAAGCCTATCCCGATTTCATTGACGTGTCCACGCGCGGTGTCTGGCAGCTGCGGCCGCTCACCACGCCCGTGGCTTATCTCAGCTCGATTCCGCCCGACCCGTTTCTGCCGCCGCTGGTGCCCGAGCCGCTGTACGGCGTGCGGCGGAGCTATCGCTACACCTCCTATCCCCTCACGCCCGATCCCGCGACGGTCTGGTCGCTGGCCAGCAACGGTCCCAATCTCGTGAACGACACGCGCGGCGTTTACCGAGGCTTCTCGCCCGGCCTGTTCTACGGCGGCGATCCGTATCTGAAGGATTGGGTGCTCTACGATCCGACGAACGGCACGGTCAGCCAGGGGGATGTGTTTCGCGCCAGCGATTATAATCCTTAGTACACACCAACACAATAGGGGGGCCAAATGCTGACCCGTGGCGGTGTGACCGATTCTCGGCGGCGGTTCTGACAGCGAAGGATTTGACTACGCTGTTGCGTTGGCTGCATCAGGGGGCGACACAAACGGCGAAAAGGAGGTCTTCATGTTCGCCTGCTGGGGTTGTCGGCCATCGAGAATGGTGGTTCTCGCCTTTGTGGTGCTGGCGACATGCGGATCGTTCGCGGCGCCGGAATCGAGTCGCTATTTCAAGATCAAAGTCGTTGACGAGCAGACCGGCCGCGGCGTGCCGTTGGTTGAGCTCAAGACCACGAATAGTATTTGCTACTACACGGACAGCAACGGCATCGTGGCGTTTTATGAACCGGGCTTGATGAATCAAAAGGTCTTCTTCTCCGTGCAGAGTCACGGCTACGCGTTTCCCAAAGATGGTTTTGGATTTGCGGGCAAGACGCTGGACGTGAAAGAAGGCGGAAGCGCCGAGCTCAAAATCAAGCGCGCGAATATCGCCGAGCGGCTCTATCGCATCACGGGCGAG
>Ga0315282_10005146_pt1 | contig 22414 bp, 33 predicted proteins | sample YL17G07_20_MG_FD_203693 | JGI IMG/M metagenome (GOLD analysis project Ga0315282, IMG submission 203693) | Sediment microbial communities from Yellowstone Lake, YNP, Wyoming, USA - YL17G07_20 | ecosystem: Environmental > Aquatic > Freshwater > Lake > Sediment | place: USA: Wyoming | collected... | reverse complement strand
TTCACCCAGTCTGGATGACCCGCGCAGACGTGCAAGGATTCTGACCGGTTCTCGATGTCGTTCTGGTCATTCTCCCGTTGTCGCCACCGATGATCACCATAAGTCACGGCCCTGCAAACATTCAAAAGGGGTAGGCTAGTATGGTTCCGCGACGATGCGAATGCCCCCTGAGAACAGAACATCACCCGTAGCCGTCTGGAAGGAAAAAGACGTCATCGACGGAAGGAGGGTCAAAGCCTTCGTGGCGATACTTAGGACAACTGGATGCTGGTGGTCTAGAGAGCAGGGCTGCACGATGTGTGGATACAACCTCGCCAGTGAGGAATGCATCGGCCTCCAGGAACTCAGGGCACAGCTCGAGAAGGTCCTGGCGTCATATTCCGGGGAGGAAATGGTCAAGATCTACAACTCCGGCAGCTTCCTCGATCGAAGGGAGATACCGCTCGAATTCAGACAAGATATTCTGAGCGGATTCGAAAACGCGAGGAGGATACTCTTCGAGACCCGCCCGGAATTCGTGACCGAAGAAGCGCTCAACCAGTTCCCGACTGACAGAATCTCCGTGGCGATCGGTCTCGAGAGCGGCAACGACGAAGTGCTCAAGAACTGCATACGAAAGGGCTTCACGGTCGAACAGTATGTCGCGGCGGCGGAATTGCTGGGCAGAAAGCGAATTCCGCTGAGGACATATCTGTTGCTGAAGCCCCCGTTCCTGACGGAACGCCAGAGCGTCGAGGATGCGAAACGCTCAGTTTCTTTCGCTTCAAGGTTCTCAGAGAGCGTATCGATAAACCCGTTGAATGTCCAAAAGGGCACAGTGGTGGAGGAGCTCTGGCGAAGGGGGGACTACAGATCGCCGTGGATCTGGTCGCTGGTTGAGGTTTTGAGGAGCATGAAGGAACGCAACGGAACAAGAATCTTCTCCTCCCCGAGCGGCGGAGGGACCCCCAGGGGGGTCCACAACTGCGGCAAGTGCGACAGAAAGGTTCTTGAAGCGATCCAGCGGTTCACTTTCTCACAGGACCAGTCGGAGTTCGATCAGGTCCAGTGTGAATGCATGGTCGAGTGGAAAGCGCTGATGGAGGTGCAGGATGTGATGAGCACCTCCGTCGACACGGACAGATACCTCGACAGCGAGCTCGAACTGGAGTGATGACCAGCCCAATCAGTTGTCCGTCGCTCAAAACCCCAGGAGGCGGTTGGAATGGAATATGAAATAAGGAAAGGACACCACTCGGAGATCGATGGGGACGGTCTGAAGAACATAATGACGGAGGTATTCGGGAAAGCGTCGCAGGAAGGGGACATGATCGTCTCTTCCTATGGTGCCTTGGCTCGCGTCGAGGCGAAGATCCTGAGCAAGGCCTCCGTGCTCGTTAACACAAGAAGCGATCTCTCAGCCCCCAACGACGTCGCCTCGGAAACGATCAAGCGGTTCAACCTCTTCCTCGAAAGAGCCACAGGATTCACTTCGAAGCAGCGCAGGAACCGATTGCAGAAGAAGGCCAAGGAGGGGAAACTCTGATCAGGCCCTCACTGCAGTAAGTGGGAAGTGTCCGGAAGCTGCATGAGGTATTTTGCATGGACCGAGCGGTCCGTACTTGTGTCGTCGGGGTCCAAATAGGCCCCATCTTGCCCGTGTCGACCGCATAGCTTAAATACAATTATCATTATGCAAGAAGTCGCTGAACGCACTGAGGACGTTCGACCAGACGCCTTGGGCAATGCGACGAGCATCCCTGTTTCCCTCTCTTACGCGGTTTTGGGGGGCGAAAACGGTGTCACGGTCGAGGGTGAGAACCTCAAAAGCAATCAACAGCGAGCGTTAGCGGAAGAGAGTGGATTCTCTCACCTCCAGACAGAGGGAGAATCATGCCGAACAAACGACGTCCAAGGAAAGGTTCAAAGGCGTTTTCGCCTAGAAAGAGAGCGCAGCGACAGTTCCCGCGGCTCGATGCCTGGCCAGAGATCAGCGAAGGGCCTAGGGTTCAGGGTTTCGCGGGATACAAGGCCGGAATGACACACGCCTTCTTGGTGGACTACCGCCCGACGAGCAACACCTCCGGGCAAGAGGTCCAGATACCGGTGACGGTGCTGGAGGTCCCGCCGATGAAGGTCGCGGCAGTCAGGTTCTACGAGAGCACGCGATACGGTCTTCGAACGGTCGGCGAAGTATGGTCGAACGCTGTCGACGAGACACTGGCCCGACTGCTCCCAGTACCGAAGAACTACGATTCTAGCAAGGCCTGGGAGAAGTTCAATGGTGTGGATATCGAGGATGTCCGGCTCCTCGCGTACACCCAGCCCACGCTGGTCAAGGGCGTGCCGAAGAAGATGCCAGAGATGATGGAGCTGCGTATCGGCGGCGGAACCATCGCGGCGAGGATCGACTATGCGAAGTCGCTGCTTGGAAAAGAGATTAAGATCACCGATTTCACGAAGGAAGGTCTGATGATAGACATCGCGGCAGTCACGAAGGGAAAGGGATTCCAGGGCGCCGTCAAGAGATGGGGCGTCAAGTTGCTGTCGCACAAGAACAGCAAGCACCGCAGGATGATTGGTACGCTGGGTCCGAAGAGACCCGGCTACGTCAGACCGACCGTTCCTCAGGCTGGCCAGGTCGGCTATCACCAGAGGACAGAGTTCAACAAGAGGGTCCTGAAGATCGGGGACAACGGAAGCGATGTGACGCCGAAGGGAGGCTTCCTCCACTACGGCGAGGTCACGAATCCATACGTGCTGATACACGGCTCGGTCCCCGGTCCAAGGAAGCGTCTGATTAGGCTCAGAGACCCGATTAGGAGAGGCGGCGTCGAACTGAAGGAGGCTCCGAATCTGACATACGTGTCGACGGAGTCCAAGCAGGGGGCGTGAAGATGGTTGGAGAACATGGATCAGTTAATGTGTACTCCCTGAAGGGAGAGGTCGTCAAGAGCATCCCACTCCCGACCGCTTTCATGTCAGAATTCAGACCTGACATAATCAGGAAGGCCGTCGCAGTTCAAGAGGCGAACATGAGGCAACCCTACGGGGCCATGAAGGGCGCGGGCATGAGGCACGCGGTCTCGACCTGGGGCAAGGGGCGAGGAGTGGCAAGAGTCCAGAGACTGTCCCAAGGACAGAAGGGCGCGCAGTCCCCAGGCACCGTCGGAGGCCGAAAAGCCCATCCCCCATATGCCGAGCGCGACTGGTCTGAGAAGATCAACAGGAAGGAGATGGCGGTAGCCAAGCTCTCCGCGCTAGCCGCGATGGCAGACGCCGACAAGGTCAGGGGACGCGGGCACAGATTCAACGAAGGGATCACGGTGCCGATAGTTGTCGAGGACGACATCGAGAAACTGTCCAAGACCGCGGAAGTGATGGATGTCCTTGACAAGATCGGGATCGCGGACATCAAGAGGGTAAAGGACGGAACTAAGGTCAGGCCGGGGAGGGGCAAAATGAGGGGAAGAAGGATACGCTCCCCGAAGGGCGTCCTCATAGTCGTCTCGAGCAAGGAGTCGCCGCTGTTCGCCGGGGCTGGCAACCTGCCCGGGGTGAAAGTGGTGACGTCAAACAACCTGAACACAGAGCTCATGGCTCCCGGCGGAGACCCAGGAAGGCTCGCGCTTTTCTCTGAGTCCGCCATCAAGAAGATAGGGGAGTGGTAGGACATGGACAAGAAGGAGATCCTACTTCATCCGTACGTGACAGAGAAGACGATGAACCACATGACTGGCAGCCCCACCCTTGATTTCAAGGACGGGAACAAGCTCGAATTCATAGTCCTGAGGAGTGCAACGAAGAAGCAGATAAAGGAGATCTTCGAGAAGCGCTTCGAGGTCAAAGTCGAGAAGGTCTGGACCAGGATCTACAAGGACGGAAAGCATGCAATAGTCAAGCTCGCCGAGGGATACTCGGCGGAGGACATTGGCATGAGGATCGGAGTGTTCTGAGGGGGATTTCATGGGAAAGAATCTCAGACAGCAGAGGCGTGGCCGGGGCGGATCTCAGTATCGGTCGCCTGGCCACAGACATCTCGGGGACATCCGGATGCCTCACATCAAGGTGGGGACCGGTAAGATCCTCGACTTAGTGCACGCACCAGGAAGGACAAGTCCATTGGCCGAGGTCGACCTGGACGGGAAAGTCGTGAAGATCATAGCTGCAGAAGGCATACAGGTCGGTCAGCAGATCCAGATCGGAGATGCCGCGGCTATCGCATCCGGCAATGTCATGCCTCTCAGCAGCATACCTGAAGGAACGCTCGTGTTCAACATCGAGGCCCGACCGGGTGACGGCGGAAAGTTCGTCCGGAGCTCCGGGAACGCCGCCGCGATCATGAGCCGGGGAGAGAAAGTCGTGGTCCAGATGCCGTCTGGCGCTTTCAAGACCTTCGACCCGAAATGCAGGGCGTCGATTGGCATCGTAGCCGGCGGAGGGCACAGGGAGAAGCCCTTCGGGAAGGCGGGCGCGAAGTTTCACGCTTATAGGAGCAAGAGCAAGGCTTACTTCAAGGTCAGAGGTGTGGCGATGAACCCTGTGGACCATCCGCACGGCGGAGGGTCCCACCAGCATGTTGGCAAGCCCAGCACGGTCGGAAGAAACGCACCGCCTGGAAGAAAGGTGGGCCGTCTCTCGCCCAAGAAGAAGCCTAGGATGTGATCGAAATGGCAGAGGAGAAGATGACTGGAACAAAGGCCTCGCGGAGGAAAGCGCGAAAGAAGAAGGGCGCCATTACGGCAAGGCGAAAGAAGGAGTTCACTTACCGGGGTTACACTCTTGAAGAACTTCTAGCGATGCCATTCGATGAGGTCCTTTCACTCATGCCCTCCAGGGTGAGGCGATCGTTGACAAGAGGATTGAACGAGGAGCAGAGAACCTGCTTCGAGAAGATCAAGTCTGGCAATTATGAGGTCGTGAGGACCCATTGCAGGGACATCCCGATCGTGCCCGAGTTCGTTGGAAAGAAAGTGGCGGTACATAACGGGAAGGAGTTCAAGGAGCTCGAGATCAAGGCCGAGATGATCGGCCACTTCCTCGGCGAGTTCGCCATGACCAGAAAGCTAGTCAAGCACTCAGGCCCAGGAGTTGGTGCGACAAGGTCCTCCAAGTTCCTGCCGCTCAAGTAGGTGATGAAATGGTTGGATACACGGCTGAATCGGACCCCGACAAGACATCGAGGGCAATCGGAAAAGAGCTCCCCATTTCACCGAAGTACTCGAGAGAGATTTGCACCATGTTGAGGGGCAAGAGGGTGATGGACGCGGTCCGAATCCTTGAGGAGATCGTCGACCTCAAGCGCCCCGTGCCGATAAAGCGGTTCAACACGGGGGTCTCGCACAAGAGGCGCGTCGGACCTGGCAGGTTCCCTCAGAAGGCGGCGAGGGCGATCCTCGGTGTGATCGAGAGCGCGAGACACAATGCGGAGTACAAGGGTCTCGACTCCGAGAACATGAAGGTCACTGTCGTCACGACGAACCTGGGCAGGACGACAAAGGGCTTCATGCCCCGCGCATACGGAAGGGCAACGCAGTGGAACCAGCAGACTGCGAACATCGAAGTCATTCTTGAGGAGTTGGAGTAGATGGCTAGCGAGAGGAAATTCGTCACTGAGAACATCCGAAGGGTCCTTCTCAAGGAGTACCTCATGAAGGAGGTCGGCAGGGCCGGGTTCGGAGGAGTCGACGTGCAAAGAACCCCGATGGGCACGCGTGTGACACTGGTCACCGAGAGGCCCGGCATCGTCATCGGAAGGAGAGGTGCCGCGATCAAGGGCCTGACCAAGGCCATCGAGGAGGATTTCAATTTCGACAATCCGCAGATCGAGGTCCAGGAAGTGGAGAACGCCAACCTGAACGCTCAGATAATGGCGGAGAAGCTCGCGTTCGCGCTCGAGAGAGGCTGGCACTTCAGGCGGGCTGGCCACTCCACCGTGAGAAGGATTATGGACAACGGCGCGAGGGGCTGCCATATCGTGATCTCTGGCAAGCTCACCGGGCAGAGGCACCGGACCGAGAAGTTCAAAGAAGGCTACATCAAGTTCTGTGGAGAGCCCAGACTGAAGTTCATCAAGGTCGGCTTTGCGGTGGCAAAGCTGAAACCCGGCGTCATCGGGGTGAGGGTCGAGATAATGGATCCCGATGCAAAGCTTCCGGACGAAGTGGAAGTCATGACGCCGGAGAAGGCGGTCGAGGCAATGCCGGAGATGGCAGACCTGCTCCTTCCGAAGGAGGAATCGGCTCAGCCGGAGCCGGCCCCGGTCGAGGAGAAGACCGCCGAGGGCGAGGCTGTTGAGAACGCGAAGGAGACGGTTGAGGAGCCAAAGAAGGAAGAGGAAACGACCAGCAAGCCAGGCGCTTCCGCACCGGCGGAAGAGAAGCCAGCGGCTGAGCAGCCCGAGGTTCCCGCCAAGGAGAGCTCGAAGGAGGTGTAGTGCGAAATGGCATTGCTGAAGACGTCGGAGATCAGGCAGATGAGCAAAGAAGGCAGGCTCACGAAGCTCCGTGAGCTGAAGGACGAGCTCATGCACGAGAGGGGCACTGCAGCCATGGGTGGCGCTCCGGCAAACCCCGGACGAATTCGAGCTCTTAGAACGAACATTGCCCGGATACTCACCGTCCAGAAGGAGGAAGAAAAGTAATGGCTGAAATCTGTCCCGTATGTGGACTACCTAAGGAATTGTGCATGTGCGAGGAAATCGCACGCGAGCAGCAGAAGGTCAGAATCTACACCGATAGCAGGAGATACGGAAAGACCGTGACTGTTATCGAGGGAATCGACGCGGACGACATAGACATTGACGACCTAGCCAGGAAGCTGAAGACTAAATGCGCTGCAGGCGGAACGGCCAAGGACGGCAAGATCGAGCTCCAGGGCGAACACAAGAAGAAGGTGAAGGAGACTCTGGAAGAGATGGGATTCAAGACCGACGTCAGATGAGAGCTCTATGAGAAAGAGGGATTTCATGAAACAGGAATTCATCGGTTTGGAAGCGGAAGTCATTGCGTCATCGCATCAGGGCTACAGATCACTGAAGGGCAGGGTCGTCGACGAGACGAAGAACACCATCGTGATCGTGCATGACGGAAGGGAGAAGGTCGTCCCCAAACCGGGCAATGAATTCCTTTTCACATACGGCGACGAGAAGATTGCGGTTCATGGGTCAGAGATTCAGCACCGACCAGAAGATCGGATCAAGAAGACTAGGTGAGCTAATGAAAGGCGATGTTAGAGATATTGGGATTGATGTTAAAGCTCCAGAGACCAAATGCGACGACAAGAACTGCCCGTTCCACGGGGAGCTCGGCGTCAGAGGACACTCGTTGGACGGAGTGGTGGTCTCTACAAAGATGGACAAGACGGCTATCGTGGAGCGGAACTACCTGCGATACGTCGAGAAGTACGAGCGTTATGAGAAGAGGACAAGTCGGTACGCGGTTCACAACCCCCCGTGCCTCGGCGCGAAGGTGGGGGACAACGTCACGATCATGGAGTGCAGACCGATAAGCAAGACTGTTTCCTTCGTGATCGTCGGGAAGAGGTGATGATCCTTGAAGGGACTCGCTGGCAAACAGACCCGTGGCATTCAGACTGGAACCGAACTTAGCGTGATAGACAACACCGGCGCGAAATCGATCGCGGTCATCGCCGTCCCGGGATACCACGGCGTCATCCGCAGGTATCCCAGAGCGGGGATCGGGGATATAGTGGTGGCGTCGGTGAAGAAGGGCACGCCCGAGATGAGGAGGCAGATCGTGTACGCGGTCATTGTCAGACAGAGACGACCCTTCAGAAGGTCCGACGGAACGATGGTCGCCTTCGAGGACAACGCGGCCGTGGTTACGACCGAGACCGGAGAGACGAAGGGGACCGACATCAAGGGACCCGTGGCGAGGGAGGCCGCGGAGAGATGGCCGAGGATAGCCGCCACGGCCTCAATGATAATCTAGGTGATGATGATGGTTAAGAGCAGCAAGGCAAGGAAGCAAAGGAAGGCTCTGTACAACGCCCCGGCGCACGTGAGGAGGCGCACCGTCTCCTCGCACCTCAGCGAAGCCCTGATGAAGGAGCACGAGAAGAGGTCTGTGTCAGTCATCAAGGGCGATACGGTGATGGTCATCCGCGGGGATGCGGACATCGTCGGGACCGAGGGGAAGGTTTCGAACGTCGACACCAAGAGCGGAAGGTTGACCGTTGAGGGCGTCACGACCACGAAGGCGGACGGGGCACAAACGGCTCGCTCCGTTCACGCATCCAAGGTCGTCATCACCAAACTTGACCTATCAGATTCATGGCGCAAGGAGAGACTCCTGCGCGGAAAGGAGGGTTCATCGTGACCAGAGAGATGAAGCGTTTGACCGCTCCTAGGAGCTGGCCAATTCCGAGGAAGACCAAGCACTGGATAGCAGCCCCTTCACCGGGGCCCCATTCCGTCGAGATGAGCATGCCGGTGCTCGTGGTCATGAGGGACATACTGCACCTGTGCGACACCGCCGTGGAGGCGAGGCACATACTGAGCAGCGGCGACATTCTTGTGGACGGCAGGGTCGTGAAGAGCAGGAAGTTCCCGATCGGCCTTATGGATGTCGTCTCGATCCCTAAGCTGAACCAGCACTACAGGATGCTCCTGGACCAGAGGGGGAAGTTCGAGCTCGTGAAGATCCCCCAGGGAAAGGAACAGTGGAAGCTCTGTAGGATAGAGAGCAAGACGACGGTGAAGGGTGCCAAGACCCAGCTCGGACTGCACGACGGGCGCAGCATCATTGTCGATTCAGACACGTACAAGACAGGGGACGTCCTGAAGATCGAGGTTCCGACCCAGAAGATCCTGGACACTTACAAGCTGACGAAGGGCAGCATCGCGATGATCATCAGCGGTGCGCACGCGGGACAGACGGCGATCATCGAGGACTACGTCGTCACGAGGACCCCGGACGAGAACATCGTGAAATTCAAGGACGGCACTTCGACCGTGAAGGACAACGTGTTCGCCGTCGGCTCGAAGACGCCCGAGATCGAGCTGCCGGAGGCGAAAGCGATATGAGCGATGCGATGAGGCAGCCGAGAATCGAGAAGGTGGTCGTGAACATCGGCGTCGGCGACCCGGGGGAGCGGTTGACCAAGGCACAGAAGGTGCTGGGAACGCTTACGAAGCAGAAGCCAGTCGTCACGATTGCGAAGGTTACGAACAGGGACCTCGGCGTAAGGAAGGGCATGCCGATCGGATGTAAGGTCACGTTGAGGGGAGAGGCCGCGGAGGAGTTCCTGAAACGCGCACTCTGGATCAGAGAGAACAGGGTGGCGGTGTACTCGTTCGACCCAAGAGGCAATCTGTCCTTCGGGATCACGGACTACACGGACTTCGAGGGCATGAAGTACGACCCCGAGATCGGTATATTCGGAATGGACGTCAGCGTGTCGATCGCGCGCCCTGGCTACAGGATCGCGAGGAGAAGGATCATGAAGCGCAAGGTTCCGAAGAGCCACGTGATGTCCAAGGAAGAGGCTATCAAGTTCATGAAGGAGAAGTTCGATGTCGAGGTGGTCGAGTGAAGCCGAAGAAGGAATTTGGCAGGAAGAAGGGTTGCGTGCGCTGCGGCAGGAAGCGCGGCATAGTCCGCCGGTATGGCATGCATCTTTGTCGCCAATGCTTCCGGGAGATCGCGCCGCAGATCGGATTCAAGAAGTACTCGTGAGGTGAAAGAATGCAGAGCGACCCGTTGAATGATGCCATGTCGACCATAAAGAACGCGGCGACCGTTGGAAAGCAGGAGTGCATGATCAGGCCCTCGTCGAAACTGATAGGCAGGGTGCTGAAGGTCATGCAGGAGTCCGGTTACATAAACCAATTCGAGTTCGTCGAAGATGGTCGCGCGGGCTTTTTCAAAGTGAAGATTGAAGGGAAGATAAACAACTGCGGCGTGATCAAGCCGCGGTATTCCGTAAGGAAGACCGACCTTGAGAAGTACGAGGCGAGGTACCTACCCGCTCAGGACTTCGGGGTGCTTATCCTCACCACAACCGAAGGTGTGATAACCCACATGAAGGCGAAGGAGCTCGGCGTTGGAGGAAAACTCCTGGCGTACGTGTACTGAGGTTGATCAAATGACAATGACTGGTTTGATAGAGGAGAAGGTCAACATCCCCGCCGGAGTCAAAGTGGAGATAGAGGGTCCCGTGGTAAAGGTCTCCGGCCCCAACGGCAAGCTGTCCAGGGAGTTCGTCCATAACAGGGCGAAGATCCTCGAAAGGGACGGCAAGATCATCGTGAGCTGTGAGATGCCGAGGGTAAAGGACAAGGCCGTGGTCGGGACCTTCGCCGCTCACATCAAGAACATGATTGACGGAGTGACGGGCGGATTCGAGTACAAGATGAAGATCGTCTATTCGCACTTCCCGATCAAGGCTTACGCGAAGGGAGACAAGTTCATCATCGAGAACTTCCTGGGAGAGAGGACCGCGAGGAAGGCCGACATAGTCAGGGACACGAAGATCGCGGTCAAAGGTAACGACATTGTCCTGACCGGTGCTGACCTCGAGGCGGTGTCACAGACCGCAGCGAACATAGAGCGGAGCACAAAGATAAAGGGATTCGACTCACGGGTGTTCCAGGACGGCGCATACATCGTCGAGAAGGCTGGGAGGATAAGCAAATGAGCAAGGCGAAGGGCGAGATACGTGAGATATCCGATCTACTATACTACAAGGACGAGTACGCAAAGGGGCTCGAGGAGATGGGTATCAGGTCCCTTTCAGATCTGCTCGACGCGCTCTACGATGATGAGAGAAAAAAGGAGATCGTTGACAAGCTGAAGGGCGTAGGGCCGAAGATAGCGGACCACTGGATAGAGATCATAGAAGAGAAGGGGATTCTGGAGGAAGCCCCAGCGGAAACCGAAAAGGCACCTGCTGAGATGAAGGCAAGGAAGGTCGCAGCTCCGGAAGAAGAGAAGAAGGAAGAGACGCAGACTCCAGAGGAAGAGAAGGCCGTCATAGTCGAGGAGGCTGCGGCCGTCGAAGGGAAGGAGGGCGAGGTCGTCGAGAAGGGAGGATACATCGTAAAGCTAAAGCCCGAACTCGATGCCGAGACTAGAGAGCTTCTCGCCAAGCGGGACACCATGTCGAAGAAGAGACCTCACTTTCTCAGGCAGGAAGGGTTCAGGTTCAAGCGCCTTGGCGACACGTGGAGACGCCCCAGGGGCATGCACAGCAAGATGAGACGGCATTACAAGTACCGTCCCCCAGTGGTCTCCATCGGCTACCGCGGCCCGCAGAAGGTCAGAGGATTGCACTCATCAGGATTCGAAGAAGTGATGGTCTACAACCCGACCCAGCTCGACGGCATAGACCCGAAGCAACAGGCCGTGAGGGTCGGAGGCGGCGTCGGCTACAAGAAGCGGTTGGAAATCGAAACGAAAGCGGACAAGCTCGGAATCCGAGTTCTCAACAGGACGGGATAGCATGGACCTTAAGAATCAGAGAAGAATGGCTGCGCAGATCCTTGGATGCGGGGAAGGTAGGGTTTGGATCGACCCCGACAGGATCGAGGACGTAGCAGACGCCATAACCCGGGCCGACATTCGAACGGCCATAGAGTCTGGCACGATCCGTGCCCTTCCGAAGAAGGGCGTCTCCCGAGGCAGGGCGAGATACCACATCGCTCAGAAGGCCAAGGGGAGGAGGCGCGGGATCGGGAGCAGGAAAGGCACTTCCGGAGCTAGGAGCCCCGAGAAGAAGCGCTGGATCCAGACGATCCGCCCGATCAGAACCACCCTGAGGGAGCTGCGCGATCAGGGCAAGATAACCCCGACAGTCTACAGGGACTTCTACATGAAGGCCAAGGGAGGAATGTTCAAGAGCAGGGCTCATGTTATCAGCCACCTCAAGACCGAGGGACACCTGAAGGAGGGGAACTGATGGCGCAGGGACCGAGATACAAGGTGCCTTTCCGCAGGCGAAGGGAGGGCAGGACCGACTACAGGCAAAGGGCCAGGCTTCTAAGGGCCAGGATCCCGAGAGCCGTCGTAAGGATCTCCCTCAAGAACACGACCATTCAATTCATAGATTACGACTCCGCAGGCGACAAGGTGTTGGCTTCTGCCAATTCCAAGGAGCTTGCGGACATGGGGTGGAATCTTTCCACGGGCAACATCCCCGCCGCATACCTGACCGGCTATCTGGCCGGGAAGAGAGCGAAGAAGGCCGGGGTCGAAGAGGCCGTGCTGGACATCGGACTGAAGGTGCCAGCCAAGGGCGCCGGGTGCTTCGCGGCTCTGAAGGGCATGCTGGACGCAGGTCTGGAGATACCTCACGGCGAGGACATCCTCCCTTCCGAGGAGAGGATCAAGGGCCATCACATCGGAGAGAACGTGGAGAAGTTGTTTGTTGAGGTCAAGAGCAAGATGGAGCGTGATTGAGATGGAATGGACTCCTAAGACAAGACTGGGCAAGATGGTGCTCAAGGGGGAGATAACGACCATGAGCGCCGCCCTGGCTACGAAGCTCCCGCTCCGAGAGCCGGAGATCGTCGACATTCTCCTGCCGGAACTGAAGGACGAGGTGATCGATGTCAACATGGTCCAGAGAATGACCGACTCGGGAAGGAGGGTCAAGTTCGCCATCACCGTTGCGGTCGGAAACGGCGACGGCTTCATCGGACTGGGCCGTGCAAAGGGAAAGGAGGTCGGCCCATCAATCAGGAAGGCCATCGACAACGCCAAGCTGAACATGATCGAGATCAAGAGGGGGTGCGGCTCCTGGGAATGCGGTTGCGGAACCCAGCACTCACTGCCCTTCAAGGTCATAGGCAAGACCGGTTCGGTCGAGGTAACCCTGAACCCCGCCCCGAGAGGCGTGTCTCTCGCGGTCGGGGACGTTTCGAAGAGCATCCTCGCGCTCGCAGGCATAAAGGACGCGTGGGGATTCGCTAGGGGGCACACCAAGACGACGGTGAACTATGCCCTGGCGACGTTTGACGCGCTGCAGAGAACCTCCGAGATCAGGGTGACGGAGGAGCAACAGAGGCGACTGAAGATCTCGAGCGGGGCCGCTATGATCCACATAGCCGAGCAGCAGGTAGGGAAGGAAGGGGCTGAGGGCTCGGCCCCGAAGGAAGGGTGATTCAGATGGCATACGCTGTGGTCAGAGTGCGAGGTCACGCTGGTGTGAACGAGGACATAGAGGACACCATGCGGATCCTCAACCTAATGAGAATAAATCATTGCGTCGTCGTTCCTCAGATCGACACCGTCAGAGGGATGCTGAACAAGGCCAAGGACTACGTCACCTGGGGCGAGATCTCAGCCGAGACGCTCGCAAAGATGATAAAGTTCAGGGGAAGGCTGCAAGGCAACCTGCCCATCGACGACGCCTACATAAAAGAGAACTCGAAGTTCACCTCGATAATATCGCTGGCGAAGGGGATCGTGAAGGACGATTTTCACTATTCCGACCTGAAGAACGCCAAGCCAGTCTTCAGGCTCAGCCCCCCGAAGAAGGGCTACGAAGGGAACAAGAAGTCGTTCCAGAACGGCGGCGCCCTTGGTTACAGAGGGGACAACATAAACGAGCTCATAGGAAGAATGCTGTAGGTGAGCAATCATGCCGAGCAGGACCAGGAAGTTCAGGGGAAGCCGGACGCACGGCCGAGGCAAGAAGAAGGGCAGGGGCGCTGGTCTCATGGGAGGCCGCGGGAACGCCGGACTTCACAAGCACAAAGTAATGAGAATGCTCAAGTATGCTCCAGACCATTTCGGGAGACATGGTTTCAAGCGACCCCAGAAGGTCGCGTACGCGAAGATCTCCATAAACATAGGGGAGATGCAGGAGAGGATGGAGGATCTGGTGAGGGATGGGATTGCTGTCAAGAAGGGTGACAAGATCGCCGTCAACCTCTCCGAGATGGGGGTCGACAAGTTGCTCGGGTCTGGAAACGTAACAGGCAAGCTAGAGATCGTCGTGTCCGAGGCGTCGGAGACGGCAAAGCAGAAGATCGAGGCAGCTGGCGGGTCGATCGCGCAACCCTAGTGAAGTCCCGGGATGGACATGGCTGAAGAATCGAAGAGCAGGCTCTACAAACTCAAACCTTTGACAGATAGGTTGCCCGCCGTATCAAGACCGGAAGGCCATGTCCACTTCAGAACGAAGATGATGTGGGTCATCCTCATCCTCGTCTTCTATTTCGTAATGACCAATATTTTCATCTACGGTCTGGACCAGAAGAGCACCGTAGACATGTTTGCGCAGTACAGGGCGATCCTCGCCGGTGCGCAGGGTTCCCTGATGCATCTCGGCATAGGACCGATAGTTACCGGTTCGATCATAATGCAGCTCTTCGTCGGCGCGAAGATAATCAAGCTCGATCTCAAGAACGACGAGGACAAGGCAGTGTACCAGAGCACGCAGAAGTTCCTCGTCATAATAATGATAATCGTCGAGGCCGTACCGCAGGTTTTCGGGTACCTCGTACCGTCGCAGACGTTCATACACGGCATGGACGGCGTGTTCGGGAGCGGCGGGATGCTCAGCGGTCTCAACATAGCCAGATTCATCATAATACTCCAGTTGTTCATCGGCTCCTACGTCGTGTTCTTGATGGACGAGGTCGTGTCAAAATGGGGAATTGGGAGCGGAGTGTCGCTGTTCATCGCAGCCGGTGTAGCGGAAGCCATATTCACAGGCACGGTGAACTGGCATGCCTACGATCCTACTCAAGCCCTCAGCCTGTCGAACCCGCCCACGGGGACGATCCCGAAGACCATCTACATAATCCAGAACATGCCCGCGTCGGGGTTGGTCGGCGGAGGATACGAACGCATATTGCTCTCGAATCCCAACCCGATGGTGGCGTTGATCGGAACCGTCGCCATCTTCTTCTTCGTCGCTTACGCCGAATCGGTGAGGATAGAACTGCCTTTGGCCCACGGGACCGCGAGGGGTGCAAGGGGCAGATACCCGATCAAGCTCATCTACGCGTCCAACATACCGGTCATCCTCATGGCCGCTCTGCTGGCGAACGTGAGCATGTTCGCTCTGCTATTGTGGAGCAATCCTGGCCTAAACGGCATACCATTGATAGGAGGGCAATCATGGCTGGGATACTACGAAGCGGGTAGTAGCTATCCGTCGGGAGGACTGGCCTGGTATCTTTCCTCGCCGAGAGGTCTGAGCGATTGGCTTTTGCCGATCCTCAGCCCAGACAGGTATGGGTACCTCGCCTCGGGACACGGCCCGCTCCAGGTTGGATTTCACGTGCTCGCCTACGCGGGAGTGATGGTCATAGGATCGGTCATATTCGCCAAGTTCTGGATAGAGACGACGAACATGGGGCCGGAGGCCGTGGCGAAACAGATCGAATCGAGCGGTCTGCAGATTCCGGGATTCAGAAGGGACCCGAGGGTGCTGAAGAGGGTCCTCGAAAGATATATACCCGTGGTAACCGTGATGAGTGGTGCGATGGTGGGAGGATTGGCCGCTGGTGCAGATCTGATAGGTACGGTAGGTAATGCTAGCGGTACCGGCGTGCTTCTGTCCGTGGGCATAATGATACAACTCTACGAGGCCATGGGCAGAGAGCAGATGATGGAGATGCACCCGGTGCTCAGAGGGTTCTTCGGAGGTGAATGATAATTGGCCGATGCCCCGCAAGCCAGTAGCATGCCCCGGATCACTACGATCTTCATGTTCGTGCTCGCAATGTTCATATTGTTCGACCCAACCCTTCGCAACGGGCTTGGCGCCATTGTTGGGTACGGTCTCGAGCCGGTGGTCGGGTTCGGCGGCAACTACCCCGTCGTAACGCTCTTCACTACGGGCATGATCATGACCGGGCTGACGATCGTGATCAGGCATTTCTTCATTGACTACGTGGAACAGACTAGAAGTCAGAAGATAGTAGCCGCGTTCAACAAGGAGCTTCGCCAGGCGAGGATGGAGAACAACACCTTCAAGACAAAGAAGCTGATGGAACAGCAGGCCAAAGTTCTCAAGAAGTCCATGGACGTCACGAGCTCACAATTGAAACTGATGCCGATAACGCTGATAATAGTCATCCCGATATTCGCCTGGCTCTCTGTGTTCATGTCGAAAGTTGTCAGCACGACTTTCTCCATTCCGTGGGCGTTCAACACCGACCTGAACGCGGCATTCCTGCTGCCGGCCTGGATACTCGTTTACTCCCTCATAAGCTTGCCATTCGGCCAGTTCCTTATGCGGACGCTCAGATATTTCTCTTTCAGGAAGCGCCTAAATCAGCTCAAGGCCGAGGGAAGATGAGGATCACGATAAGCGGCCCGCCCGGTTCCGGTAAGACAACGGTCTGCGGGATGCTCTCGGACCGTCTCGGGATCGAGTGTGTGATATCGGGCGCAATCTTCAGGGAAATGGCGAAAGAGGAAGGGCTCAGCCTGAACGAGTTCGGCAGACTGTGTGAATCCGACTTCAAGTACGACAGAATGCTGGACGAGAGGATGTTGGCGACAGCGAGGGCAAAGAAGGATGTCATTCTCGAAGGAAGGCTTGCCGCTCACATGCTTCATCGGAACGGAGTTCCCGCGTTCAAGATATTCCTGGATGCCGATGTCGCGGTCCGGGCTAAGAGGGTCGCCAACCGAGAAGGTATCGATGAGGAGAAGGCAGAGAGCGGTATCGTCGAACGCGAGAAGTGCGAGGCGAGGAGATACGAAGGCTGCTACGACATCGATCTGGCCGACAAGAGCGTGTATGACCTCGTGGTCGACACGTCCCACCTCACCCCGGAGCAGGTCGTCGACATGATCATTGCTCATCTGGAGGCGAGCGGTTGCCTAGGACGCTCGTAAGGGAACGTAGCCCACTTTCTACGAAATGGGGCAAGTCCCCTTCAGAGAGGACCATAGAGGAGATCCTTGACGCAGGGTTGATAAACCTCGACAAGCCACAGGGGCCGACCTCGCATCAAGTGACCGCTTGGGTCCGGGACATGCTTGGATTGAAGAGGATCGGTCACGGGGGGACCCTCGATCCGAAGGTAAGCGGGGTGCTGCCCATAGCGACAGGCAGGGCGACCAGGGCGGTCGACATTACACTGAGGACGGACAAAGAGTACGTCTGCATGATGAGACTCCACAAGGACAAGAATGAGGAGGACCTGAGAAGGGTGATATCCTCGTTCGTCGGCGACATATATCAGATACCGCCGGTCAGGTCGGCCGTCAAGCGCCAGATGAGAGTGAGGACGGTCCATTCGATCATGGTGCTCGACATCCAGGGCAGGGACGTGCTGTTCAGGGTCACATGCGACGCAGGCACTTACATCAGGACGCTCTGCGTGGACATCGGCGAGGCGCTCGGAGTGGGGGCCCAAATGGAAGACCTGCGGCGGGTTCGATCGGGCAACATGAAAGAGGAGGCATCGGTCCAGTTGCAGGACATCAAGGACGCTTACGTATCATGGAAAGAGGACGGAGACGAGAAGTGGCTGAGGGCAATCGTCCGGCCGTTCGAGGTCCTGCTCGAACCGCTCCCGAAGATCATCATAAAGGACAGCGCCGTAGACGCGATATGCCATGGTGCGGACCTTGCCGTGGTCGGGATAGCGAAACTGGATGACATCATTGCGAGCGGGTCCACGGTCGCGATCATGAGCGAGAAGGGCGAGGGGATCGCGATGGCAAGGGCCCAGATGAGCGCACAGGGAATGCTCGAAGCGAGAGAGGGGATCGCCGCGAAGACCGAGCGGGTGTTCATGAGGCCGAGCACCTACCCGAGCATGTGGTAGAAGCGTTTTCAGAACTCGAGCAGTGATTTCTGATTCCTGATCAACGGATGCGCTTCGATCCCGAATGACCTTTGGATCTCGGAGGCCAGCTCCACGGAGAATCCGTGGTGCGTGAACACGATGGAAGGATCACAGGCTTTGATGAACGCCATCAGCTCCTCGAAATCCGCGTGGTCCGAGAACGGAAAGGCCTCGTCGACGCCCATCTTGTACTTGAACGATGACTCCACCGACCATCCGGACACCATCGCGATTCGCATGCCCTTCTTCTTCCAGTGACGGATCAGGTTCGAGTTCCTGACGCTCGGAGGACATATCATTAGGAACGGTTCCTTCACGCTGTCCTTCGAATAGGGCAAGCACTTCGAGAGCGTCTCGGTCCCTTCCACGAGTCTGGTCATGTTCATGACAGATCCATGCAAGTATGGCGTGAGGTTACCGAGCATCCGTATCAGCTCCTGGGATTTCCCGAGGGGATACGCAAACAAAGCGACCGACATCCCCTGCGAGATGTTGTCGTCGACCCAATCCCTTATGACGCCCACCATCGCGTCGGTCGGAGGGAAAACGTACTGAGGTATGCCGTAGGTGGCCTCGATCACGAGCACATCCGCTTTCGAGGGTCTGGCACCGACGATCCCAAGACGATTCCTTGGACAGAAGTCGCCGGTGTACAGGACCTTGCGATCTCCGTTCACTAGGAACATCGTTGAGCCGGCCACGTGACCCGCGTCCTTTATTTCTATTCTGCTGGGTTCGTCGATCGCGAGATCGCATCCAAGTCTACTGGCCGCGCATCGAAGCGTCGTGTCAGAGCACACGACCTTCTTTCCTTGAACGCTCTTTGGAAGGTGGTCCTCGTGGGCATGTGAGACGCAGTAGATCCCCGAATCACCGATGGCCGCCGGATCGAAGTGACACCGCGGTTCCCCTGAGAACTCAACACCATTACCCAACCCGATCTCGAGCGCATCCCTGCCCATCGAGTGTGAGCTATGTTGGGAGTGGTATTTATCTCGTTTGAGCGGTAGACCGAAAGGCGCTTTCCTTCATCGGTTGGCGTACCTTGGTGTCTGTTCGAGTACTTTTCTGATTTTGATAAGATCTAGCTTATCGGTGCTTGAACGTCATGAGGGTTCGGATTTGTACGTGTTGTGCTTGTGACATTGTAAATTCAAGCCGCCCAATGAACTGCTCGATCTGGGTCGATCACAAGGTACTTTCAGTCATCTCCTACCTCCACCCATTTATAAGATGAAGCCGACTTCAAAAAAGGGGAGGCGATGACTTTCGCGATGCCGGAGGCTTCGATACGCGACGCTGTCGAGAGCGAGGTCCAGCTAGACATCGCTCAGGAAAAGGTCATCGACACTTCAATACCGGCTATTGACGCCTTCGTGAAAGGATTCCAATCGTCCCAGATCACCCTCATCGACAGCTCCGACTGGATGCTGTTCGACCTGACCCACGCTCTATGCGTCAACGCCATAAACGCCCTCGGTGGAGAGATCGTATGGGTGGATGGTGGGAACTCCATCAATCCCTATGAGCTCGCGGGTCTGTGCAAGCGGCTCAGGATGGACATGGGGGAGACCCTAGACTGCATAAACATATCGAGGGCGTTCACCGCATACCAGATGGTCACGCTTATAGTGGACGCGCTTGAGAAGGAGGTCGAGCGCACAGGGTCCGAACTGGTCGTCGTCTCCTGCTTCCCGGACCTTTTCTTGGACCGAGATATGTGGTGGTCCGAGTCACTCCAGCTCATGAAACACTGCATATCTACGCTGCAGTCTATAACGAGGAAGCATAACACCGTCACGATTCTAACGAACTACGGTCTGACGAAGATGCTTTACAAGAAGAGCCTCAGGACCGTTTTGTACGAGAGCGCGGACAAGATACTTCGTATAGAGAACAAGAAAGACGCTCTCATTCTGAGCCTGGTGAAGGAGGGGCGCGCGATGCTGTACCACCCCGTTCCTTACTACCAGATGACGCTCGACGAGTTCTGGAGGTGAGAACCTGGGAAGGACCGTTCCTACGTACAGGCAGACGCTCGAATCGATCGTCCGGGATCTGGGGGACTACAGGCGCGCCCTCACGGAGAAGGACAGAGAAGTGTTCGACGAGATGATGAAAAAGGCTAGGATGCATGCCTCCGCATCCACATATGCGGCCTTCCTCGACCCCTTGGAAGGATTCGTGCTCTCCATCCTGCTCGAGCAGGAGAAGAGCCTTCGGGCTTTGAAGGAAAAGAACGAGGAGAGATGAAGGGCTGGATCATAGACTGCTACCCGGACTACGAGCACGATTGCACCGTGATCTGGATAAAGACGAACAAAGGGATCGAGAGGCTCGTGGACAGGTGCTTCTTCCCGAAGTTCTACGTTTGGGCGCCGGAAGAGCGACTCATGAATCTCGCCGACGACCTCACGATGTTCGACGTCAAAGAGCTGATCCTCGAGAAGAAGAAGATCTGGCTGGGAGAGGAGAAGAAGCTGACGCTCGGGGTCACGGTCAACAAGTACGGGTCGCTCAACCAGCTGGCCAGGATGGTGAGCCGCTGGGGAGATTACAAGGATTACAGCCTGTTCAACGTCGACATGCGATTCGAGCAGCGGTACTTCCTCGCCTACGACCTCTTCCCGATGGGGCTCGCCGAGTTCGGAAAAGAGCTCAGGTCCATCGATTCTCCATACAGACTGGAATACCCAATACCCAACCTAAGGGCCTCGAACCTCAGGGTGGACGTGAAAGCCCGCAACGGCATCCCGACCTTCGACGACCCGATCGGGAGCGTGCACCTCGACAAGACGACAATAGACGGTCCCGAGGAGAGCATCTTGACCGATCTGGACTCGATAGTACGGAAGATCGATCCGGACGTCATATACACCTGTGATGGCGACGGATTCTACATGCACTACCTCGCCAAAAGGGCCGAGAGGAACGGCCTGAGATTCGACCTAGGAAGGGAATCTGGAGGAAGGTTCTCGAAAGGCAAGAGCTACTTCACCTACGGCCGTATACTGTACAAGCCCCCGGCGCACAAGCTCAGAGGGCGGATCCATATAGACACCAGCAGCTCGTTCATGTTCACGGAGAGCGGCATCTACGGGTTGATAGACCTCTCCCGGCTTTGCGGAATTCCCGTTCAGGACCTATCGCGACTGTCGCCCGGAAGCGCGATAAGCGCCATGCAGGTGAACGAAGCGTTGCGCACTGGACACCTGGTCCTTTGGAAAAAGAACCTCCCCGAGAGGTTCAAGACCGCGCGGGAGCTAATCGTTTGCGACCGAGGCGGCTTCATCTACGAGCCCGGTCTCGGGATACACGACGCCATCGTCGAGGTGGACTTCACCTCGCTCTATCCGAGCATCATGGTCAGATACAACATATCCCCTGAGACAGTGATGTGCGACTGCTGCCCCGATTCTTCCCGGATCGTGCCGGAGATCGGGTACAGAATTTGCGAGAAGAGAATCGGCCTGATCCCGCGAGTTCTGGACCCGATAATAAAACGTCGCCTCGTCTTCAAGCGGCTGATGAAGGGAGATAGCAGGAGGCGCGAAATCTACGAGCAACGGTCGAAGATCCTGAAATGGGTCTTGGTGACGTGCTTCGGCTACACCGGCTACAGGAACGCCCGCTTCGGCAGGATAGAGTGCCACGAATCTATCACTGCCTACGGCAGAGAGATTCTGCTGAGGACATCGGAGATCGCGGAGCGCCGCGGATTCCGGATAATCCACGGGATAGTGGATTCCGTCTGGCTCGAAGGGGACGCCGACCCAACGGGATTCTGCAAGGAAGTGACCGAAGCGACCGGCATCCCTCTTCAGATAGAGGGCAAGTACAAATGGATCGTCTTCCTGCCGACCATCACCACCGATGTCGGGGCCCTGAACAGGTACTACGGACTTTTCGATACCGGAGAGATGAAGGTCAGGGGCATCGCACTCAGGAAAAGCGATACCCCGTCGCTGATAAGAGATCTTCAGACCGACATGCTGAAGGTCCTCTGTAAGACTGAAAACTCGGAAGAGTTCGAAAGGACGATTCCCTCCGTTCTCGAGGTGACAGACCGTTATGTGAGGGATCTGTTCGATGGAAAGACGCCGTTGGAGAAGCTCGTAATAACGAAGAGGGTTTCGAAGGAGCTGAACGATTATAGACAGTGGAATGATTCTGTGGCGGCTCTCAAGCAACTTAGCCACAAGGGGTTCGACATTCAACCAGGCGATGTCGTCGAGTACGTCATTTGCGATGCGAGCAGTCACAGCGCATCGGAGAGAGTGAGAGTGGCGCAGTTCCTCAGAGGGGACGAGAACTACGATGCTGACAAGTATATTGAGCAGGTTTTGAGGGCCACCGCGGACCTCCTTTCCCCGTTCGGATGGGATTTCGGAGCCCTGCAGGATCGGATGAGATCCAAAGCGGCGGAATCACGACAGTTGCCGGCACGAGCGCATCGCCCGTTCAACCGCCGAGAAATGCGAGAAGCGCCGGTTCGAGTCCAGCAAAGAAGATGATGATCGGGATCAGAAGGCATCCCGTCAGGTGCACTCTGCTCACACCGACAAGCGGAGGTATGGCACCGAGCGTCGCTGAGACTCCCAATACAATGAGACCGGGGATCCCGTTGAAGACCAACACAAGCGCGACAAGGACGAC
>Ga0315282_10005145_pt1 | contig 22418 bp, 17 predicted proteins | sample YL17G07_20_MG_FD_203693 | JGI IMG/M metagenome (GOLD analysis project Ga0315282, IMG submission 203693) | Sediment microbial communities from Yellowstone Lake, YNP, Wyoming, USA - YL17G07_20 | ecosystem: Environmental > Aquatic > Freshwater > Lake > Sediment | place: USA: Wyoming | collected... | reverse complement strand
CCGCCGCTTTCGTCATCCTCTTCACGACCCTGGGCGGCATGGTCGCCATCGCCTACACGGACCTGCCGAACGGCATCATCATCGTCCTGGCCTGCCTCCTGGCCGTGCCGTTCGTCGTCGCGGCCGCGGGCGGCCTGCCGGCGGCCCAGGCAGCTCTTCCCCACGGCTACTTTACCGTCGTCAACAGTCAGTTCGGGGCCCACCCCTGGCTCAAGGCCATAGGGTATTTCCTTTCGACGATGTTCCTCCTCCTGGGCGTCCAGAGCATGTACCAGAAGTTCTACAGCGCCAAGTCCGCCAAGGACGCCAAGAAGGCCGTCGCGTGGTGGACGGTCGGAACGATCGTCGTCGAGACGATCGTCGTCGTCATCGCCGTCTTCGCTTTCAGCAAGCTCAAGGGCCAGATCGACCTGACCGTGCCCAAGGCGGGAGGCAAGGTCGTCCTGATGGCGGCCCGCCAGCTCGTCCCCGCCCCGGTGGGCGTTCTCCTTCTCGGCGCGGCCTGCGCGGTCGTCATCTCGACGGGGATGAACTACCTCCTCTCCCCCTCCACGACCCTCATGCGGGACATCTACCAGCGGTTCCTGAAGAAGGACGCCGACCCGAAGAAGATGGTCGCTCTGCAGAAGGTCCTGGTCGTCGTCATCGGCGTCCTGGCTTTCCTGCTCGCGACCCAGCTCAAGAGCGTCCTCGAGATGAGCTTCTTCGCCTACACGATCTACGGCGTCGCCATCACTCCGGCGCTCATCGCGGCCCTGGCCTGGAAACGGGCCACGAAGGCGGGCGGGCTGGCTTCGATCATCTCCGGGACCGTCGTCTGTCTCGGCTTCTTCATCCTGTCCAAGGTTCTGCCGGCCGCCCAGGTGCCCGACGGTGATCCGTGGGGGATCCCGCTGATCTATCCGGCGTTGATCGCCTCGCTCGGCGCCCTGGTCATCGTCAGCCTCCTGACCCCGAAGCCCAAACCCGAGGAGTTGGAAACGTTTTTCCCGAAAAAATGAAGCCCGGCGTCGTTTTTGACCACCGTTTCGCCGACCACGCCATGGGGCCCGGCCATGTCGAAAGCCCCGAGCGCGTCCGGGTCCTGAACCGGATGCTCGAGGAGGAGGCCCCGGGCCGATACCTCAGGATCGAGCCGCGCCCGGCGACCGATGCCGAGCTGAGCTGGGTCCACGAGCGCGGATATATCGATTTCCTGCGGGCGACGGCGGGCCGGGACGAGGTCTTTCTCGATGCGGACACTTCGACGGGGCCGAGGACTTTTGAAACGGCCCTTCTCGCGGCCGGGGGGTTCCTCCAAGCAATCGACGCCGTCATGGAGGGCCGGGTGGGGAGCGCCTTCGCCTTGGTCCGGCCCCCCGGCCACCACGCCGAGGCGTCGCGGGCGATGGGCTTCTGTTTTTTCAACAACGTCGCCGTCGGCGCGGAACATCTCGTCCGCCGGCATGGCCTTCGGCGCATCCTCATCGTCGACTGGGACCTCCATCACGGCAACGGCACGCAGCACGCATTCTATTCGCGCCGCGACGTCCTTTATTTCTCGACCCACCGGGTCCCCCTCTATCCGGGGACCGGAGCCGTCCGCGAAACCGGCCACGGGCCGGGCATAGGCTACAACTTGAACGTGCCCCTGACGGCCGGCAAGGGAGACGCTGATTTCCTCCATGTTTTCCGGAAGATTCTCGGGCCCGTCTCTGCCCAATTCAGGCCGGAGTTCATCCTGGTGAGCGCCGGTTTTGACATCGCCGCCGGCGACCCGCTGGGCGGAATGGCCGTCAGCCGGGAGGGGTTCGGCCTGCTCACGGATGCCCTCTCGAGCCTGGCCGTCAAGTCCTCCGCGGGGAGGATCGCGTTCGTCCTCGAAGGCGGCTACGACCTCCCGGCGCTCCGGAACGGGGTCCGGGAGGTCCTGGACAGACTCTCCCGGCCGGCCGCCCCCCTCCCCGACCCGGCCGTATCCGAAAAAACTCGGCGGGAGCTCGATCCGTGTTTCCAGGTCTTCCGCAGCTACTGGGATCTCTGACAGCCGTGTCTTCTCGCGTATCTATGGCGTCCCACTCCGGGGTGGCTTCTAAAGGTCCGGCTGATTGTCCTCTCGGGAGAAAAACGTCCTTTTTATAGGACAAGAATAGGAAAAGAACAGTCTTTTTCTCGGGGGAACCGTTGGCACAGTTCTTGCTTATCTTTAAGGTTGTAAAGGAGAGCAATCATGAGAAGAGCACTGGTTTTCATCGCCGCTCTTACCCTTATCATCTCGGCGGGCTGGTCCCAGGAGCCTCAGCAGGCCCCTGATCAGGCCCAACAGGCCCAAAAAGCCCAGCCGACACAGCAGCCGCAAGAAACAAAATACACGAATGATTCCGTCGCCCGGATGAGCTATGTCGAAGGGAAAACATTCATCCAGAGGGCGTCCGACAACGGGTACGAGGAAGGCCTCCTGAACACGCCCGTCAGCGAGGGCGACCGCCTCGGCACGGCCGAGGGCCGGATGGAGGTCCATTTCGGGCGGGGCAATTACGTCCGGCTCGACAACGACACCAAGCTCGACATCCTGAACCTGCCCAAGAAGGGCGACGACATCGCCCGCATGCGCGTCTGGTCGGGCAGCATCTATCTCGTCGTGGCGAACCTCGCCAAGGAAAAGGGCATCGAGGTCCACACCGCCGACTCGTCCTTCTACATCCTCGATAAGGGGATCTACCGGGTCAACGTCCGGGAGAACAGGGACACCGAGATCCTCGTCTTCCGCGGCCTGATCGAAGCGGCGGGCGAAGGCGGATCGACCCTGGTCAAGGCCGACCAGAGGCTCGAGGTTTCGGAGGGCCGGTTCTCCGGCAAGCCCTCCTCGTTCATGGCCGTCGCCGATGACGAATTCGGCCGCTTCAACGAGTCGCGGAATTCCCAGGTCGGGCAGCAGTTCGCCAAGGGCAAAAAGAATCTCCCGGCCGAGCTCGAGGACTACGAGTCCGAGCTCGACCAAAACGGCGAATGGAGTTACCTCGCCCCGTACGGCAACGTCTGGGTCCCCTCGGGGATCGACGCGGACTGGCGGCCCTACTGGAACGGGCGCTGGGTCTGGCTGGGCCTGAGCGGCTGGACCTGGCTCCCCTACGATTCCTGGGGCTGGGCGACCTTCCATTACGGCCGCTGGCACTGGGGCCTGGACCTCGGCTGGTATTGGATCCCGATGAACATGTGGGGCCCGGGCTGGGTCAACTGGTGGTGGGATGACTTCTATTTCGGCTGGGCTCCCATGAGCTATTGGGGCTATCCGGGGATCCTCCTCGGCAACAATTACTACGGCGGCTATTATGGCCAGTATTATCCTCGTGGATCGCGGGCCCTGACGGTCATCCGCCGGGACCAGCTCAAGGCCGGCAATGTTTCGCGCGTCGCGTTGCGGGATACGGCCTCCCTCCAGGGCCTATCGAAGATGAGCCTGTCGAACAGGACCTTGAATTTGCGGCCGACGGGGACCAAGATCTCCGTCCAGCCGCTCAGCGGCAACCGGGTCATGCTCCGGAAGGACGCGGGCTCGGGCAGCCTGGTTCAGGACCGCGGCGCCGGCCGCGACTCGATCAGCCGGCCGGCGGGCCAGGGAACGGGCTCGACATCCGTCAAGCGGGAGGGCAATACCCAGGGCAAGTCTTCGGGCTCCCCGAGCGTCAAGAAGGCCGGCTCCGACAAGTCGGCGCCGGCCAAGTCGTCGGGTTCGTCCGGAAGCTCCAGCTCCGGGGCGCGCAGGATCCGGAAAAAGGACGGCGATCCGTCTTCGTCTTCGTCCAGCATATCCGGCGACTACCGGAGCTCCTCTTCCGGAGCTTCCGGCTCGGTGGCGAGGAGCGCGGAGCCGAGGACCATCCGGACTTATCCGTCTTCGCCGGCGATCAGCCGGCCGGCCGGCTACGGAGACGGCGGCGCCTGGAGGTCCAGGTCCTACCTGGGCCGGACCATGGGCGGGTCGTCGTACGGAAGGACCTACGGCTCCGGCTCGTCGGTGCGCTCGGGACGCTCCTCGTCGGGTAGGGTTTCATCGGGCCGGGTTTCGTCCTCCGGGAGGACGAGCATGTCCCGAGGCTCGAGCTCGGGCTCGCGGGGAAGCTCCGGTTCGCATTCGAGCGGAGGCGGATCTCGAAAAAGGTAACTGACCCCTTTCCCATACGGGGGCGTCTCTTTCGGCTGAGCCGGTTCGAAAGGGACGCTCCCTTTTTTTATCAGTGCTCTTCGCTGGCCTTTTGCGCGGAATAGTAGTCCAGGCACCTGAGGTGGTCGGCGTTCGTGCAGTAGCGGTTGGGGAGGAGCTCGGGAACGTCGAAGAAGACCTCGCGGAACGGGTAGAGACACGTCGGAGTCGCCAGAAGGCCCGTCTTCCGGTCGATCTCCACGAAAACGAGGTTCGGGGGGACCTCGAAATCCTCGGGCACGGCCCCGGCGCCGGCGGCTTCGGCCGCCTTTTTCCTGTCCGCGATCACCCGGCCGAAAAAGTCCTGCCAGATCGGCAGGGCGGCGGCGGCTCCCGTCTGCCTTTCGCCGAGCGAGACCTGTTTGTCGTTCCCGACCCAGACGCCGGCGCAGAGAGTCGGAGAAAAGCCGATGAACCAGGCGTCGGAGTACTTGTCCGTCGTGCCGGTCTTCCCGGCCAGGGGCCAGTTCAGAACGCTGGCCGCGGCGCCCGTCCCTTCACTGACGACGCCCTGCATGAGGTAGGTCATGACGTAGGCCGTCTGGGGCGAGAGGACCTCATCGGATTCGGGCCGGGTCGCCTCGAGGAGGTTGCCGTCCTTGTCCTCGATCCGGGAGATGAAATAGGGCTTGAAGCGGACGCCCTTGTCGGGGAAAACGGAATAGCCGGAGACGAGCTCGGCCAGGGTGACCTCGAACGCCCCCAGGCTCAGGGCCAGATAAGGATAGAGCGGCGATGTGATCCCGAACCTCCGGCAGTAGTCGACCCCGACCTGGGGGGAGATGTAATCGAGGAGCCTGGCCGTGACGACGTTCCGCGATTCCTCGAGGCCGATCCGGAGGGTCACGGTCCCCTTGTACTGGCGGTCATAATTCCTGGGGGACCAGGGCTCGCCGTTCCAGCGGTCGATGAAGGTCGTGGGTTCGTCGACGATCTGGCTCGCCGGGGTGAAGCCGTTCTCGATCGCGGCCGTGTAGAGGAACGGCTTGATGGCCGAGCCGGTCTGGCGGGGCGCCTGCATCGCCCGGTTGTACTGGCTCGCCCGGAACGAATACCCGCCGACCATAGCCTTGATCTGCCCGGTTTGGGGCTCGATGGCCAGGAAGCCGCCGTTCCGGACCGGGTTCTGGCTCAGGGAGACCTGGGCTTCCCTTTTCGCCTCATCCACCGAGTTGACCTTGACCTGGATGATGTCGCCGCGCTTGATGAGGGTATCCAGAAAACCTGCCTTGGCCCAGGCGATGTCCTTGTTGGTCATTCTCCCGGAGATCGTCTTGACCCGCACGGCCGCTTCCGTCCGGCCGGCCGAGAGGACGATGGCGTCGTAAACCTCGCCGGGCTCAAGGGCCTGGTTGTCCCAGGTCAAAAGCCACTGGTCCTCGAGCCCGGCCTGCGGCCTGGCGACGAGGCCTCTCTTGGCCTCGAGCGTTGACGCGAGAAGGTTCGGCTTGCCGGCCCGCCAGCCGTTCCTCAGGTTCTCGACGTCCCGGAGCCCCTTCCGCAGGGCCGACTCCGCGTATTTCTGCAGGGTCGGGTCGAGGGTCGTATAGACCTTGAGGCCGCCGTTGTAAAGGGCGCCGCTCCCGTAGTTCTTATCGATATATTTACGGACCTCTTCAAAGAAGTAGGCCGCGAACTCGTCGTTTGTCTGCCTCAACGGGAGAACATTCAGGGGCGTCCTCTTGGCCGCCTCGGCCCGCTCCTTGCCGACGTATCCGACCTCGGCCATCCTGTTGAGGACGTGGTTGCGGCGCTCCAGGGTCACCGCAGGATTATCGTAGGGCGAATAGTGCGCAGGCCTCTGGAAGATCCCGGCGATGAGGGCCGCCTCCTCGAGGCTCAGGTCCTTGACGCTCTTGCCGAAAAACAGGTTCGAGGCCGACTCGACTCCCCAGGCCCCGTGGCCGAGATAAAAATGGTTGCAGTAAAGCTCCAGGATCTTCCGCTTGGAATAGTGTTTCTCGATCTCGCGGGCCAGGAACATCTCCTTGAGCTTCCGGCGCAGGCTGACGTCCCGGTGGAGGAACAGGTCCCTGGCCAGCTGCTGGGTGATCGTGCTTGCGCCCTGGGGACGCTTCCCCATGGGGATCTTCATGATGTCGTCCCTGGCCGCCCGGAGGATCCCGAGGAAATCGATGCCGGAGTGGCTGAAAAATCGGGAGTCCTCGGTCGCAACGATAGCCTTGATCAGAACATCGGGGATCTGCTCGTAGCGGACTTCGATGCGCCGCTGCTCGGCGAACTCCCTGATGGGCTCGCCGGACGCCGCATAGAGGGTCGTGATGATCTTCGGCTGGAAGGTCTCGAGATCGGAAACGGAGGGGAGGTTATCCTTGATAGCGAAGTAGGCGCCGAAGGCCGCCCCCAGCACGAGGGCGGTTCCCACGACCGCGAGGAAAAGGATGGCCCGGACAAGGTCGCGCCTGTTGAATTTCCGGATCTTGATTTTCAGGGATGGAATGGCCATGATCGCTAGAACTCAATCATAGCAAATCGGGTCCCAAAAGACAAAGGACGGACCCGTTCTGTCCCATGGCGTCCGTGATCAGGCTGTCCGGGCAGGGAGGAGCTTTTCGACGCGCTTCCAGATGGCCCGGCCGATCGCCCGCCGGTCGCCGCGGCCGTCCAGGTGCAGGATGTTGCGGCCGCGGAGGCCGAGGAAGATCTCCCTGACCTTGGCCAGGTAATCCTCCCGTTCGAAGAGCTCGTCCCGGATTTTCCGTCCGGCGATTCGGGCGAGCCCGGCCCCGGCATCGACGTCGAGGACGACGACAACGTCGGGCCTCGCGACGAACGCCTCGTTCAGCTGCCTGATCCTGCCCGGATCAATCCCCTTGGCGCCCTGGTAGGCGATCGTCGAGAAATAATACCTGTCCAGGACGACGACCTTCCCCTTCCTCAGGGCGGGCTTCAGGTTCTTCTCGACATTTTCCCGCCTGTCCTTGATGAAGAGATCCAGCTCCTCCTCGGGTGTCAGGGAGCCGTCCCGGGCCGCCTTCCTCTTAATCTCCCTGCCCCACTGCCCCCTGGTCGGCTCGCGGAAAAAGACCGCCTCCCAGCCCCTGGACCTGAGGCGCCTCAACAGGGACCGGGCCTGGGTCGTCTTCCCCGACCCGTCGATGCCTTCGAGGACGACGAGAATGCCTTTACGGAGCTTCATGGGCGTCAAAAAATCATCTTAGCCGCATCCAGGGGGGAATGCAACCGTTTGCCGGCCGGCCGAGTTCGAACATGGTCGGGAAATTGAAATTCCCTGAGGGATGTGGTAATTTAAGGTTTTGAGTCACGGAGGTCAAACATGAAAAAATACGCTTGGGTTGCTTTATCGTGCTTTTTCCTGGGCCTGGTCGTCGCGGGCTACATTTTTGTCTATCTCCCTGAGAAAAATGCGCCGCAGGCCGGCCTCTTCGACAAGAAGCCGTCCGCGGTCCCGTCGTCCAGCCTGTTCGCCTCGCCCGCCCCGGAGATCAAGGCCAACCTCGATTTCGTGACCATCTCCGAAAAGGTCGGCCCGGCCGTCGTCAAGATCGACGCCGCGCGCCGGGAAAAAGTGAGCGGCTTTGGGCCGGACGAGGGCGGGCCGTTCGATGACTTCTGGGACCGTTTCTTCGGCCAGCAGAGGCCGCGCCGGCAGCAGGAACAGCCGGTCGTCGCCCAGGGTACGGGCTTTTTCATCAGCCCCGACGGCTATATCCTGACCAACAACCACATCGTCGAAAAGGCCGAAAAGGTGACCGTCAATACGGTCCAAGGAAAGGAATACGAGGCCAAGGTCGTGGGCACCGATTCCATGACGGACATCGCCCTCCTCAAGATCGAGGCCAAGGACATGCCTTTCGCCGAGCTCGGGGATTCGGCCCAAATGAAGGTCGGCGAATGGGTCCTGGCCATCGGGAACCCTTACGGCCTTGATCACACCGTAACCGCCGGGATCGTCAGCGCCAAGGGCCGCGACCTCGCGCCGGGAGATTCTTCGACCTACCAGGACTTCATCCAGACCGACGCCGCCATCAACCGCGGCAACTCGGGCGGCCCCCTCATCAACATGAAGGGGGAGGTCATCGGCATCACCTCGAACATCTTCACGCCGACCGGGGGGAACATCGGGATCGGCTTCGCCATCCCCTCCAACATGGCCCGGAAGGTCGTCGTCCAGCTCAAGGAAAAAGGACGGGTGACCCGGGGAAGGCTGGGCGTCCAAGTCCAGAACATCTCCGACGGCATGATGAAACAGCTCAAGCTCGCGTCGAAGGCCGGGGCCATCGTCGCCACGATCGACCCCGATTCTCCGGCCGAGAAGGCGAACCTCAAACAGTACGACGTGATCACCGAGATCAACGGCCAGCCCATCAAGGACACAAGCGACCTCCGGATCAAGATCGCGGACATCGCGCCCGGCCAGAAGGCCGTCCTGAAGGTCATCCGGGACGGCAAGGAGATGACGGCCGCGGCGACGGTCGAGGACCGCGAGGCGGCCTCGGAAAAAGGACAAGTCGCCGCCCCGGACAAGAATATCGGCCTCTCCCTCCAGCCCCTGACCCCGGCCCTGGCCCGCCGGTACGGCCTCCGGACGACCGAAGGGCTCCTGATCACCGAAGTCCAGCCGTTCAGCGAGGCGGCCCGGAAGTACCTCGAGCCCGGCATGATCATCCTCGAGGTCAATCGGAACAAGGTCACCTCGGTCCGGGAGTTCGAGACGATCCTGAAGAAATCCGCGCCCGACGACGAGATCATCCTCCTCGTCCGGATCGAGTCCCAGAACGGGACCCAGGACAGCATCGTCACCCTCAAGGTCCGATGAGGTTCGCCAAGCTCCACTCGCTCGGCAACGACTTCCTGGTCGTCTGCCCGAACGAGGAGCTGGACCTTCTCCGGATCGGGAAGTTCGCCGGCCGGATCTGCGACCGCCACACCGGAGTCGGCGCCGACGGGCTCCTCCTCGTCGGCCTGGAGGATGCGGCCCGGAACGAGGCGAGCTTCCGGATCTTCAACGCCGACGGGACCGAGGCGGAAATCTCCGGCAATGGGCTCCGCTGCGCGACGGCCTGCCTCGTCCATCATAAGAAGGTCTCATCCTCCAAGGTCGTCTTCAAGACCACGGCCGGAAGCCGGTCCTGCGAGGTCATCGGGAGGCGAGGGATGGTCTTTGAGATCAGGACCGATATGGGGGCACCACGTCTTGGGTCGGCCGACCTCCCGTTCGACGACGGACAGCCGCACGAGCGGCTCATCGATTACCCCATGCCCATCAACCAGAAGATCTTCGAGATCACCTGCGTCTCGATGGGCAACCCCCACTGCGACATCTTCGTCGACCGCTTTCCGGCCAGGATCGAATGGCATCAGATCGGCGGCGAGATCGAATCCCATCCCTTTTTCCCCAACCGGACCAACGTCGAGTTCGTCCGCGTCCTCAACCGCGGCGAGATCGAGGTCCTCTTCTGGGAGCGCGGGGTCGGCGAAACGCTCTCTTCGGGGACCGGCTCTTCGGCCGCGGCCGTCGCGGCCATCCTCAAGGGCCTGACGGACCGCAAAGTCAAGGTTCTGACCAGCCTGGGGTCGCTGACCGTGGAGTGGCAGCCGGACGGCGAGGTTTTCCAGACCGGGCCGTCCGAAGTCGTCTTCGAAGGGGAATACCCGGCTCGCTAGGTCTCAACGGAAGTGCTCGTAGCCCCGGATCGCCAGGGGCTTTTTGCGGCCTGCGGAGTCGACAGTCACAATCCTCTTTCCCGCCGTGATCCGGCCGATCTCCGTGATCTTGAAACGCGGCCCGAGGCGGCGGAGGCGCGGGACGTTCCGCGGCCGCACAGTAAAGAGGAGCTCGAAGTCCTCCCCTCCATCGAGGGCCAACCGCAAGGGGTTTTTCACGAAGCGGCGCAGGGCCCCGGACATCGGGACCCGGCCGAGCTCGACCTCGGCCCCTGCCCCGCTTTCCTCGCAGACATGAGCCAGGTCCACGGACAGGCCGTCCGAAACGTCGATCATGGCGGAGGCGAGTGTTCTCCGGGCCAGGAGAGAGCCCAGCTCGAGCCGGGGTGCCGGGTCCAGGAAAGCTTTGATCAGAGGACCGGCGGCCCTGTTTTTTCCCGGACGGGCGCCCTTTTCAAGCAGCCGCAGGCCGGCGGCCGCGTCGCCGAGGCTTCCGGAAACGAAAACCAGGTCTCCCGGCCTCGCCCCGCTCCTCGGGACGAACGGCCCCGCCTCGCCGGTGACGGTCACAGAGATCAGGATTTCCCGGGCCTCCGAGATGTCTCCCCCGACGAGAGCGACGCCCGCCTCGCGGGAAGCCTCTCGGAACCCCGCCAGGAACTCGCTGAGCCATCGCCGCTCCGTGTCTCCCGGCAGCGCCAGGCCCAGGACGGCGTGCAGGGGCCGGCCGCCCATGGCCGCGATGTCGCTCAAGCTGACATTGAGGGATTTCCGGCCGAGGAGCCGCGGCGGGTGGAGCGACCTGCGGAAATCAACCCCCTCGACCAGGAAGTCCTTGGTGAGGAGCAGTTCTTTGGGGCTGCGGACGACGGCGGCGTCGTCACCGATCCCCAGCCGGACGCCTGTCCCCCCGCCACCGCCCAGCCGACGCCGGATTTCCGCGATGACGCGCCGTTCGCCGAGGTCTTTCAGCCGTAGGGGCGGGCCGCTGCTATTTTCGCGGTCTGGCCTTTTTCTTCCCGTAGAATCTCTCCAGGGCCTGACTGAGGACTTCCTTGACGTCCTCGACGTAGATGAATTCCATGTTCCGGATGACTTTCTTCGGGATCTCGATCAGGTCTTTCTTGTTCGCCGCCGGCATGATCATCTTCTTGACCCCGGCCCGCTGGGCCGCCAGGACTTTTTCCTTGATCCCGCCCACGGGCAGGACGTTTCCGCGCAGGGTGATCTCGCCCGTCATGGCCACGTCCCAGCGGACCTTGTTATTCGTGCAGACCGAGATGAAGGCCGTGGCGATCGTCACCCCGGCGGAGGGCCCGTCCTTGGGGATCGCGCCCTCGGGGATGTGGATGTGGAAATCGTTCTGATAGAACATCCGGCTGTCGATCCCAAACTCGGCGGCATGGGCCCGGGCGTAGCTCAAGGCCGCCTGGGCGGATTCCTTCATGACCTCGCCGAGGGATCCCGTCAGCGACAGATTGCCCTTGCCCTGCATCTTGGTCGCCTCGACGAACAGGATCTCGCCGCCCACGGCCGTCCAGGCGACGCCCGTGGCGACGCCGATCTGGTCCTTCTGGAGAAGCTGGTCCTTGAAGATCTTGGGCGGGCCCAAGTACCTTTCGATGTTCTGCGAGGTGATGAGTGTCTGACCCTTCTTGCCTTCGGCCACTTTCCGGGCGACCTTCCGGCAGACCGAGGCGATCTCCCGCTCGAGGTTCCGGACCCCCGCCTCGCGCGTATAGAGGGAGATGATCTTCTTCAGGGCGCCGTCGGTCATGCGGATGAGCTTGCCGCTCAGGGCGTTCTCGGCGACCTGCTTGGGGACCAGGTGCCGGACCGCGATCTGGAGCTTTTCCTCCTCGGTATACCCGGGAAGCTCCAGGACCTCCATCCGGTCGCGGAAGGCCGGCTGGATGGGGTCGAGGAGGTTGCCCGTCGTGATGAACAGGACCTTGGAAAGGTCGTAGGGAACCCCGAGGTAGTGGTCGCGGAACTGGTTGTTCTGCTCCGGGTCCAGGACCTCGAGGAGGGCGGAGGACGGGTCGCCGCGGAAATCGGCGCCGATCTTGTCCACCTCGTCAATCATGAAGACCGGATTGTTGGACCCAGCCCGCCGGATGCTCTGGATGATGCGGCCGGGCATGGCGCCGACGTAGGTCCGGCGGTGGCCCCGGATCTCGGCCTCGTCGTGGACGCCGCCGAGGGAGATGCGGACGAACTTCCGGCCCAGGGCCCGGGCGATGGACCGGCCGAGGGACGTCTTCCCCACGCCGGGAGGCCCGACGAAGCACAGGATGGGGCCCTTGATCGTCTTGGAGAGCTTGCGGACGCCCAGGTATTCGAGGATCCGCTCCTTGACCTTTTCGAGCCCGTAATGGTCGTCGTCGAGGATCTTTTTGGCCTTGTGAAGGTCGAGGTTGTCGACGGTCGCCTTGTCCCACGGCAGGGAGAACATCCAGTCCAGGAAGGTCCGGACGACGGCCGTTTCGGCCGATTCCGGGTGCATCTGGGCCAGCCGGCTGATCTGCTTCTCGAGCTCTTCCTTGACTTCGTCCGAGACCTTGATCTTCCGGACCTTGTCCTGGTAGGCCTTGATGTCCTCCTGGATCTCCGTCCCCTCGCCGAGCTCCTTCTGGATGGCCTTCATCTGCTGCCGCAGGAAGTACTGCTTCTGGAGCTTGTCCATCTCGCCCTTGGCCTCGGTCGAGATCTTGGACTGGACGTCGAGGAGCTCGAGCTCCCTTGTCAGGAGCTCATAGACGCGCTTCAGCCGCTGCAGCGGATCCACGATCTCCAGGATGTCCTGGGCCTCCTGGACCTTGAGCTCGAGGTTCGAGGCGGTCAGGTCGGCCAGCCGGCCCGGCTCGTCGACGTTGGAGGCGATGATGAGGACCTCCGGCGCGATGGTCTTGCCGAGGGAGGTCGCCCGCTCGAGGCCCGACCGGACGTTCCGGATCATGGCCTCGCTCTCCAGCGTCTTCTCGGTCTTTTCCGGCTCGTTGACGACCGCGACCCCGGCGTTGATGAAGGGGCCGTCGTCCTCGAACGACTCGACCCTGGCCCGGATGAGGCCTTGGGCGAGGATCCGGACGCGGCCGTCCGGGAGCTTGAGCATGCGCATGATCAAGGCTACGGTGCCCATATCGTAAACGCCCTCCCGCTTGGGGTCCTCGATCTCCATGTCCTTCTGGGTCAGGAGGAGGATCATGCGGTTGGTCGAGAGCGACTGGTCGATGGCGTTTTTCGACTTCTCCCGCCCCACGAACAGAGGGGCGATCATGTAGGGGAAGATCACGATGTCCCGCAGGAGGAGCACAGGCAGCTTGGTCGGGATGTGCAGCTTCTGGCTGTGCTCCTCGAGGAGGCCGTCGAACGGCTCGCCGTTCTTGTTATCGACTTGGGCCATGAGATGTCTCCATTCCTATCCTTCGTGCCGGCGGTTCCTGATGTCCACGTCCCTGGTTTTTCGCGGCGGCTTCCCGAGAACGATGGTCAGGATCCCGTTCTCGAACGAAGCGTAAGCCTTATCCGGGTCCACGGCTCCCGGCACCGGGACGTCCCGCTGGAAGGCGCCGAACCCCCTCTCCAGCCTGAGGTACCGGACCCCCTGGTGGCCGGGGATCTCTCGCTTCAACCCCCTCACTTCGACCCGCCCTGGATAGAGGAGGATCTTGACGTCCTTCTCGTGGACGCCGGGGAGCTCCATCTCGACGACGATCTCCCCTTCCTTCTCGTAGATGTCCACGGCCGGAGACAGCAGCTCGCCGAGTCCCGGGAGGGAACGCCTCGGCGGAGGGGCGGCGGAGGCCGGCTTCCGAACCTCGGTTTCCGTTTTCCGGATGCGGGAAACGGGCTTGATGCGGCGGATCATCGGAGCGCCGGGCTACTTTTCCTTCATGAGGTTCTCAAGCTCCTGTTTGAACTCGGCCACGTCCTTGAACTCCCGGTAAACCGAGGCGAACCTCACGTAGGCGACCTTGTCCAGGGTCTTGAGCCTGTCCATGACGAGCTGACCGACCTCGGAGACGCCGATCTCCTTGTCCGGCCGCTCCTGGAGGAGGGATTCGATCTCCTCCACGATCTCCTCGAGCTGATTGATCTGGATGGGCCGCTTCTCGCAGGCCTTCATCATTCCCCGGAGGAGCTTCTGGCTGTCATAGGGCTGGCGGGTGCCGTCCTTTTTGACCACCATATAGGGGATCTCTTCGATCTTTTCGTAGGTCGTGAACCGGCGCTTGCAGGAGAGACACTCCCGGCGCCGGCGGATGGAGAGGCCTTTTTTGCTCTCCCGGGAGTCGATGACCTTGCTTTCGAGAAAGCCGCAATAAGGGCACCTCATCGCTTCTCGCTCTCTCCCATCCTCTTGATCTCAAAGAGGGACAGGCCCTCTTTGCCTAATATAACATAACCCAGGACGCATGTCACCAGGACCTGGATGGCGTGCATGACCAGGGTCATGCCGACCGCCAGGTTGGCGTCCATATGGAGGAGCGAGGTCATCCCCAGCTTGCTGAAGTAGTCGTAGCCCCCGGCCATGCCCGGCGTCGGGATGGACGCCCCGACCATGGTCATGAAGACGAAGGGGACGAGGAGAAAATAAGGGACGCGGACATGGAAGGCGAACATCAGGATCCAGTAGTAGAGGATGACGCCCAGCCAGACCACGAAAGAGAGGAAGGTGTACATCAACAAGTTCGCGGGCGAATGAAAGAACTTCAGGCCGTCGATGAATTCGTGGACGAGCTCGAGGGCCCGGCGCCGTGACCGCTCGGGGAGCGGTTTCAGGAGGAAGCCGATGACGCCCAGGGCCTTCTCCCGGAAAAAATAGAGGAGCACGATGAGCGCGAGGACGCTCGAAGCGAAGGCGACCCCGACGATGCCCCAGAAGGTCAGCCGGCTATAGGCCTCCGGGGCGACTTCGAAGAGCCCCGGGAAAAGGGGCCTGGAGAGGAGAAAGAGTCCAACGAAAAGGCACATTGTGAAGATGTCGAAGATGCGCTCGACGACCACTGTGCCGACGGCGAAGCCTTTCCGGATCCCCTCCTTCTGGGCCAGGTAGAGCGGCTTGGCCACCTCGCCGATACGGCCCGGGAAGACGAAAGTGATCGTGAACCCGACGATGTTCGCCGCGACCATGTTCGAAAATCGGACACCCTTCTTCTCGTGGATGAGGAGATAGCGCCAGCGGAGGGCCCGGGTGAAGAAATGCAGGGTCGCGAAGGGAAAGAGAAGGAGAAAGAGGGGCAGGTTGACGCCCCGGACGTACCCGGCGACCTCGCTCCACTTGACGCTCCGGGCGAAAAAGTAGAAGAAAACGGCCGTCAGGGCGACAACGGCCAGGATCTTCAGGACGTTCTTCTTCATTCGGTTCCGCCCATCTTATCATGAACGGAACGGCGCCTCAACCAGCCCGTAAGGGGACGCATCAAGACAGGCCCCGTCGGCCCTAAGATATAAACTGAGCGTTAAGGCTTGAAAATTAGCTGGAATTTCTTTAATATAGTGGTCCCTGCGCTGGGAAGTCGTCCAACGGCAGGACTCATGACTCTGGATCATGCAATCAAGGTTCGAATCCTTGCTTCCCAGCCAATCCCCTTTCCCCCGTATCCCCCGAGAACATAGCGATATACGATGAGCCTTGACCCCTCATCGTCTTTCCGTCCGAAACCGTAATTTTCCGGCGTTTTCAATCTAATCTGGCACGCCACAGGCACACGGCTGGCACATGGGATGAGGTTTGGTTGAATGGATCAGCGGACTCATAACCCGGAGGTCGTTGGTTCAAATCCAACCCCCGCTACCATCCGACATCAATGTTTTCCCCGATAAGAGAAGCAGTGCTTCTCTTTATTTATCTTTCCGTCCTGAACCCGTATTTGCAGCGCCTTTCAATCTACTTTGGCTCAGGTTTGGAACAAGTTTGTCACTAGCCCAAGTTCGACAGTTTGAAGTGATTTTCTAAGGTTTAGCCGAGTTTCGGACTTTCTCTGCCTGAGCCGTTTTCCATTTTTGTCAAAAGCCGTTGTAGTGAAGACCAACTCTCTTGCCAAGGAAGGAAACGTTCTTATACACTTTAGTGTGTTCCTCAGAAAAGCCTGTCGAAACAAAGACGGCAAGTCCCATCACTACTGGGTTCTTCTCGAGTTCTATCGGACGGCGCGAGGGCCGCGGCACCGGACCGTGGCCTATCTCGGGGAGATGGACGAGGCTGGCCGGCTCGGCATTCGCCGAGCGGCTCAAAATCATCCGGGCTATCAGGCCTCGTTCCTCGACGATGGCGTTCCGGAGTGGATTGAGGTTGATGTTCGAGGGGTGCATATCGAGCGTCCTCGCCGGTTCGGTGATGTTTGGCTGGCGGTGGAACTGATGAAGACGCTGGGGCTGGATCGATTCTTTCAAGACGCCTCGGCGGGACGATCTTCAAAAGTCGCCTGGGCCGACGTTGTTTCGATCTTGGTCGCGGCCCGGTTTTGCGAACCGCGGAGCGAACTTCACTTGGCCGAACATTTTTACAGCCAGAGCGCCTTGGCCGATCTCTTCGGGATTCCGTCGTTCGCCTTTTACGATAATCGTCTCGATCGGGCCTTGGACAAGCTGCCGGCGCATAAGGACCGTCTCCAGGTTTATTTGAAAGACCGGTTGGGGGAGCTTTTCGAGATTCGCTATGATCTTCTGTTGTACGATGTGACCTCGACGTACTTTGAAGGGGAGGCGGCCCAAAATCCTCAAGCGCAGCGGGGTTACTCCCGCGACCACCGTCCGGACTGCAAGCAGGTTTTAATCGCCTTAGTGGTGACCAAGGAAGGGTTTCCCCTGGGGTATGAAGTCTTTGAAGGCAATCGGCACGATTCGCAGACCGTGGAAGCGATTGTCCGAAAAGTCGAACGTCTTTATGGGCAGGCGGACCGGATCTGGATCATGGACCGGGGGATGGGGAGTGCGGAGACCCTGCGTTTGCTGGGGGAGGACAACCGGCACTATATTTTGGGGACGCCGAAAAGCCTCCTGAAGAAGTTCGACCGGGAACTTGGGGTGGGGTCGTGGAGGGTCGTTCATGAAGGGCTGGAAGTCAAGCTCTGCGAGTCGCCGTTTGGGAATCCGGAGGAAGTGTTCATTCTCTGTCGGAGCACGGCGCGGCGAGCGAAAGAAAAGGCGATTCATGATCGTTTTCTTCGACGCTTGGAAGCCGGGTTCGGCCGATTGCAGCGGAGCTGCGAAAGCGGTCGGGTCCGCAATGTCAAGCTGGCGGAGCGACGGCTGGGACGTCCTGCGGAGCAATGTGAAAGACTGGACGCCGGAAGAACTCTGGAAAGCTTACATTCAATTGACCGATTAAGAAATAATCCCAACTTGTAGTGAAGACTCGAAAATAGATTCGTTGAAAATAATAGATTTAGCCCTAGTGAAACCTCAAAACTGTCGAACTTGGGCTAACTGGGACCGTCGAAAAAGTGGACCTTCCGCCACAGGGACTGGGCTATGATATACTCCCGATTAATGATCTATTTTGGCGACCGTTTGGGGGAACCTGCTTAAATGCGAAGAAGGGGTTTACACAGAATATCTGACACTCCCGCGGCCCCTCTGGCCGGACAGATTTTCGGGCTTTACAAGGAGAAGCACGGCCGATGATGATCGACAGGCGGCTCTTTACTGAGATCGACTGGGTCCTCATCGGGCTCTTCCTCGGCCTCTCCGTCCTCGGCCTCGTCTTCATCTACAGCTCGGCCCATTCTCTCCCCGCGAACTACTTTCTCAGACAGCTCATCTTCATGGGGGTCAGTCTGGTCGCGTTTTTTCTCGTCATCGTCATCGATTATAAATTCCTTGTGGAGTACTCGATATATTTTTATTTCCTGATTATCGCCGCCCTGGCCGGAAGTCTCCTGTCGAGCCGGCTCATCCGCGGCGCGAAGAGCTGGATCAAGCTCGGCATCTTCCAATTCCAGCCGTCGGAGCTTGCCAAGGTCATCCTGATCCTCGTGTTCGCCCGGCTTTTTGCCGAATATAAAAAGAGCTATTTGACGCCGCGGTTCACGGCGCTGGCCCTCGGCGTGGCCGGCGTCCCTTTTATTCTGATCGCGGTCCAGCCGGCCCTGGGCACGGCCCTGACGTTCCTCGCCATCGTCGGTGGGGCCTTCGTCCTGGCGGGCCTCAGGGCAAAGGCGGTGATCATCTTCCTGGTCCTTTCGCTGGCCCTCGGTGTCGGCGGCTGGAATTTCGGGTTGAAAGAGTACCAAAAAAAAAGACTGACGAATCTCCTCGATCCGCATCAGGACCCGCGGGGCTCGGGATACCAGATCACCCAATCGAAAATCGCTATCGGCTCCGGCGGGCTCACCGGGAAGGGGTTCATGAAGGGAACGCAAAGCCAGCTTCGTTTCCTGCCGGCCCCCCATACGGATTTCATCTTCTCGGTGATCGGCGAGGAGTTCGGCTTCCTGGGCGTGTTCGTCGTGATCCTCCTCTATTTTTTGATGCTGGCGCGAATGTTCACGGTCGTGGCCAAGGCCCGTGACCGGGCGGGCGTGTATATCGTTTTTATGGCGGCCTTGCTCATCACTTTCCAGTTCCTCATCAACGTCCTCATGATCATCGGCCTTTTCCCCGTCACGGGAATTCCGCTCCCGTTCCTGAGCTATGGAGGGTCCTCGCTCCTGACCAATTACATCGCCTGCGGTCTCATCGTCAACGTCAGGATGAGAACGTTCGCGAACGTCTGATCCCGCGGCCCTGCGGAGGAGCCTCGCCCGGGTCGAAAAGCCGGGTCGCTACGTGGGAGGAGAGTGGAATGCCATCAGGAAAAAACCTGAAGTCTCACCGCTGAGGCCATCCAGTTCGCTTTCTACCGGATCCTCAAGAAAGCTGGGCTGAAGGACCACAGCATCCACGACCTCCGGCACACAGCCGCCCAAGAGCTAGTTCGAAACAAGGAAGGAATCACCCAAGTGGCCAGCTGGCTTCGTCACCGGGATATTGACTCGAGTAAGAGGTACGTGGGCCACTCCCTTGACCTGGAACTGGACCAGCGTCAGGTCGAGCGTGCTCTAAGGTGGGGATGACTCCGCTGGTGAAGGGAGGCAATCATGACCAAAACGGAACAGTTGAATGTGAAGTTGGAAAAACTTCAGGCTAAGAGAGCATCGGCAGAAACTGAGATGCGCTGGCGGATCAAGACTATCGATGCTGAGATCAACGCGGTCAAGGTCTCGCTGTACGACGAATCACAGAAGAAGCCGCAGACCTGAAGAAATCGGGATAGGGGGCGGCCTCACGGCCGCCGCCCTCCCACACCACCGGACATACGGGTCCGGATCCGGCGGTTCGAATCGACTTGACCATTCAACTTCCGTATCCGGAGAGGGCGAGAAGCCGTCGTTCGGCAAAGAATTTGTTCAATGCCTGTTCGAGGTTTTCTTTCCGGACCACCTCCTCCATCACGATCGTTGCGGCGGGGTCGGGTCCCGTCTCTGCCGCCGTCGTTTGCCGCACCGTAGCCCCCGGACTCTCTGAGCCGAGAAGTCGGTCCCACAGGGAAAGTTGCTGCGTTTCCACGACGGCGAAGCCGGCGGGCCGGCCCCTTCTCGGCCTCTTTTGCGGTTCGTGTTCCTCGGATCGTGGCTTTGCCTGCGGCTTCCTTCAGACCCCACCTCGCGATGGACGCCCTTGCCGTTCGGCTAGCAGTTTCCGCCATGTGGACCTGCGGGGGACTTTCACCCCTATGTCGATGCCCATGCCGGGCACACCTGAAGCTCCCCGCGGCAAGCCGCGGGGCATACGGCAAAGGTTCTCTTAAAAAAATGGGTTGAAGATAGGAAAGGCCAGATCACTGACGAGGAGTCCCTCGACCTGATGGCCTACCTGGAGTGGAAGGCCGGGGATATGATCCACGCCCGACCGGAGGCGGACGCCTTGGGGGTCGACGTCTATACCACCGTCAGGAAGCTGGGATATCCGATCGAGGTCCTGTCCGATTACAAGCAGGCCATGAACCGCTACGCGTTCCTCCTCATCGATTAGCGGGACGCCCGGGCGGGATTTAGCGGGATCGAATCCGAGACAGGATGTTCGCCGCCTGGCCGCCGGACCGGGCCCAGTCGCCTCGACTTGACAATACCCTTGGGCGAGAGCGCGGGACTAAATAGCACTCAAGGAGGGCACCGAGTTCAAAAGGATACCGAGTTCGGTGTTAAGCTCCCTGATCCGGATTTTTGCCTGAGCGTATTCGGCCTTGATTTGTATCAGCCTCTCGCGCATCCGGGCCTTTTCTTCCCTGAATTTGGCCTCGTTTTCCTCCGCCAGTTGGCGCAATCTGACATGGACCTTCCCGCGCACTCCGGCTAACGTCGCCGAGTATTCTTCCTTAAGTGCCGTCAGCATTTCCGTCCTTTTCGCGACCTCCGTTTTCAGCGCGTTGACGAGGCAGGCCAAGGCATACCCTTGCTTGAGTCCGGCGATAAGCTGTTTCACCGGCACAATGGCTTCGACCCGATAAGCGTTCGCGCCACAGAAGGCGAACCCGTTCTCGAGGTCTCCTTTCCGGGCGCTGTCGAGCGCCTCGGAAATGCAGTAGCGGGCTTTCCCGGCTCCGCAGCTTTCGAGACAGTGCGAGGGGCAGCGGAAGACCTTCTTGTCCCCGCGGGCGATCGCCTCCAGGAACGAACCGCGGATCGCCCGGCCCGGCAGGCCGACGGGGCTCTGGATGATGACGATGTCCTCTTCCCGGCAAGAGACGTAGGCCTGCTTGAAGCGGACGTCGGCGTCACATTCATGAGTCGCCACAAAACGGGTGCCGAGCTGCACGCCCTTCGCCCCGAGTTTCAGAAACCGATAGATGTCCTCGCCCGTGAAAATTCCGCCCGCGGCGATCACGGGTAATGAGCGGTTCCAACGCGCCTCGAATTCCCCGAGCGCTTCGGCCACTTCGGGGACGATCCGTTCGAGCTGAAAGTCTGGGTGGTCGATCTGTTCCGGCTTGAATCCGAGATGTCCCCCCGCCCGGGGACCTTCGACAACGACGCCGTCGGGGATTTCGCCGTAGTGTTTTTCCCACGATTTAAAGATGAGCCGGGCCGCCCGTCCCGAACTGACGATCGGCACAACCTGGACGCCCGACTCCCGGATGGCGCGGACCGGGATCCCTTTGATCGGCAGACCGGCCCCGAGGAATAGGATATCGGCCTTTTCCTCGACCGCAGCATCGAGCAGCTGGTGAAAACAGTCGACGGCGACCATGATGTTGACTCCAATGAGTCCGGTCGATTTCCGGCGCGCTTCGCGGACCTCGCGGCGCAGGGCGCGGACGTTTGCGGCGACGGGATCAGCGTAGTAATCGTCCTCGGTCATGCCGATGGCATTGGCGGCGATGACGCCGATCCCGCCTTCACGGGCGACCGCGGCGGCAAGATTTGAAAGCGAAATGCCGACCCCCATCCCGCCCTGGACGATCGAGAGCGCGGCCGTTTTATCGCCGATCCGGAGCCCGGGCAGAGGGTATTTCGACGCGCAGTGCTCCTTGAGATCTGCTAATTTCGCTTCAAGGGCGGTCAGCAAACTCATGCAAACTCCATCGCTTATGATTCAGCCTTCCGCAAAGTCGAGCTAAATGATAGGCACATCGGGCAGACGTGTCAAGTGCAGGTCACTGGCACGTTCAGGCTCAAGGGCAAGCCAATGGACCTACCCCCTGATTTGGTCCATTTTTTAGGGATGAGGCCCCCCTGGGGGGATTTAGAAATAATTATTTTCCCCTCGACATAGTGCCCATGAATACGCTTCCGAGAGCCTATTCCTCTGAAATCCAAGCAGTCTGGGACATCGCCCAAAACGCCAAACTACCCGACCTATTTCCCCTGGAGAATGTAACAGAAAAGAGGGGGGTGGCTAGGATAATATGGACTAGCGAGATTCGCGTTACATTTTGCATTGGATGAAGATCTAGCCAAAGGGGGCATGGGTATGACATGGTTCCGGGGCTGGGGCCCCGCGGCTAAGCCAGGGCCCAGTCGCCTAGCTGTATCCCCAGCGGTTCCACGACTTGCGCCACACGTTTGCCACCCGGCTAATTCAGGGGGGGCCGATATCGTCACGGTCCAGAACTTGCTGGGCCATCACTCCGTCACGATCACCCAACGGTACACCCACACCGGGGCCGACCGGAAGCGGCTGGCAGTTGAACTTTTGACCCCAAAGCCGGTAAACTTGTTACGTAGCTGTGACACAGCTGTAACAGAAGAGTCAAGTGTACAGGCAAATGGTTCACGTCCCGTCAATTAGAGGCGGCGCGGCCTGGCAGGACTCATGACTCTGGAGTATGCAATCAAGGTTCGAATCCTTGCTTCCCAGCCATTCGTTCTTCCTTCTCCTTTTTCTTCTTGAGAAAATCAGCGTTCTTTTGCGCATAAGTCATAAGGTACGGACCTGCGACATTCAAGCATTCGGCCGCATGGCCCGGGGAGGGAAACCATGAAACGAACAGTGATGATCACGGCGGTCATGGGAATGGCCATCGTTTTCTGCGCGCTATTCCCCCATGCCCAGACCCCCTCCCCCAGAATCCATGCCATGGATGACGGGTTGGCTCTTG
>Ga0315282_10005144_pt1 | contig 22419 bp, 34 predicted proteins | sample YL17G07_20_MG_FD_203693 | JGI IMG/M metagenome (GOLD analysis project Ga0315282, IMG submission 203693) | Sediment microbial communities from Yellowstone Lake, YNP, Wyoming, USA - YL17G07_20 | ecosystem: Environmental > Aquatic > Freshwater > Lake > Sediment | place: USA: Wyoming | collected... | reverse complement strand
GAATACCTGATGTAGATAAGCCTTCGATTGGTCAGGATTAGTTGACCTTTCAGTGCCTGTCCCATTCCCGGTTTTTCTTTAGGGTAGAATCCTACAGCGGCCTTCCCTACAATATTCTCAGACATTTTTCATCATCTTCTTCTCTATCGAATCATCATATAAAGGGAGATCATCGTAAATTTCGACTATGTGTTTTGTCTTCTCATTGAAGTTTCTACAGGTGGCTCTGTTCGGTTTGTGACTGTTCTAGTCGGCTGTTAGCGCGCGGTTCTTATGTTTTCAGCGAGATGCTTAAGTTTGACAGTGCGAGGAATAGAAGACGAAGTCAGCAATGTCCACAGCCCGCCGGAGAATGGATATACAGAAACTCATAGAGCGACTGATAGAGGAGCACATAGAGACCCTACGAATGCTTGCGAAGTATTGAACCCTGAAGTGCCTGTTTTGTCGCCGCAGCAATCTGACAAGCAACGCGTCCTCTCTGTGTTTCTTTAAATAGCTTGTTCAGCAACTCTGTCATGTCAAACTTTGAAATTCCGAATTGGGTTAGATTGCTCGAAGAAATCATTTTGGAAGCGAAGCGACCTGCAGAAGCATCAGGAGTCGAACCCGAGGTTTGGCGCCGGGAGGGGGATTCGAACCCCCGCGGCCCGTAAGGGCCACAGGCTCTCTTTCGTAGGACTCAAGGCCTGCGCCTATGGACTGCATTACTGTGCATTAATCCGCTCGGCCTTCGGGATCTGAGACTCCTAGTCTCACACTATCCCGGCTCCCGGCCATTTCAAACCGTGTTCTATCAGTTGACCACCATCTTAAAATCGTTTCATAGGACAGGGGAACGGCTGTCCAACACCTTTTTTCAAGATCTGACTGCGTCAAGTCGCCTTACATCTTTCATACTTCAATCTCATCCATCGATGCTCGTGGATCTCAGGGCCTCTAACTCGATCTCTCCCCTTCCAGCTCTTGGTCCAGCTTCGCATCGCGAATCATTTATGTCCGTAATGCAATATCATTTCTGAGACAGCTGACCCGAATGAAGCCGAAATTTGAGTTTCTGGAACATGTCGCGGACGCCTATGTAGCAGCGTACGGACAAAGTGTCTCTGAAGCGTTTCAGAATGCGGCCCTGGCAATGTTCGAAGTCATGACCGACACTGGGAAAGTTGAACCGAAGATCAGGGAGGAGGTAGTCGTAGAGGAGGGAGACGAGCAGGCTCTTCTGTACAGCTGGCTAGAGCAACTTCTTCTCAAGTTTGAGATCGAGGGCAAGCTATATTCCAGATTCGATGTGTCCGAGATTCTTCAGACCGACAAAGGCTGGAGACTGCGTGCAACAATCTTCGGTGAGCAATTTGATCCGACCAAACATGAGTCCAAGGCAGAAGTCAAGGCCGTGACCTATCATCAGATGGAGATAGGCCAATGGAATGATGGTTATGTGCTGAAGTTCATCTTGGATCTTTGAGGCTATGATTAGGCTGACGCACACAGACTCATTTATTCTCAAGACGTGAACGGTAGAGGTCTCCTATTGGATTATCGCCGAGATCTCCTCGATCAATGTCTCGGGAACTAAGTTTCTCTTTCCAACCTTCCGGAAGCGAAGATATCCTCCCTTTTCCAGCAGCTTCAGGTCACTGTAGACATTCCTGATGTTTCTTCCAACCTTTCTTGCAAGATCATTGATCGATTCAACATGTGATGTCGAGATAGCTACCAACAGCTCCAGACGCCTAGGGTTCCACACTCTCTCCAATTCATTGACTCCGATGTCCCTTATTTCTTCCACAGCGTAGTCCAGCTCTCCTCCTTCCACGTAGGCTTCGTAAGCATGTACGAAACTCGCCCACTCTACATACTCACCAAAAAGGCCAGGGGCCACTTTTCTCTCAATGAATCTTCGCTCAAATTCAGAGAACGGCATTCTTCTCTTTGCTTCATGCTCCTTGAGCTTCTTCCTGATTTCTTCTAGGCCTAGTCGTCTCACAATCTTGATCCTCAATGTGGGTCGTCATTCTCCTTTGTCCCTATCATCGCTCTTTTCTTGTTTATTGGTTCTGAAGCAGATGAAACTTAAATTCATGAACTTCCAGAGCTAGCTGAAGTCAGAGGAAACACACATGTCGGAAGGTGAGATGCTAAGAGGAACGTCTGGGAGGGTGCCGCTTCAGCGGGTTGCGCCATGCGTCTGGGAGATACCCCAGTCATACCAATCAGGGATGCGCGTCCCAGGAAGGATATACGCAGACGAAAATCTTGTAGCGAAGATGAAAACTGACCATACATTACAGCAATGCGCCAACGTTGCACATCTACCAGGCATATACAAGTGGTCGATCACTCTACCTGACGGTCACGAAGGATATGGATTCCCGATCGGCGGAGTAGCCGCGACTGACTATGAAGAAGGATCAATAAGCCCTGGAGGTGTCGGTTATGACATAAATTGTGGAGTAAGACTCGTCCGAACAAACCTTACCGAGAAGGACGTCCGCCCCAAACTCGCAGCCATTCTTGAGACTCTTTTCAACTACGTTCCTTCAGGATTGGGTAGCCGAGGAAAGATCAGAGTCACTCCAAATGAGCTTGACAAGGTTGTGTCCGACGGAGTCGAATGGGCCATAGAGAAGGGATATGGATGGGCTGAGGATGGCGGGCACTGTGAAGAGAATGGATGTATGGAATCCGCCGACCCCTCCAAGGTCTCCTCCACAGCCAAGAACAGAGGCTGCACCCAGCTTGGAAGCCTAGGCAGCGGAAACCACTTTCTCGAAATAGAGAAGGTCGACAAGATCTTCAATCCTGAGGTGGCGAAAAGATTTGGTGTGGAAAGTGAAGGCCAGATACTCGTACTGATTCACACTGGGAGCAGAGGGTTCGGCCACCAAGTATGCAGCGATTACCTCAGAGTCATGGAGAACGCAGTGCACAAGTACAATCTCAAGCTTCCTGACCGTGAGTTGGCTTGCGCCCCAACTAAGAGCAATGAGGCAGAGGAGTACTTCGCGGCAATGTCAGCGGCCTGCAACTTTGCTTGGGCGAATCGACAAATGATTACCCATTGGACAAGGCAAGCGTTCGAGAAGATTCTCGGGAAGCCGGCTGACTCGCTTGACATGCGTCTCATTTACGATGTCGCTCACAACATTGCCAAACTTGAGGAACACAATGTAGACGAAAAGAGAGTGAAGGTCTATGTTCACAGAAAAGGAGCCACTAGGGCCTTTCCTCCTCAGCATCGCGAACTCCCGGCGGACTACAGCTCTGTGGGTCAGCCGGTACTCATTCCTGGAAGTATGGGAACAAGTTCGTGGATTCTTGTGGGGGCTTCCCGTGCCGCGGAACTGAGCTTCTCCTCAACTGCACATGGAGCTGGACGATACATGAGCAGAACCGCTGCGAAGAGAAAGTATTGGGGAAACGACGTCAAAAGAAGCTTGGAACAGAAAGGAATACTGGTCAGAGCAGCAAGCATGGCCGTTATCAGCGAGGAGGCTCCGGGAGCATACAAGGACGTTGATAGAGTTGCAGAAGTCAGTCACCAACTCGGAATAGCAACCAAGGTCGCAAGGCTGACTCCAATAGGATGCACAAAGGGCTAAGGCAGATCTTCGAAGCAGATTAGAATGTCCATCCGAGAGACACGGTACACACAGAATGCGTTGTCACGTGACGCAGACCTGGCCAAGAAGAGGCTAGTCACTGGTAATTTGAATCTAGCCATAGTCAAACAAGGCGCCACGATATTCACTAGTCTCGAGTCTGGAATAAGGGGACTCATCGAAGCAATAGAGAGTTGCAGGTCTTCATTGCGGGGGGCTGCCGTTGCGGACAGAGTCCTAGGAAAAGCTGCAGCCCTCCTCTGCGTCTACGCGGAGTTCTCTAGCGTGTATGCCTGCGTAATCAGCAAGCCAGCTGCAGAAGTCTTGAAGAGGTCTTCCATTTCTTTTCAATACGACGAGTTGGTTCAGAACATATTGAATGCGCATGAAACCGACATATGTCCTTTCGAAAGCCTAGTCCTCGGCATAGACTCCCCAGAAGAGGCCCTTCTTGTACTCAAACGTCGTCTTTCGGGAGACGTCTCACGCTCGGCCTGCTAGCAAGTTCCGGTTCAGCCTCTCTTCGAAGCGTGTTCTCGACAGTATTCTCTTCTTGAGTTGCTGCACTCTTCCCCAAGGAGTAGGATCGATCTTCCTTAGAATCGAAAGATAGTAACTGATGTAATCCGTGAAGTAGACTATTGAGAGCAACTGTGAAACCCTCGTACTTCCCACTCCACGCACTTCGTGAATACTCGTGGAATCCATCTCAGTAAGGATCTTCTTCGCTTCTTCTACTATTATGGTCTCATCTTCAGTCTCATCAGGCCTGAGAAACACGCAAGAGAATTCCAGTGTCCTTGGTTCAATTCTTCGCCATGCCTCGAACTCATTGTGGCAGGCTTCAGGCAAGAGATTGAACATTGCAGGCATCTTGCTATTCTCATTCAGCTGGTTCTTCATTCTTCTTGCCAAACCACTATTCCGGTGGAAGGCATATGCCGCCGGAACAGTGCCTCCAAGGTCAAGTGCAAGTTGTTTTGCAGGGTTCGCCTCACTGGCAGCCTTCCAACCAATCCTGTTCTTTAAGCTTCGAAGACTGCTTGAGGCTCCTTCTATCTCTTTTCTGAGATCCTCTTGATCCGCCAGATAGGATAAGGCAAACGAGCTGGCAACAAACATAGATGGGAAGCTTGTTCTGGGTTCGTGGCCCTTCTCCAGCTCAATGTGTCGTATTCGAAGCTTCTCCGAAATCTGTTTCATCTTTCCGCCAGACGAGATCGTTGTGATTTTGCATCCCCGCCTCAGGGCGTTGACGAGTGCTTCGAGTGTCTCCTGCGTTTCTCCGCTGTAGCTTATCGCCAAGACCATAGTTCTCTCATTTGCGAATGAAGGCAGTCTACTATCCCGAATCAGTGATGTGGGGACCTTCATCCTGTCAGCAAGCCAGTTCAAGACGACTTCCCCCGATGTGGCGGAAGTTCCCATGCCGACCAGAATCGCATTGTCTATGTTGGCGGGATCCTCTGGAGGCATCGATTCCCTGAAGCCCTTTATGGTCTCGACGAGATACTCTGGCATGCGGTCGATCTTTTCAAGCATGTTGTGTCGATCTATCTCTCGGATCTTCTCGATATCATCTAGTTCGCGCATGAGTTCTCATCTCGCTGGCGTAAGAGTCTCTTGGGAACTGGCTCTAGGCTTGTTCTCAAGTTCAACACTGGTGACATTCAGTATTGCCATTGTAGCGTATATCGCCTCCTCTGTTCTGACAGTCTCAGTACCCTGGTCAGGGATCATGTTCAAAACAACATCAGAAAGATCTCCTGGCCTCAGTCTCTCCCTTGCAAGAATCTCGCCCACGCCTTCCTGAGGCGAGCCAAACACAACCAGGATTCTTGATGCCTCCTCTACTCTTTTCCTCAATTTACTCATTTCTTCGAGAATTGATTTACCGTACTTCGAAGTTATGACTATCAACTCATCTTGTCTTTGCTTCAATACTTCTCCAAGTGTCCTCTGGCATATTGTAACATCATATCCCCAGTATGTCGGCACGCTATCTCGCGAGAACACTGAGTGTCTCTCTCCCTCATTTGTTCTTTCAATCTTGATTGTGATTCTGCTCCCGGTCTGCACTCCTGATGCTTTGACTCTGACATTCCTGTCTCGGCCGACATCCACTGTGACCCAGTTTTCATCTGAGTGGAGAACAAGTCCCTCTCGATAGGTTATGAGTTCGTTTCTCTTGTCATTCACTAGTGGATGATGAGGGGTTCTCAGCGGAGGAAGTACTCCTACGTACTTCATCTCTGGCGATATTGGGAAAATCCTTTTTCTGAGATATTGAGGGGTCTCCAAGTATGAGAGTATCTTCTTCAGAAATCTTGCTTCCTCTGGGTCTGCTCGCAGGGTTGGCGGGTAGATCAAGATTTCATCTACCCTGAATATTGCCGCGGCCCTCGCCAATAGGCCGATACGGACGGTCTTCTCCCTGAGATGTGGTGTGTCGGAGACAAAGGAGCTGGGTATCGTTATGGCAATTCTCTTCTTTCGCCTTTTGACTTCCGACAACATTCCTCACTCAACATGTTCAAGTCATGGGCTCAAATGATCTGCTGTATTCAGGATGTCCATTGTTCGCAAGGTTTATAATAGCTAGCGCTCCCTGAAAGTGCGGCAATCCTGTAAGCGATCGCAGAAGGTTTCGGTTTGGGCCACAGAAAAGTGCACGCACCCAAGAGAGGATCCATGGCTTATCTTCCCAGAGGGCGTGCTAAACGGTGGAGGGCGCGTGTCAGATACTGGCCCGACATCGAAGGAAAGTCGAAACTGTTGGCCTTTTCTGGTTACAAGGCTGGAATGGCGCACCTCATCACAATCGACAACAAGAAGGGATCATTTACATTCGGAAAGGAAGTTGTGGTTCCTGTCACTGTGATCGACAGTCCGCCCCTTACGATCTGCGCAGTCAGGGCCTACGAGAATGGGTCGTCCGGGCTAAGAACCCTGACTGAAGCATGGAGTCCGAATCTATCCAAGCATCTTGATCGAGTATTGACGGCTCCGAAGGCGCCGAGGACCGACGAAACGCTGAAGAAGATTGAGAATGCCTTGGACAGAATTCATGAGATTCGTGTTCTGGCGGCGACTCAGCCAGAGCTCGCGAGTGTCCCCAGAAAGACGCCTGAGCTCATGGAGATTAAAGTGAGTGGAGGAACCGTAAAGGAACAGTTCGAATACGCCAAGAGCCTACTAAGCAAGGAAGTGAAGGTCTCTGACGTCTTCCAACAGGGTGAATGGGTGGACATCGCTGGAATAACCAAAGGCAAGGGCATCCAGGGGCCAGTCAAGCGATGGGGAATCAGCATTCTCTCACACAAGTCAAGGAAGACCGTTCGTGGAGTAGGCTCAATAGGTGGGTGGAATCCTTCCTACGTCCAGTACACAGTGCCCAGAGCGGGGCAGATGGGATTTCATCAGAGAACCTCATACAGCCAACAGATAGTGAAGATCAGTGAAGACGGCACGGAGGTCAACCCAAAGGAAGGTTTCATGGGTTATGGCCCAATCAAGGGATCCTATCTGATGTTGGCCGGAAGTGTTTCTGGGCCCAGAAAAAGGCTTGTCACGTTGAGATGTGCTGCTCGAGCGAAGTTCGGTCCTCCTTCGCCGCCTAAGCTTGAGTATGTGAGCATCCCTGCAAGATAGACTATCTCGGTGAGCAACATGAACGGAAGAACCGCTGATGTTCTCGGAATGGACGGAAAGAAGATCCGGGAGGTCCCTTTGCCCGATGTTTTCCACACACCCCTCAGACCTGATCTCATAAAGAGGGCCGTGATAACTGCCCAGTCTCACCGTTTTCAGCCACAGGGGAGGGACCCCATGGCGGGTAAGAGAACTACTGCTGAATCCTTCGGAGTTGGACGCGCTCTGGCAAGGGTTCCAAGAGTCAAAGGAGAACGCCATCCGCGCGCGTCAATGGCTGCGTTTGCGCCAAGCACTGTCAAGGGTAGAGTCACTCATCCTATTCGCGTAGAGAAAGCTATCTCGAAGGATTTGAATGGAAAGGAGCGAAAGCTTGCGATCCGATCAGCGATCGCAGCAACAGCGATGAGAGAGATCGTCAAAGGCCGAGGACACGTCTTGGCCGAGACGGCGACTCTTCCATTGGTTGTGTCTGACGAGATTCAAGCGCTGAACAAGGCGAGCGCAGTACGAGACATCATGAGAACCTTGGATGTTTGGGAAGATGTCATGAGAGTAGTTAACAGTAGAAAAGCCAGGGGAGGCCAGAGACACAGGCGAGGGAAAGGAATGCGTCAAGCAGTTGGCCCCCTAATAGTGGTTTCAGACGACAAAGGTCTAGGCAAGGCTGCCGGCAACATTCCGGGTACTGACGTGGCCAAGGTCAGCAGTCTAAGCGCAGAGTTGTTGGCTCCAGGAACGCACGCTGGCAGATTGACCATCTGGTCTGAATCTGCCCTGAAGATACTTGCTGGATAGATAGAGGTATACGAAAGATGGATGCTAGACAAGTGATAATTCATCCCTTAGTTTCTGAGGATTCAGTCAACCTAATTGAAGCAGAGAATAAGATCACGTTCATCGTAGATTTGAGGGCCACCAAGAACGATGTGAAAAAGGCAGTCCAAGAACTCTATGACGTAAGGGTCTCGAATGTTCATACTGTCATAACGTCTGGGGGAAGGAAGAAGGCGTATGTCAAGCTTTCGTCGGAATCCAAAGCAGCTGACCTCGCGGTGAAAATGGGACTCCTCTAGGCACGGTGCTGAGACATGGGAAAGAACATATTGGTCCAAAGAAGAGGCCGAGGCACGAAGGTCTTTCGAGCTCCCACGTACAGAAGGGTCGCTCCAGCACGCTATCCTCCAGTCGCTCCGGGAGAATTGACAGGAGTCCTCAAAGGCGGTGTTGCAGACATCGTTCATGATCCTGGAAGAGGAACTCCGCTTGCGTTACTGAAGTTTGAAAACGGCGAACGATTCTATGTCCCCGCGACGGAGGGGCTAAGCCTTGAGCAAAGGGTCGCACGGGGAGGAACCGCCACCGCTGAGATAGGAAACATATTGCCAATCAGCAAGATGCCTGAAGGAACCTTGGTATGCAACTTGGAACTCCATCCGGGAGACGGAGGTTCTTTGGCGAAGTCGTCAGGAACCTACGCCCTGATTGTTGCGCACACGCCGAGAGGGACCGAAGTCAGGCTTCCGTCTGGCAAGTCGGTCTACCTGAAAGATGAATGCAGAGCAATGGTCGGCATCATCTCGGGAGCAGGAAGAACTGAGAAACCTTTCCTCAGGGCCGGTGAGAGAAGACATTTGATGAGGATAAGAGGAAGGCGGTGGCCCATAGTAAAGGGACAGAAGATGGTGGCGGCTTCTCACCCCTACGGAGGAGGACGGCACAAACACGCAGGAAAGCCGACAACGGTGTCAAGGAATACCCCTCCTGGTAGAAAAGTCGGGTTGATCGCTGCAAGGCAGACCGGCAGGGCGCGCGCGCGAATGAGGCGAGTGGCAGAAGTTCTCTAACCTCTCCTGCCAAGACGTGAGCATCGCTTGCCCTACGATCAGCTCGAAGCTTGTCATTGTCGAAGACTTAAATAAAGCGCATGAACCGTAAAATCGGGAAGTGCGAGCAACTTGCCAAAACAGTTCAAGTATCGTGGTTACACGCTAGAGCAACTCCAAGCATTGTCCATGGACGAGTTCATACGACTTCTACCAACACGTCAGAGAAGATCTCTTCAAAGAGGACTCACCCCTGAACAGAGAAAGCTTATGCAAGAACTGAGAGCTACAAGGAAGCCAAGTCAAGAAGCTGCTCTAGTCCAACTTAAGACACACTGCCGAGACTTGGTGATCCTGCCTGAAATGGTTGGGGTGACTTTCAACGTTCACGCGGGCAAGGAGTTCACGCCAGTAGCGATAAGGCCAGAGATGATCGGACATTATCTGGGTGAATTCGCAATAACGAACAAGAAAGTGAGTCACGGAACGCCCGGAATTGGGGCAAGCCGTTCATCCATGTACGTGCCGCTGAAGTAGAAGAGCCCTTATTCTCAGCCAGTTCTCCTCTTGGCGACTACGGCAAGAATTGAAGCTGAGACGAGTGCAATCAGAACCACGACCAATACTGAGACAATTGTGGACTGAACGCTGCTTACTTCACTTCGAGCAATCATCTTGGGTCCAAGCAAATTCTGAGACTCACGGCGCGACATATCGGCCCACGACCCAAAGATGTTCGCCAGAACGCCAGCAACTACTCCGAACAGGACGCACGCTGCCTTCCTAAGCACTTCAATTCCATCTCCATTTGTTGACTGCTGTGCTCAACCGTATAGTTCTAGACATTAGAACGAACCTACGCTCCCTAGATGAAGCGTTCAAGCCATATTCGAGCAGTCTCATACCAAGACACCGCGGCTGCACTCAAGCCGAACACAAGCGCCATCACATTGTGCACCGATCCTGCGAACCCTTCGCGAAGCACGTAGACGAGGAGAGAAGTGGAGAAGAACGCTGCGTAGAATGTGTATCTTGGAAGGATCAAGGTTCCAAGCCTTGTGAAGGATCTTAGCGCCCCCACCCTTACGTCCTTGAGCATTACGTACTGGCCGTACCTGTCCTTCTCGATCAGCCCAAGTTCCTTTAGCTTCTCAAGATGATGCAACGCAGTGCTTGGACTCGCCATCCCAAGCGCTCTTTGAACCTCTCTAACCCCAACACCCTCTCCCTTCTTGAACAAGTACCAGTAGACTCTGAGAGTTGAGCCTCTGAGTTCCGATTCAACTCTTTCCTGGTCCTCCTTTCTTCTCGACAATTTCCATTCCTTCCTCAAAGGAGACAAGGCAGTACAAGAAATACTTTGACATCCATGACTCTGCTCTTCCAAGCTTATCGGCCACTGCACATTTTCCAGACCTGCGTAGAACTCTCCAGTCTGTTGATTTCCAAGTCAACTCAATGTTTTTAACTTGGCCCAGTACATGCTTTGAGGGAACCGGTGGAAAAACACGTGCCAAAGTGGAAATATTCGGTCACTGGCCTAGATCCAGATAAGACCGTGAAATGCGCAGGACGTGAGCTTCATATCTCACCGAAGGCTACGGTCGAGATATGCACTGCCATCAGGGGAATGAAGGTAGCAGAGGCTAAAGAGCTGCTGGAGCAAGTCTCCGCAAAGAAGAAGGCCATTCCATACAAACGCCACAAGAAAGAAGTTCCACACAAGTCTCTGGATCATTGGCACGCGGGAAGATATCCGGTCAAAGCAGCCTCCACCATCCTAAAGCTGCTTGAAGGGTTGGAAGCTAATGCGGAGTACAAGGGTCTGAATGTTACAAATCTCCGAATCATTCACGCATCATCACAAAGAGGAATTAAGATAAGGAAATATACGCCTAGAGCCTTTGGACGGAGTTCACCGAGCTTCAACACTCTCACTCACTTAGAGATCGTAGGATACGAGAGTGAATAGAATGTCCGTTCAAAGTTTTTTCATGAGAGAAAACTTTCGAAAAGCCCAGCTTGACGAGTTCCTCTCAAGGGAGTTGAGCAAGGCTGGCTACAGCAAGATGGAATTGACAAAGACCCCTCTTGGCACACGAGTGGTTGTGTACGCTGCCAAGCCGGGGATGGTCATAGGCAGAAGAGGCCAAAGCATCAGAGACCTCACCAAGATCTTGGAGGAAAGGTTCGGGCTAGACAATCCGCAGATTTCGGTTGCTGCAATCGAAATCCCTGAGCTAGATCCCAAAGTCGTGGCGTCCCAGCTTGCAGCGGCCCTCCAGAGAGGAATCCATTTTCGAAGAGCGGCTTACTGGGCCGTTCAGAGGGTGATGGAGGCAGGGGCGATGGGAGTAGAGATCACAATCAGAGGGAAGCTAACGAGTGAAAGATCAAGATACGAGCATTATCGGCAAGGATACCTGCCCAAGTCAGGGGACGCGGCCTCAAAGCAGGTTCGAAAGGCAGTAGAATGGATTCAGCTGAAACCTGGGTTGCTGGGCATACATGTGAGCATACTTCCGCCAGGCGCAGATTTCCCGGACAAGCCTCTGATCAAGCCTCTCGTTCCAGCAGAAGAAAAGGCAGAGGCTACTCCAGCTCCTGAAGATGAGTCGTCCGAAGCTGAGGGTGAGAAAGAGAAGGAAGAGCAAGATGCCGATACTTAGGATACGAGAGATTCGGGACATGCCTCCTGAAGAGAGAAAGAAGAGGCTTGACGAGATAAGGACCGAACTCGTCAGGTTGAAGACAACGGTTTCCTCAGGAGGCACAATAGAAAACCCGGGCAGAATCAGGGAGCTCAGAAGAACGGTGGCGAGAATACTGACGATCGAGAGAGAGACGCCTGTGGCTAGAGATGCCTCCAAATGAATCCGATAACCTTCCAGAACATTTCTAGGCATGAGCTCATCGGGCTCAAGGTCAAGGTAAGCAGGGCAGCGAACAAGCAGCTTACCGGACTCTCGGGAAAAGTTGTTGATGAGACCAGAAACACCTTGAAGCTGTTCAACGGTACGAGAAGCACGGTCATCCCGAAGGAGATCGCGACATTCGACTTCCACTTGTCCACTCAAGAGATCGTAAGGGTTGAAGGAAAGAGGCTTGTAGGCCGAGCCGAAGACAGAATCAAGATGAAGGTGAAAGGTTGTCGCTGAGGAACATTGGAATAAGCGTTGCAGTCCCACAGAAGAGCTGCGATGATGTCGATTGCCCATTCCATGGATCGCTATCGATCCGAGGGAAGATTCTTCGTGGAGTTGTGGCGAGTAGCAAGATGAACAAGACTGTGGTTGTGGAGAGAGATCTCCTCCACTATGTTCCGAAATACATGAGATACGAGAAGAGGAGCAGCAGGATCAACGCCCACAATCCTCCGTGCATAGGCGCAAAAGAAGGCGACAAGGTGAGGATAGCGGAGTGCCATCCGCTGAGCAAAACCGTGTCATTCGTAGTGGTGGAGAAAGAGGAGTGAAGACTGGGGTGAAGGTATATGCCGGCGCCTAGGACTCGAGCAGTAAGCGCAAAAGGAATGATGGAGTACCGACCTTATATAACTAGGGGACTTCCGGCCGGTAGCCGTCTGATCTGTGCTGACAACACAGGCGCCAAGGAACTCAAGATCATCAATGTCATAGGATACTCGGGACGGTTGAGAAGAGTTCCTAGCGCGTGCGTAGGCGAAATGATCGCAGTCTCAGTTAGGAAAGGAACCCCTGATCTGAAAGGACAGATCTTCCCCGCCGTCGTCGTCAGGCAGAAGAAAGCGTTCCGAAGAGAAGAAGGAGTCAGAGTCCAGTTCCAGGACAATGCTGCCGTGATCATGACTCCTGAAGGAGAGCTCAAAGGAACGGAGATACGGGGACCTGTGGCGAAAGAAGCTGCCGAGCGATGGCCAAGAGTGGCTAATCTGGCCAGCATGATAGTGTAGGAGAAGGTGACTCAGACTGCCATCTAACAGAAACAGAACCGAAACACTGCGAAAGAAGGCCTCTGCACCGCTGTCGGGAGACCTCCAAGAAAGATACGGGCGAAGATCATTTCCAATCAGAAAAGGAGACACCGTCAAGGTAATGAGAGGCGACTTCACGGGCATCGAAGGCAAAGTCAACAGAGTGGATAAGGATCGGGGAAGGTTGTTCGTTGAGGGATTGACGCGAGAAAAAGCTTCGGGCACGTCAGCCCTTCTCACTGTTCACTCATCTAAGGTTATGATCACAAATCTGAATCTCTCAGACAAGTGGCGCGTCGATGTATTGGAAGCAGGAAGGCCTCGCGTTGCTGTTGAAGAGACAGCCGGGAAGGAGGAAGGCAACTAGAGATGGGACGGAAAGGCGGCTCAAGACATCTGAAGCGTATGCCTGCTCCAGCATTTTGGCCGATAAAGACCAAGGAATTCCAATGGGCAATCAGACCAAAGCCTGGACCGCATCCAGCGGGCATGTGTATTCCGCTGTCAATCCTGCTCAGAGACTATCTACATGTGGCAAGAACTGCTCGAGAGGCGGATCTCATATTGTCACAGGGCAAGGTGAGAGTCGACGGACGAGTGAGAAGGGACGCAAAATACCCTGTTGGCCTCATGGATGTGGTGGAGATTGCAAGTGTGAAGAAGACGTATCGGGTCATCCCTGTCGCAGGGAAAGGACTTGCCTTGGTCGAGGCGGCTGGAGACACGAAGGGTTTCAAGATCTGCAAGATAGATGACAAGCGAACTGTTGAACACGGGCATCTTCAGATATGTCTCCACGATGGCAGGAACGTTCTATTGGAGGTGCAGAACCCAACCAATCCGAGCGAAGATGTCTACTCAACAGGTTCCTCACTGCAGATAGAGATCCCGAGTCAAAAGATACTGAAGCAGGTCAAGATGACAGAAGGGGCATACGCATTAGTCACAGCAGGTGCCAACCTCGGAAGGCACGGAAGCATCTCGCGCATAGAACCAAGAACGGCTACAAGGCCTGGAATTGTAGAGATCAAAGACAGCAAAGGAGAAGCGTTCCGAACTGTCTTGGATTACGTGTTCGTTGTAGGGGAAGGCAGTGCACTAATCGAACTCTCAGGAGCATAGCGAAGTGACAGCCAAGACTGAAGCTGAAGTGAGCAAAGAGAACCCGATGCGGGAAATCAAGATAGAGAAGGTAACAGTCAACATAGCTGTTGGAAAATCAGGAGACCCCTTGGAAAGAGCAAAAAGAGTACTCCAGCAAATAACCGAGCAAACCCCTTGCCCTAGAAATGCGAAGAGAACCGTGAAGGATTGGGGAATTAGGAAAGGGGAGCCGATATCATGTATCGTTACTCTCCGTGGAGAGAAATCAGAATCCTTCTTGAAGCGCGCGTTGGAGGCCGTAGGCAACAAGCTTCCCGAATCGTCCTTTGACGATCGCGGCAACTTCGCTTTTGGAATAAAGGAACACATCGATATGCCTGGCACAAGATATGTCCCCGAGATCGGAATATTCGGAATGAATGTGAATGTAACGCTTGAACGAAAAGGCTACAGAGTCAAGAAGAGGAAGATGAGAACATCGAAAGTTGGGAAGAGGCACATCATCACAAGTAAGGAAGCGACGGCATTCGCAGCGAACAAGTTTCAGACAAACATCATAGGGGAAGGTGTCACCGTTGGCGAAACAGAAGCCTAGTAAGCAGAGAAAGTTCGGGAAGGGGAGCAGGCCGTGCAAGAGATGTGGCCAACACGATGCGGTGATCCGAAGCTACGGCCTACAGCTTTGCAGACAATGCTTCAGGGAGATGGCCCCCAAACTGGGCTTCAGGAAGTATTCATGAGGCGATACTAATGACATTGATGGATCCGTTGGCACATGCTCTCTCAACGATCTTCAACAATGAAGGAAGACACAAGCATGAATGCGTAGTTGAGCCCGCGTCGAAGCTGCTAGGCCAAGTACTGCGCGTGATGCAGAAGAATGGATACCTTGGGGAGTTTGAGTATGTTGATGATGGTAGATCTGGAAAGTTCAAGGTCCAGCTTCTCGGTAGAATCAACAAGTGCGGTGTTATCAAGCCAAACTTCTCCGTGAAGATGTCGAAGATCGAAATGTTTGAGAAGAGATATCTCCCGTCAAGAGAGGTCGGTGTTCTAATTCTTTCATCTCCGAAAGGAGTGGTATCTCACAAAGAAGCTCGCGACCTCAGATCTGGCGGAAGACTTCTGGCATACGTTTACTAATGCGGTGAGAAAATGGCTACAGGAGTGTCTGAGAAGCTCGTTCAAGTCCCCACAGGAGTCCAAGTTCAAGTTACCGCAAGGAAAGTGACCGTAATCGGACCCAAGGGGACCATCAGCAAAGACCTCGCGTACATGCCTGTGCAGCTTGAACCGAAAGACGACAAGATAGCCGTTTGGACCGAAGGATCGAAGAAACGGGACAAGGCAATGATCGGAACAGCTGCATCACACATATCCAACATGATCAAAGGCGTAACTGAAGGCTTCGCTTACAAGCTGAAGATTGTATACGCCCACTTCCCAGTCACCGTCAAAGTCCTAGACAAGCAGAAAAAGGTCTCAATCGAAAACTTCTCGGGAGAAAAAGTTCCACGTTTAGCTTCGATAGTCGGGGACGTGTCAGTGAAGGTATCCGGCGACGAGGTAATCGTCGAAGGCACGCGTCTAGAAGACGTCAGCCAAACCGCCAGCAACATACAGCAAGCCACACTCATCAAAGAGAAGGATCAGAGAGTCTTTCTTGATGGGATCTATGTGTTCGAGAAGGGATCGGCGATCAAGAAGTGAAGAAGACGAAGGTAACGGAGAGGAAGAGGCTCAAAGCGCGCATACCGAAGCTAGTCAGACAGGAAGCTTGGCGCTACAAGAGGGTGAAGAGCAGTTGGCGCAGGCCCACAGGGGTCTCAAACAAGATGAGGCGAAGACAAAGAGGGTGGCCAAAGATGGCTTCTATCGGATACAAGACCCCGGAGAATCTACGACACCTACATCCGTCTGGCCTGCGCGAAGTCCTTGTCTATCGAGCGCCAGACTTGGACAAGCTTGACGCCAAGACCTGCGTGGCGAGGATAGGCCACACGGTCGGTGAGAAGAAACGGGTCGCGATCCTTGACAGAGCAAGGGAGTTGGAGGTCAAGGTTTTGAATCCGCGTGTCTCAAGAAGAGAAGAAGCGGTTGGAGCTGAAGAGCCCATCACAGAAGCTCCCGAACCTCCCAAGGGACAGACGCAAGCAGAGACTTCGAAGCAGCAGACACAGGAGGAGAAGGAGCAGTGAACCTGAGAAACCAAAGAAGACTGGCTTCCGGGATACTGAGAGTTGGCAGGAATAGAGTCTGGATGGATCCGGACGAAGTCGAGAAGGTAAGCTCAGCGATAACCCGAGACGAGGTCAGACGGCTGATCCATGAAGGAGTGATCCGGGCTATGCCTGATGAAGGCACTAGTCGTGGCAGGAAGAGGTTGCTACATAAAAAACGTGTCCACGGCAGGAGGCGAGGACCAGGCACTAAAAAGGGGATCAGAGAGTCGGGAGAAAGCTGGGTGGAGAGAATCAGATCTGTTAGAAGAAGGCTGCGGCAGCTCAGAGACACAAGAATGATCGAGCAGTCCTCTTATCGAAAACTGATTCTCATGGCGAAAGGCGGCAGCTTCAGAAGTGCACGTCACGTCGATGAGTATGTTCAGGCCCATCAGTTGGCTAGAAGAAGGTAGTCACAATGGTTCAGAAATCAACATTCAACATGCCCCATCGCAGAAGAAGAGAACTTCGTACCGATTATAAGAAGAGAGCAGCCTTAGTTGTCTCAGATTGCCCCAGAATGGTTGTTAGAACGTCAAGCAAACACACTGTCGTTCAGTTCATCGAGGCGAGGCTTCAAGGAGATAATGTGCTTGCTGCAGCAAAATCGACTGAACTTGAGAGGCTTAACTGGAAGTTCGGAGGAGGGAACGTTCCTGCGGCATATCTCACAGGTATGCTCGGAGGGCTGAAAGCTCTCGAGAAAGGCATTAGCAAAGCAATTCTGGATATCGGCCTTAGCAGAGTCAGCAAAGGTGCGAGAATCTTCGGCGCTCTGAAGGGCGCAGTCGACATAGGAGTCGAGATCCCCCACGGCAAAGAAATACTCCCCTCTGATTCCAGGATCAAAGGAGAGCACATAGCTGAGTTCGCAAAGCGGCTATCCTCTGATCCCGAACAGTACAAGAGACAGTTTTCCGGCTACATTTCAAGAAAACAGAAACCGGAAGATCTTCCCTCTATCTTCGAGAAGACAAAGGAGAAGATCACAAGCTCAAGAAAGAAGTCTCGGAAGGAGGATGAGAAATAATGTCTCGGGCTGAAGAAAGAAGACGACCTGACACAATGTGGGTTCCAAAGACGAAGCTCGGAAAGATGGTTCAGGAAGGAAGCATCGTCTCCATTGACGAGGTGTTCACGCAAGGCCTGAAAGTGATGGAGCACCAGATAGTGGATGCTCTTCTTCCGAATCTTCAGCACGAGGTCTTGGAGATAGGGTTCGTGCAGAAACAGACAGACGCTGGAGAAAGATCCCGCTTCAGAGCGGTGGTTGTAGTGGGAAACGGTGACGGTTACGTGGGTATAGGTGACGGAAAAGCGAAGCAGGTCAGGATCGCCATAGACAAGGCGACCGTACAGGCCAAGCTCAACACAATTCCGGTAAGACGAGGATGCGGCAGCTGGGAATGCGCCTGCGCTCAATCCCATTCCCTTCCGTTCCGGGTCAGAGGGAAGTGTGGGAGTGTGAGAGTGGACATTATTCCCGGGCCCAGAGGTCTGGGACTGGTTGCAGGAGAGATACCGAAGGTTGTCTTGAGACTTGCAGGAGTGAAAGACTGCTGGACAAGAAGCTTCGGATCCACATCCACACATCCCTCAACAGCATACGCAGTGTATGACGCGCTTCAATCTACGTATCGTATCGTTACTCCAAACGACTGGGTCAGGTAGAAAACCTTTGGCAGAAAAGAGAAAGAGACCCGAGAAAAGAAAGCTGACGGCAAGGAGAGTTGAAAGGGAAAAGCCTCCTGAATCTCCTAAAGGAAAATGTATGATCGCTGTGAGGCTCCGCGGACAGGCCGGAATACCTGACGACGTGGACTCTGCCCTAGACATGTTACATATGCCCCGTAGGTATAATGCTGTCCTGATCTACGAGAGGCCCGACACACTCGGAATGCTCAGAAAGGTGAAGGACTACGTGACGTGGGGCGAAATAGAAAAGAAGAGTCTCGCGATGCTCTTTGAGAAGCGATGCAGGCCCAAAGGTGCGAAGGAACTTACAGCGAATTACTTGAAGGAGAAACTTCAGATACCATCGATAGAGAAACTGGCTGATACGGTTGGACGAGCGGAGATCCCGCTGAGCAGACTCTACGAGGCAGGAATTCCGCCAGTTTTCCGACTCCATCCCCCTAGGGGCGGATTCAAGAAAACTGTGAAGCGTTCATTCGCCGACGAAGGCGAATTGGGCTACCGTGGCCTTGAGATCTCGTCGCTCATTCTTCGAATGATATGAGACGAGCGCCTAAATCCGCTTGGCCCTTCAAGTTTCATTGAGATCAAGGACCTCCAATGAGAAAGGCAATTCTGCCGAATAGTTTTCAGACTCGGCTCTGAGGAACTGCCAAACGTTTAAATCAATCACGTCTGAACAATGAGCAAACGCTCACAAGAGTGAGACTAAGCTTGCCCACAAGACACAGAAAATCAAGAAGGATGCGCGGATCAAGGACCCACGGGTGGGGAGTTTCAGGTCAACACCGAGACAGCGGTATGCAAGGAGGCCGCGGCAATGCAGGGCGCTTTAAGCATAAGAAAACCAAGCTGACCGCCAAAGGTATTACTCCGGGTAAACATGGCTTTGTGAGTCATTCAACGAGAGAGATCCGAACCATCAACCTCAGAGATCTATCACGCCTGACGCCTGAACGCCCCAAAGACAAGTCAGAAGATACGTTGCCTTTGGTCGACCTGTCCAAACTTGGATATGGGAAACTGCTTGGAGAGGGGGCCCTCAAGGAACCGATTGCAGTAAGAGTCGCTAAGGCCTCGAAATCCGCAGCCAAAAAAATGGAAGAGGTAGGCGGGAAGATACTACCTACCAAATAGGTGGCAAGCTTGGTCCGCTTCATTGAGATATTCCAGCCGCTTGCAAGATTCATTCCTACGGTGTCCTCTCCAGAGCGCAAAGTTTCGTTCAACGAGAAGCTGTTCTGGACAGCCATGGTCTTGATAGGCTACCTCGTCATGACAGAGATTCCTCTCTACGGAGTAGGGGGAAGGGGAGCCGAGGATCCCTTCAGCGCTATGCGCGTCATCTTCGCCTCTGAGAGAGGCACACTGATGGAACTCGGAATCGGACCCATAGTGACGGCGGGACTCATACTGCAGGTACTTGCAGGATCACAGATGATAAAGGTGGACTTCACAAACCCCGAAGACAGGTCGCTGTTCACAACAGCAAGCAAAGTCCTGTCAATACTCATGTACCTGTTCCAAGTTGCAGCGTACATGCTCGCTGGAGCGTTCGGGGCAACGATCACAGTACGAACCGCGTTTGTCATTGCCTTGCAACTTGTGAGCGCAGGAATAGTGCTGATGCTTCTTGATGAATTGCTTCAGAAGGGTTGGGGGCTAGGAAGCGGAATCAGCCTCTTTATTGTCGCGGGCGTAGCGCAAAGGATACTGTGGGACGCTATTGCGCCGATGGGCCCGATGAGCGACAAGAAATTCCTGGGCGCCATCATAGCCTTCGCGCAGTCAATTGGATCTTCGCCCACGGTTTGGAATGTTTTGCACAGGCCTGAAGGACTCCCGGACATGATCGGTTTCCTCACAACGCTCGTCATATTCGCATTGATCATCTATATTGATGGCCTCAGAGTTGAGGTGCCAGTCTCTCATGCAAGATATAGGGGGTTCAGAGGAAAGTTTCCGATCAAGCTTCTCTACGTATCCAACATACCAGTGATCTTCACGGCCGCACTTTTCGGCAACATCTACTTCATCAGTCAACTCATCTGGTCAAGATACAACCAGTCCGGCACCAACTTCTGGCTCAACCTACTAGGAACGTTTCAGGCGACAGGCCAGAGATACGAGCCCGCGAGCGGCCTTGCGTACTACGTCGTCTCTCCAAGAAACCTTGAGAACGTTATGCAAGATCCTGTCCGGGCACTTGTGTACGCCGCGTTGATGATGACCATATGTGTCTTCTTCTCCACGACCTGGATCGAGGTCGGAGGAATGGACGCAAGAACAATAGCCAAGCAGCTCGTTGATTCCGGAATGCAGATCGAAGGGTTCAGACGTTCATACGCCCCGATCCAGCAAGTACTCTCCAGATACATACCTACCGTTACGGTGCTGGGGGGGCTGATCATAGGGGCAATAGCCTCATTTGCAGATTTCTTTGGAGCCTTCGGCTCAGGCATGGGAATTCTACTCTCAATCGGCATAATCGAACAATATTCCCAGATCTTGGCGCAGGAGAGGATTAGCGAACTCTACCCAGCAGCCAGAGCGCTCCTAGGTAAGTGATGGTGAGAGCATTTGTTAACGATACTTGATGAACTTCTAAAGTCCATCATCAAGGCACTGGCACCCTATGCTGAGACACCGAGTTCCACCTTCTTCATACTTGGAGTGGCAGGAGCTCTTTCGATAGCATCAAACTTGGCGAACCGATTCATGGTCAACGTCCGTGCGATGAAGGAGATTTCAGCTGAAGTGAAGGCATGGCAGGAAGAGTTCAATAGGGCGAGGAAATCTGGGGACAAGCAGTTGATAGCGAAGGCCACCAAGAAACAGTCGGCGATGATGCGATTGCAGAGTAAGATGATGATGGATCGAATGAAGGTGACGCTAATCTTCTTCGTTCCATTTCTCTTGGTATGGAATGTGCTGAGCGGGTTCTACGGACACCTGCCTGGTGGAGGATTCACAGCCTTCTCGCCTTTCCACGTGCCCTGGTTGCTGGAAGGGCCGAAAGTCTTGCCAAATACTGATCTTCCGATCAAGATTACGTACTTCACGTGGTACCTGCTCTGTTCCTTCGCCATAAGTCTCCCATTGTCCAGACTCTTGGGCACGTATCCCGAGCAAGAATGATTTGCTGAGGCTGGATCTGTTGTACATGCCTAGATCCCTAGTGCGTCTTGTGGGACATCCGGCGATGTCGCTCGAGGTGGACTCTGATTGGATCTAGTGATCGCTGTCAGTGGTCCTCATGGGTCGGGAAAATCTACGTACGCCCGCGCCATGGCGAAGGCCTTTGGGTTGAGGTTTGTTTCAGCTGGCTTGTTCTTTCGGAGAATCGCTAGAGAGAGAGACCTCACATTGGAGCAGCTTACTGAAGAGGCGAAGAATGATCTAGAAGTGGATCGTTTGATTGACAAGATGACGAAGCAGGAAGCTGAGAAAGGGAACGTCGTTCTGGATGGACAGCTTTCGGCATGGATGAGTAGAGAGAAGGCCGATGTCAAGATGTTCTTCACCGCGCCGGACGAGATTAGGTTCGATAGGATAGCCAAACGAGACGGCGTATCCTTCGAGGCGGCCAAGAAACAGACTTTGATGAGAGAGGCAGTTCAGAAAGAACGTTTCATGCGCCTATACGGAATCGATCCATCTGATCTCTCCATCTATGACGTGATTTTCGACACAAGCCTTCAATCCATTGAGGAGAACATCAAACTTCTTAAGGGCATTATCTGTGAATACGTAGCGGAAAAAGTCAAGGAGTGAGCGACAGAGATGGTTGCAATCGAGGTTGGAAGAATATGCGTCAAGACTTCTGGTCGTGAGTCTGGAGAGAAGTGTGTCATTGTTGATGTTGTCGACAAGAACTATGTTCTTGTGACTGGGCCGAAGTCTCTCACAGGAATCAGGCGTCGTAGAGTAAACATGCGTCATCTACAGCCAACAGAAGATAAGGTGGACTTGAAGAAGGACGCGGCTGACGAAGAAGTCCTCAAGGCCCTTGAGAAGGCCAAGAAGACTGGGGCAGTCAAAGTTAGTTCCCAACCCAAGGCCAAGTAGATTCGCGCTCTAAGCGTCTCAGCAATCAGCTTAATTCTCGGCGAGGAATGTTGTTTAGGGATCATTATGACGATTCTTCCACCGTGGGAGGTCAAGCGAGAAACACTGATCAAGGTAGATGCCGACACAGACGCGGCCTTTGGTCACGATCCGTACACAAGGCCGATCAACCTTCACATTCGTTTTGGGATAGTCAACTTGGACAAGCCTTCGGGGCCTTCGAGTCACGAAGTCGTCGCATGGGTTAAACGGATGCTTGGGTTGGGGCATGCTGGACACGGCGGAACCCTAGACAC
>Ga0315282_10005143_pt1 | contig 22422 bp, 24 predicted proteins | sample YL17G07_20_MG_FD_203693 | JGI IMG/M metagenome (GOLD analysis project Ga0315282, IMG submission 203693) | Sediment microbial communities from Yellowstone Lake, YNP, Wyoming, USA - YL17G07_20 | ecosystem: Environmental > Aquatic > Freshwater > Lake > Sediment | place: USA: Wyoming | collected... | reverse complement strand
TGAAATTATCATACGGCCCGGAACCAATTACCCTTCCCTTGGCGCTGACAATGCCAGCGGTCACGGTCTGTTCCAGCCCGAAAGGACTCCCAATGGCTACCACCCAGCTCCCCACTTTCAGATCCTCTGAATTGCCCAACGTTAGAGGATGGAGATCTGAAGAGGCTTTAATCTTGATGAGAGCTAGATCGGTCTTGGGATCCCGACCTACGACTTTGCCCTCATACTCTTTCCCATTCGAAAGTTTCACCTTGATCTGGTCCGCATCTTCGACCACGTGGTTATTGGTGAGGATATATCCATCTTGACTTATGGCAAAACCGGAGCCTACGCCTTGTTGTTTATATTCCCTTGAAGGGGGGTTCCCCTCGGAAAAAGGGGCGAAGAAGTCTCCAAAGGGGTTACCACGGAATCCAAAGTCTACGTTCTTTACCTTCTTGACCACCTGGATATTGACAACTCCGGGGCGGACCTTCTCGGCCAGGTCGCTGAAATTTGCCGGGACCATGGGAGTCTCTGAAATGGTTGATGCTGATGCAGCTTGTAAATTGTGAGGCTGAATAACCGTTGACATGCCATACCCGAATCCAAGCATGGCCCCTACCATTAATAGTGCAATGAGAATCGTTTTGAGATGTTTTTTCTGTTCCATGTTTTATTCCTCCCTTTCTGAATGTTAGATCTTTGGCTGGGTCAGGCATTTCATTGTCCTTTCTTTATAAGGATCGAGCTTAATGAAAGGAACTCCGCTTAGCTCTTCTTTTCAGCAGGAGCGGGAGTCGGTTTCTTTTCTTCGACCTTCTTTTTGGCTACTGCGGTAATGGTGGTGGCAACCATCTTGTCACCCTCTTTTTTGTACATTACGGTCACCTTGGCACCGTCTTTGATTTCACCTTTAACTCTGGTATCACCGGTGAGATCAAAGGCCATCTCTTTGTCTTTACCCTTCACCTTGATCATCTTGCCCGCTTCATAAGCCGCCACGGTTCCCGAAGCTTCCATCGCCTTGGGAGCCTCTTTCTTCTCAGCTGTGGGCTCTCCGGCTTTGGGTTTCTCAGCAGCCGGAGCAACAGGCTTGTCAGCCGGCTTCGTCGGTGTCTGAGCCATGACTACGCTGGCAAAAGCCACCATGGTTAAGAGCGCAACTAAAACAACCAGATTCTTCTTCATTTCTTTAACCTCCTTCTCTTTTTAGATTTTCAATTTTCGGCTGGACCCAGCCTTTCGATCTGCCTTCATTATAAAAACCGAACTTAACGGGAAGATGACCGGTTTATTACAAATTAGTAATGTTCCGAGGGTAGCGATTTCTTGAATGGAGATGGTTCAAGGCTTTGGAGATTGATGGCACAGGTCTATCACCCACACCAGTAAGGCGCAAGGGGTGAGGTGAGCCGAGAGGCATTTAACCCTTTACTCCTAATGACTCACGACTTACAAATTTTCTAAGGTTGGGGAAGGATCACTTTCGGAAGGGTGATGGTAAAGATGCTTCCTTTATTCAGTGCGCTTGTAGCTATGATCTCCCCGCCATGAGCCCGCGCAATGGCCCTGGCCAGGCTGAGTCCCAAACCGATACCGGCCTGGGACCGGCTCTGATCGCATCGGTAGAATCGCTCAAAAATGCGGGGAAGGTCGCTCGGAGAAATACCACATCCTGTATCTTTAATGGAGATAATGACCTGTGCGTCATTCTCAGAAACAGAGACGTTCACCAATCCCCCTGACGGGGTATATTTGATGGCATTGTCCAGAAGATTGGAAAGCATCCGCTGAATCATCCGGGTGTCTCCAACAAGATGGCTTCTATCGGGCACATCACAACTCAGGGTCACGCCCCTATCTTCAGCAGTTGGCTCAAAAAGTTCGCACGCCTCCCGGACAAGACCTTGGAGGTTGATCTCCTCACGGGAGAGTTTATCCACGCCGGACTCCGCTTTTGAAATCATCAGCATTGTGTTGATCATGTCGAGAAGGCGGTCACATTCCTCGATGGTGCTGGCTGCCATACCCTCATATTCAATCAAGGACTTCCCGGTGGTGAGGGTCACTTCGGCGGTCCCCCGAATCCGGGTGATCGGGCTTCTCAGGTCATGGGCGATATTGTCGCTCATCTCCTTGATCTCCGTGAGCAGGGTTTGTATGCGGTCGAGCATTTGATTGAAGGTAATGGCGAGTTGATCGATTTCATCGCGTCTGGTTTTCACGGGAACCCGTTCTTCAAGGGTGCCTCCGGATATTTTCTGAGCTGTCCAAGTGACTGCCTCGACGCCGGAAACTGCCCGCCGGGCCATGAACCAACCGACGCCTGCAGCTATAATAATCAGAAGAGTCATGGTGGCGATGAAGATTCCCTTAAAGGCATCGAGGAATCGGGAATAACTCTCCATGGCCTGGCCTACCTGCAAAATGATACTGGGGCTGAGCATGGCATAGAGGATACGCACTTCCTCTTTACGGTCTGGGATGGTGATGGTTTCAAACACATGGCTGCTGCCACGAAGCAGTTCCTCTACGGTTGTTTCGTGAATACCGATGTCCTTCCAGTAAGACATGTTGGATGAGGAAAAGGCCTGTCCGCTTAGGGAGAGGAAACGGAAGAAAACCTTTTTCACCCCGGCTGCTTCAGCTTCGATCACGGCGGCGCTTTTGACCGCATCGACCCCTTCTGCGGCAAGGAGCGTCGAAAACCGGTTGACCTGGCCTAAGAGTTCCTGATCGGTCCGTTCCCGGATAAACGAAGTGATGAGCGTATAGAACAAGAGAAAGGCAACACAAGAAGAGACGGTGAAGATTCCGGCATACCAGAGGGTCAACCGAAAGGCCAAGGTGTTACGAAGGCTAATCCGTTTCCTTAAGGACATATCCCACTCCCCGGACGGTATGGATCAACTTCTTGTCAAAATCCCTGTCGATCTTGTCTCTCAGTCTGCAGATCCTCGCTTCGACCACATTGGTCTGAGGATCAAAATTGTAGTTCCACACATGTTCCATGATCATGGTTTTTGAAACGACCCGCCCCGCGCTTCGCATGAGGTACTCCAGCAAGGAAAACTCAATAGGCTGAAGTTCAATCTTTTTACCGGCCCTGGTTACTTCCCGTGTGAGGAGGTTCATGGACAAATTCCCTACCGTCAGACGGGTTGACTCAGAAAGGCCGCTCGCCCTCCGGATCAGTGCCTGCACCCGGGCAAGAAGCTCAGAGAAAGCGAAGGGCTTTGTAAGATAATCATCGCTCCCGGTTTGAAGCCCCTTGACCCGGTCGTCAATCGTCCCTTTCGCACTCAGGATGATGACCGGCGTACGGATCTTCTCTTTCCGCATTCTTTCGATAAGCGAAAGCCCGTCCAGTTTGGGCAGCATAATGTCGATGATGGCTGTATCATAGGGTTCGGTTAAGGCCATATGAAGGCCCTTCTCACCGTCGAGGGCATGGTCTACCGCATACCCTGTAGCTTTTAATCCTTTGACAATGAAAGACGAAATCTTGGTGTCATCTTCAACCAGTAGGATTCGCATAAGGAACACTCTTGTTACAAAATCAGATCGGGCCGATCCATAGAAATAGAATACATAAATCAAAGGTATAAGACAAGGACTTCCCCTCTCCAGCTTTTCCCCACCCATTTCATGATGAGGATCTCTCCCAGCCTACACAACAAAGTAACCTCAAAATACTGCATCCCCACCCAGAAAATACGAAATTTATGTTATTTATTTGTGAACGATATATGATAAGATATTATAATGAAGTGAACTTGCATGAGAGGCGGTGCAAAAGACTTCCTCGAAGAAAGGCAATCGATCAGATAAGTTCTTAGGCGAAGTCTCTCCTTGAAGGAAATATTCACCGGAAAAGGGGGAAGGGCTTGCTCGAATTCTTACCGAGAGGAAACGGACTCACGATTATCCGATAACTTATGAAGAACCGAAGAAGCTTGGTCTTCATGTAGTGAAAGATATTTCTCCTGGATTATATCAGCTGATGAACCCTTATCCTCAACCGATGAGACACCAACCGTCGGTCGAATGTATTCCAATTCCCAGATTCAAAGGGCCGGCTCCCAATCCTTAACTTAGGGATGATGCCTTAGAGGAGTATAAGATTCTTAAGGGTCTGGACCCGGATTACGCCAATGATCTATTCACCATGATCCACTGATGGAACAAATACGAATACAGGAGGAAGGGGATGCTATCTAAAATACCAATCGATCTCAACAGAATTAAAAAGGAAAGCCTGGACAAAGAGATCCTGAGATCTGCAATGATCGCTGAATTGGATGCCATCAGTCTTTATGAGCAGATGGCCGATATGACCCAAAACAGAAATATCAGAAAATTGCTCTTAGATGTGGCAAAAGAAGAAAAAACACACGTGGGAGAATTTCAAGCTCTCTTGTTAAAGGAAGACAAGGAGCAAGAAAAAGAATTGAAAGAAGGGAAAAAAGAGGTTGAAGCGTTAATGAAATAGAGCGAATCAAGAGAAAAGACTCTTTCAGCTTCTAAAAAGGATTCACTCCAAGAAATGGAATTGGATAAATCCCGCCCCGATGATCCAAAAGGTTTAGGCCTGATCTTCCGGGCTCTCTATCATAGAAACTATCGTCTTTTTTTCGGTGGCCAGGGTTTCTCTCTGATCGGCACCTGGATGCAGCAGATAGCCATGAGCTGGCTCGTTTATCGCATGACCAATTCTGCGTTCCTCCTGGGTTTCATTGGATTTTCAAGCCAAATTTGCAGTTTCTTCTTCTCCCCCTTTGCCGGCGTTCTTTCTGACCGATGGAACCGTCACCACATCCTGGTCGCCACCCAATCGCTGTCCATGATTCAGGCTTTTATTTTGGCCTTTCTGACTCTCACGGGCATGATCGCTGTTCATCATATTGTCATTCTTTCCCTATTCCTCGGTTTTTTGAATGCTTTTGATATGCCCACTCGTCAGGCATTCGTGGTAGAAATGGTAGAAAAGAGAGAGGATTTGGGAAATGCCATAGCCTTAAACTCATTCCTGTTTAATGGCGCAAGACTGGTGGGGCCCTCCATAGCAGGCATACTCATTTCTATATTGGGAGAAGGGATGTGTTTTCTCCTCAATGGTGTCAGCTTTCTTGCCGTCATCATAGCCCTGTTAGCCATGAAGATGACCCCTCATAAAAGAGAATCCGAGAAGACTCAAGTTTTTCAAGGGCTCAAAGAAGGATTCACCTATGCCTTTGGCTTGATGCCCATCCGTTCAATTCTTATCTTTCTTGGATGGATCAGTATGGTGGGAACGGCTAATACAACCCTCATGCCTGTTTTTACCAAAGACATCCTTCATGGCGGCCCGCAAACCTATGGTTTTCTTATGGCCGCTATAGGTGTTGGCGCCATCATAGGAGCCATTTACCTTGCCTCTCGGATCAGCGTACTTGGATTGGGAAGAATCATTGTGATCGCTTCTTGTATCTTTGGAATTGGACTGATCTCCTTTTCCTTCTCTCATGTCTTATGGCTCTCAATGTCTCTTTTGTTGCTCACAGGTTTTGGCATGATGGTGCAAATGGCATCGAGTAATACGATCCTCCAAACCATGGTGGATGATGATAAAAGAGGCCGGGTGATGAGCCTTTATGTAATGGCATTTATGGGGACGGCCCCTTTCGGAAGTCTATTAGGAGGCATCTTGGCGAGTAGGATCGGGGCTCCAATTACCTTAATCATTGGCGGAGCCTCATGTATATTAGGTTCCTTCCTGTTCTCCAAGAAACTTCCATTAATCAGGGAAATGGTTCGCCCGATCTATATCAGAAAAGGCATCCTTTCAGAAAGAGAGGACGGGGGGACACCCTCCAAGAATTAAGAATAACCTCTGAAATATTTTATTTTTTAAAAAGGTTTGGTATAATTTATTTGATGTTTGAGGCAACTGCTTTCGTCGAGCATTTCCCATATGTCGGCATTTTTCTTCTCCTGGTTCTCGGAGATATTGGATTACCCTTTCCAGAAGATGCGACGCTTATATTGAGTGGATTTTTAATTGCTCAAAAAGTGATGAAGCTATTACCAACGCTTCTGGTCGTCTATTCTGGTCTTTTACTGACTGACTTTTCACTCTACTGGGTTGGCAAGAAGTACGGTAGAAGGGTGGTTGAACATAAAAGATTCCGCCGAATCATATCCTTTGAGAGACTTTCAAGGCTTGAAGAGAAGTTTAAGAAATGGGGTGTTTTCCTCGTCTTCATCGGAAGACATTTTTTAGGAATAAGGGCACAGATCTTTCTTGCGGCAGGCGTGATGAGAATGCCCGCTCTGAAGTTCCTCATGGCCGATGCAGCTTCAGCGATTCTGACAATCACTCTAATGGTTGGAATTGGCTATTTAGGGGGCAACAGCATCCAGATACTACAAAAAGATGTGAAAAGAATTGAGCATATCGCAATTGTTCTATTCATCATCTTGCTTGCGGGGTGGATCTTTTATAACTATTTCAAAAATAAGAAAAATCTTGAACAAGAAAAACAGAAAAATTAGGCATTGTGAAATGGAAGCTCGCACAGCAGCAGGCTCCAAAATAGAGTCTTTCTCTTCTTAAAATACAGGGTTTAACCCATTTATTTTTCTTAATTTTTTGGTGATCTTTATAAAAGAAAGAAAATTCCGGAAAGGAAGACCGTTGAAAAAAAGGAGGTGTGGGGAATGAGAAAGAGAGATAGCTTTCGAAGGGGGTGTTTTTTATTGTCCCTGATGATTCTAAGTGTAGTGTTGCCTGCATGGAGTCTGAACGCCGCTGAGAAAGTCACCGCAAGGGATTGGAGAAACGGTTTTGTCCAGGTGGCAAAGAAAGTCCAGCCCTCTGTCGTCTCCATCCGGTCTGAACGAACGGTGACCGTTTCGCCTGGGGAAGGCTTCGGAGAAGACTTCTTCAAAGGGACGCCCTTTGAAGACTTTTTTAAACAACATGGGGGGCCTCCCATGAAAAAGAGACAGATGGGGGAAGGTTCGGGCGTGATTGTAGATCCAAAAGGCTATATCCTCACGAACTATCATGTGGTCGCAGGGGCGGATAAACTCACCGTCCGTCTCTTCGATGGAAGGGAGCTGAAAGGAACGGTTCAGGGGACCGATCCTAAGACGGATCTTGCTGTCGTCCATGTGGAGGCAAAGGACTTGCCTGTGGCCACGCTGGGAGATTCGGACAAGATACAGGTGGGAGAGTGGGCGATCGCCATTGGTTCTCCATTCGGATTGGAAGAGACGGTGACAGTGGGAGTGATCAGCGCGAAAGGCCGGACAGGCCTGGGGACAGGGACCTATGAAGATTTCATCCAGACCGATGCTTCCATCAATCCGGGGAATAGCGGAGGTCCCCTTGTGAACATCGAAGGAGAAGTGATCGGAATCAATGCCATGATCATCTCCCCTGGTCAGGGAATCGGCTTTGCCATCCCCATCAATCTCGCCAAGACAATCATGATGGAATTGATCAAGACGGGCAAGGTCATCCGTCCTTGGGTGGGAATCGGCCTCCAGGATCTCACTCCTGAATTGATGAAAGACTTCAATGTGAAGGAGAAAGAAGGGGCCTTGATCAGCCAGGTCTATGAAGGGAGTCCGGCAGAAAAAGCAGGCCTAAAAATAGGAGACATCGTTGTCCAAATTGACGGGAAGAAGATTAAGGATAGCCAGGATGTCGTCCGCGAAGTTTTGAAGAGACAGGTAGGCCAGAAGATTCTGTTTGAGGTCATCCGTGATGGGAAGCGAGTCGAGATTTCAGTGATCACCACTCAGATGCCCTCTCCGCCAACAGAACAGAAACCATCCGGACCCGGGAAAGAGTGGTTTGGACTCCGGGTGACCACAGTGACTCCAGATATTGCCAAACAGTTAGGTCTTGCAAAGGCTGAAGGAGTTGTCATCGAAGGAGTAGAGATAGGATCCGCTGCCCAGGGTGTGGGTTTCCGAAAAGGAGATGTGATCTTGGAAGTGAATCGTCAGAGGATCAAGGACGAGAAGGATTACCGAAATGCGATGGAGAAGGTAAAGCCAGGGCAAGGGGTTCTTCTTCTCATCAGTCGAGAAGGCTCCACCTTCTTCGTTTCACTGACGGGAGAGAAATAAGAACGGAGGTTGAAATTGATTCGTCTATCAAGAAGAAAAATGATTTTTCTTTTTCTCTTCTCCTTTTTCATCTTCACATCAATTTCAGAAGCGGGATTGGGAGACAGCGCCTTCGAAACCGTTCTCCCCAATGGCCTGAAGGTGATCCTCCTTGAAAATCATAAGGCGCCCCTTGTCACCTTCCAGGTCTGGTACCGCGTGGGATCCCGGAACGAAGCGTGGGGAAAGACAGGTCTCTCACACATGCTCGAACATATGATGTTCAAAGGAACAGAGAAGATCGGTCCTGAAGAATTCTCCCGAATCATCCAGGAGAACGGGGGAAATGACAACGCCTTTACTTCCCATGATTATACTGCCTACTTTGAAAATCTCAGTTCGGATCGGGTCCAGGTGGCAATAGGGTTGGAAGCGGACAGGATGCAGAACCTCTTGCTTCGTGAAGAAGACTTCCGGACTGAGCGAATGGTGGTGATGGAGGAGCGGCGGCTCCGTACCGACGATAACCCGCAAGCTGTTCTGACCGAACAGGTCATGGCAACAGCATTTCAGGTCCAACCTTACCACTGGCCTATCATTGGCTGGATGGAGGATATCGCACGTTTCACCCTTGAGGACTTAAAAACATACTACAAGACTTACTATAACCCCATCAATGCCTTTCTCGTTGTCGTGGGAGATTTTAAGAAAGAAGAACTCCTTCCCAAAATTGAGAAGGCCTTCGGGTCATACCCGAAAGGGGTGGCTCCTAATCAAGAGAAGGATAAAGATCCTCCTCAGCTTGGGGAGCGGAGAATCTTTGTGAAGAAAGAGGCTCAACTCCCATTCCTGGTGATGGGGTATCATGTCCCGAACCTTCGAGAACCGGATAGCTACGTGCTGGATGTGATCGCTACCATTCTCTCTGGAGGAAAAAGCTCCAGACTCTACCAGGACCTTGTCCGGGAGAAAAGGCTTGTGCTCAGTGCTGATGCAGACCACTCCCTTATCTCCCGGGACCCAAACCTCTTCACCCTCTCTGCAGATTTGCTCCCTGGAAAAGAGGTGGCCGAAGTGGAGAAGGCATTCGATCAAGAAATAGAGCGACTTCAGAAAGAGCAGGTGGGGAAGCAGGAATTGGAAAAGGCGAAGAATCAAATCGAAGCCTCTTTTGTATTCGGACAGGATTCCATCTTTTACCAGGCCATCCTTTTGGCACAGCATGAGATCGCTTTTAATTGGAGGGCCATTGATGATTACCTCCCCTCCATTCGAAAAGTTACTCCGGAAGATATCCAGCGGGTGGCAAAAAAATATCTCATTCCGGATCAACGGACTGTGGGGATACTGATCCCTCTCCCACCCAAAGAGGGAAAGCCGCTGCCAGAAGGGGGCCCTACCAAAGAGAGAATGATCAAATAAGGATAGCCCTTTGAAGAAAGTCGATCGGGGCGTCACTCCCGCGAAAGCGGGAGTCCATAACATTATTAAGAATACTGGATTCCCACTTCCGTGGGAATGACGGAAAGGGGATCAAGAAGGCTTTTTCAACAGGCTTAGGAGATTTAAGATTTCAGATTGAAGAAAGGCAAAAATTATGCTTTTAATTTTTCGATTTTTTATTCCGCAATCTCTCCGAGCCGGAGGGCTCTCTGAGCCGGAGGCCACATTCCCTGCCTGTCCGGTAGGCAGGCGCATTCCGAAATTGAAATACCTTATCGTCCTCATATCTTTAATGTTATGTGTTGGCCTGCCAGATGGCGGCCTTCAGGCCATGCCTCCGGTTCAGAGAACTGTGCTTCCCAATCAGATGGTCCTCCTCGTCTCCGAGGAGCACTCCCTTCCCTTTGTCACATTTCAACTTCTCATTAACTCAGGGTCCTGGAAAGATCCCTCTGGAGAGGAAGGTTTGTCATACCTGACAGCTAGAGGTCTTCTTCTTGGAACTCAGAACCGCACGGTCAATGCCATCAATGAAGAGCTGGATTTCATGGGAGCCTCTCTCTCTTCTTCCTCGGGCAGAGATTATGCCACACTCAGCCTGAAGGTTTTAAAGAAGGATCTGGACAAAGGATTGGATCTCCTCATGGATGTCCTCACCCAACCCGTCTTTCCCGAGGAAGAAATTAAAAGAGAAGTAGAAAAGACACTGGCAGCGATTCAATCTGCCGAAGATCAGCCCGGGGAGGTTGCTGAAAAGGCGTTTCAAAAAACTCTCTTTCTCAACAATCCCTATGGCCATCCTGTTGAGGGCACGAAGGAATCTCTTCCCCGAATCACACGAGAATCACTCGTTCGATTTTACCGGACCTATTACCATCCCCAAAACGCCATTCTGACTGTTGTGGGGGATATGACCACGGATGAGGCGAAGACAAAACTTCTCCCCCGCCTTGAAAAATGGCCGAGGGCTGAGATTCCAGAAACGCCTTTTAAAATAACATTCGCTAAAGGTCAGAAAACGGTAAAGATTGATCGTGGGATCACCCAGGCCAATATTATCCTTGGCCACAGAGGTGTCAGTCGGGAGAACCCTGATTTCTATGCCCTCACCACCATGAATTACATTTTAGGAGGTGGAGGCTTTGCCTCCCGTTTGGTAGAGGAAATCCGAAACAAGAGGGGACTCGCTTATTCTGTAGCAAGCTTTTTCGATCCTGGCAAAAATTCTGGTTCTTTCCAGATCGCTCTCCAGACGAAAAACTCCTCTGCTCGTGAGGCCATCGCCCTCTCCCTCCAGCAGATGGGGCGGATTCGAAAAGAACTCGTTTCAGAGAAAGAGTTGGAAGGGGCAAAGAAATATCTCATCGGAAGTTTCCCTATGCGGCTCGATACGCAGGCCAAGCTGGCCAATTTTCTAACCCAGGTGGAGTACTATGGGTTGGGTCTCGATTATCCGGAAAGATACTCTTCCCTCATCAGAGCCATCACCCGGGAAGAAGTGCTCCGGGTTGCAAAAAAATACCTTCACCCGAAAAACACGATCCTCGTTGTGGTCGCTAATCTGAAGGAAGCAGGGATGGAATAATTTTCCCCTTTTCCAAACCTGCTTCCGCCTTCACAGAGTTGAACACCCTTTCACAGACTTCTTGATAGATAGAAAGAACTGGGATAATATAAAAAGAGATCAAAGATGCTGAATTTAAGGGAGGAATGAGGATGAACGAAAAAGAACGTCTGAATGCTTTGGAGGTGGCTCTCAATAATGAAATGAGAGAGCGAGAATTCTATCTTAAAAATGCCAAAAGAACGAAAAACCCTCTCGGCAAAAAAATGTTCCAGCAAATCGGGGATGATGAACTTGAACATTATGAGCGGCTGAAACAGCTCCATCAAACGTGGGCCAAGCAGGAAAAATGGCCAGAGACCGTCCCCCTCAAGGTGAAAGATACGGTGGTGAAGGATATCCTTGTTGAATTTCTTAAGAAGGCAGATGAAACCAAAGGAGATGCGGATGACTTAGAGGCTGTCCGGACAGCTATCGACTTCGAGGCCAAGGGAGCAAAGTTCTATGCCGAGCTGCGGGATAGCGTTTCTAATCCTAAAGAAAAGCAATTCTTTGATCTCCTATCAAAGATGGAAAATGAACACTATCTCTCTCTCAAGGATACAGAAGAATACTTCATTGATCCTGCCTCCTGGTATCGAAAAGTAGAACACCATACTTTGGATGGGCAATAATCCTGAAGATTTTTGAAAATGGACTTAGAGCAAAAAGCGTCTATCTTCGAACAAATTTATCAAGATTATTTAGCGCAACTGGGTCAAGTCGATCTCCAAAACATAGCGAATAAAAGAGGGACCGAAATGAAGGGAGACTCCATTCTGGTCCCTCTTTTCGGTCAACTTCATAAAATCTCTCCAAAAGGGATTCTGGATCCATCAGGAAAAGAGCCAATTCACTCTGTCAAGGTGGTCTTGTGTCAATACCTTCTCCATGCTCCAGCCACGGAGCCAGAGGGAGAGGACGGGGTATCTTATAAAGATTTTAAGGATGCCTCTCCTTTTGTAGGAGGATTTCAAAATAATACAGAGAAAGCGATTGCAAAAAACTTTGCCGGAAGGCTTGAAGCATTGAGAAAAGCATGTCTTCAACTGGGCGGCAAGGATCCTGGTTTGGATTGGGGTTACCCATTATCGATGAAGTTCGATCCCCTTCCCCACGTTCCCATCCTTCTTCTTTTTAATGATGCGGATGAGGAATTCCCAGCCCAATGCCTTCTGCTGTTTGAACGCCGGGCGGAAAAATATTTGGACATGGAATCCATGGCCATCCTCGCTTGGCTTCTCACAGACTATTTGAATCAATCTCCGGGAGACATGAGGACAACGGTTATGTAAGGCTGCGATTGGATCAGGGCAATGATCGCGGGAGGGACGCCGCTACCTTCTTTCCATATTCGTAATTTTCCATAACGTTTTTTGGCGAAAAATCTAAAGCATCTCGAATAATATATTTTTTTGGTTTGATCTCGATGATCGGGGCATAATGAACCCTCTTAAGCACCTTCTCGATCTTCTTTCGTGAAGCATGCTCGGGAAGAAGATTCTTTACCTGCTCCCAATTCTTCTTGAGGATGTTGAGCCGCTGTGCACCTTCGATATCTGTACGGTAGATTTCATTGACCATGAGCTCTACGGCACGGCCGAGATAGGTGAAGGCATTGATCTTCATTCCAGTCCAACTCTCTACAAATTCCTGCCGTTCAACCTGGAATGGGGAAGCATAGATGACATAAATCGCCTCAGCCCCTGCTTGAAATGCCTGGCCGAGGGGTGTGATATCCCGAATTCCTCCGTCCACTAAATGCTCTTTCCTGATTTGAACCGGTGGAAAGTAATAGGGCATGGTTCCGCTGGCCAAAACGTGGTCAAGGATTTTCGGGCTCTTATTGTTAGCCGTTTTAAGCTCTCCGGTCTCCAGCGAAACATATTGGATCTTTAAGATTCGTTTAGACTTCGCCAGATTCTTGGGTTTCAGGTATTTCTTCAAGAGTTTTTTAAGTGGTTCGGGGTCATAGATGCTATCAGCACCCAAAACGATTCCTGCCTCAACACCTTGTTTTTTGAGATAGACACTTTCATTACCAATGATCTCCTCAAGCCAGAGATGGCGAAGGGTGATAAAGGCGTTCTTCAGATTTTCAAGGCTGGCATCAGGATGGATGGGATCGAAAGGTGCCTGAGCCAAAAAACTGGCGTTTAATGCACCCACTGAGACACCACAGAGAATTTCGAAGTCGAGTCCCCTGTTGAGGATTAATTCCTCCATGACACCGATTTGGAAAGACCCTTTCGCTCCTCCGCCGCTTAAAACCAATGCCCTGCGAGTCATAGGTTTCTCCTTTTAGTTCAAGTTGGAATCAGTAAGCCAGGTTTTTGTGGCTTCTCAGGAGGGTAAAAACCTGGACAATAGCCAACTCACGATGCTGATTAAAATGGAACCCAACACTGCGCCCCAAAAACCACTGACATGAAACCCGCTCACCAGGGCTGACACCAACCAGAGCATTAATCCATTGATGACCAGTAAGAAGAGCCCCAAGGTTAATAGTGTGAGAGGAAGGGTGAGCAAGACCAGAATGGGACGGAGTATCGTATTGACGATCCCCAATAAAAAGGCTGCGACCAGAGCTGCCAAAAAGCCATCGACCCAGATCATCTTGGGGAAGAGATAAGAGATGATCAGTATGGCCACCATATTAATGATTAAACGAACAATAAAGAACATAGCCCCTCCTTTAAGAATGGATCTCTTTTACCCCAGTATAGGGCACATCCATTCTCGGAATCAACTCTTTTATTCCCTTCTTCTCTGATGAAGTTTTTGATTTCCCGTTGACAGGGCAGCTATTATTTGTTAACCTTGTTTCTCAATTTGGTTGACAATCCTCACGAATGTGGATTTCGGCCTCCGGCTCACAGAGCCTTCCGGCTCGGAGAGAATGCTGCTTGCGGAAATTTTGAATTAGGACTTCACATTTGAGTCTGAGAATTTTCTTTTAACATTTGAGAAAGAACCCCAAAAAAACTCCCCTCCCCTGGCGGGAGGGGATGGAGGGGAGGGGGAAAGAAGAGATCATATTCACCCTCACCCCCTGCCTACCGGCAGGCAGGCAACCCTCTCCCGTCAATGGAGAGGGGAAATATTTTTTGGAAAGGAATATTATGTCCATTGAAAAGCTCAGATGGATGGTCCTCGCCTCCCTCATGGCGGCATTGACAGCTGTCGGAGCCTATATTCATGTTCCCATTGGACCTGTGCCGATCGTCCTCTCCACCCTCTTTGTTCTTCTTGCCGGCCTTCTTCTGGGAAGCCGCTGGGGGCTCACCAGCATGGGCCTTTATCTCTTGGTGGGAGCTATTGGCATCCCTGTTTTTGCAGGAGGCAAAGGAGGATTCGCCCATTTTTTCGGTCCCACTGGGGGATACCTTTTTGGTTACGTTCTGGCTTCGTGGATCACTGGTTTCATTTCAGAACGCGCACGAGGCCTATTGATTCTGGATATTTTTGCCGTCCTGGTTGGATCGCTGGCTATCTATGGCCTGGGAGTCCCCTGGCTTAAAATGGTTACTCAATTGTCGTGGTCAAAGACATTGATGGTAGGTGTGGTTCCTTTTCTCATCGGCGATGCGGTTAAGGCTTCTGTCGCTATCATTCTGGCTCGGGCCATCCGCCCTGTTCTGAAACGACAATTGCAATCTTTTTAAAGAAATTTCTAATGATACGAATGACACCGACTTTGACGAATACAATTGAATTCCATAGGAGACATTCGATTCATTAGCTACCATTCGTTTTATTCGCTAAGTATCTAATATGATCGAGATCCAAAATCTCCACCATCATTATCCTGACGGCACCCGTGCTTTGAAAGGCATTGACCTCGCCATCCCCGATGGCGAATTCCTTCTCATCTGCGGCCCCAATGGGAGTGGTAAAACCACGCTCATCCGGCTCATCAGCGGTCTCCTGAAACCCACTATGGGATCTGTCTATGTAAATGGTCTCGATCCCATGCATGATTCACGGGAAGTACGACGTCTGGTCGGCATGGTTTTTCAGGACCCCGATAGTCAGATCGTTGGAGAAACAGTGAAAGAAGATATTGCCTTTGGTCCAGAAAATCTCGGCCTTCCAGTTGAAGAAATTAGGGAACGAGTGGATTGGGCGCTTCAAGTGATGGGGCTTAAAGATCTTTCAGAAAAACCCTGTTACCTGCTTTCAGGTGGGGAAAAAAGGCGCCTTGCTATTGCCGGGGTGCTTGCCATGAGACCTCAGGTGATTCTTTTTGACGAGCCTTTTTCTTTTTTAGATTATCCCGGCATCCAGGAAGTCTTAAGGCACATGGTCCATTTACATCGTGAAGGGCATACCATTTTGGTGACAACCCATGATGTGGAAAAGGTGGTCGCCCACGTGGATCGCATCGCCATCATCCATAATGGCGAACTCAAAATGGCCGGATCTCCAGAAGAGCTCATGATGAAACTCCCACAATTCGGGATCCGACCTCCTTGTTATGCGCTTCTCGGAAAGGAAAAAGTTTCATGGCTCGAATAGCTCTTCATTACTTTCCCGGAAATTCTTCTCTCCATCATTGGGATGCCCGATGCAAATTCTTCGGACTCCTGATGATCACCGCCACCCTTCTCCAACCCAAAATCGCATCGCTTATCTTCGATTCATTTTTAATTATCGGCCTTCTCATCCTATCGAGATTACCTCTCAGACAATTTTTCCGTGACTTTTGGATTTGGGCGATCTTTCTTTTTACTCTCTTCCTTTTTCAAGCCTTCTTCACTCCAGGACTCAGGATATCTGCTTTCCCGTGGCTTCCCATTAGCCACGATGGGCTCCGTCTGGGAACCTTCACCTGCTGGCGTCTTGGACTCATTCTCAGTTATGCAGTCCTCTTTACGGCTATCACCCGTCCCAGAGAAATTCAGGATACGCTCATCTGGACTCTTAAACCTATCCCGTTTCTTCCGGAACGTCGGATCGGACTTATGGTCTCCCTTACCCTCCACTTTTTCACAATCATTCTGGATCAGGCCGAAGAGGTCAATCTGGCCCACAAGGCACGGCTGGGTGACCGGAACGGGAATCCTTTCCGTAGAGCCAAATTTCTTGCACTCCCTCTTCTTCGGCGTTCTTTTTCACGGGCAGAAGACGTCACTCTGGCCCTTGCCGCAAGAGGATTTCGCGATGACCTGCCCCTCCAACTTCCAAAATTGCCCTTCTCCCACCTTGTCCCCCTCCTCATTCTCCTGGTGTGTTTTGCAGCTATGGGGTGGTTTCATTTATAAGGTCCTTCTATTTGCCCTCGGAATTGAATAAGCCTAACCCATTTTAAAATTTACCCATTTTTTTAGTTCCACGAATTGGGGAGAAAAGGGGGGCGGAAATACATAATTTTTCGTTATGAAATACGGGGTTTACCTTATTTACTTTTTCTGAGCCCTTTATAAAATTGAATACAAGTTTTAAAATTTCTAAAGGAGGCTCAAATGAAGTGCCCCAGATGTAATGGTATTATGGCCTTTGAAAAATTCTATGGCCCCCATGAACATTTTTTTGGCTGGAGATGCATCTACTGCGGGGAGATTGTCGACCAGGTGATCCTGGAGAATCGATGGCATAAGTAGCCATCGCAATATGCTTCTTCTCTCTATTTAAAAGGATGAGAACGATGAAACTCTCCTGTGCCCAGTGGTGCCATCTTCAGGAAATGCTGGCCAACCTAAAATGTCCTAATTGTTTCAGTGCAAAGGTAAAGCTATGCGAGGAAGAAACCGCAGAGAACGCTCATTGTACTGAGTGTGATTGCAGATTTGAGTTCAATCCAGAACCAACAGGAAGGTGGGATTAGTTCAGACTTTATGCTGGAACCATCTCTGGAGTGAGAAAGGGAAAGAAACCTTCTTTGAGGCTCTCCCGCTCAATCTTTCCAAAGGCACATTCCACTGCCGACTTGACTTCCCCCAAATCGACGGGTTTCATCGCCTGATAGAAAATTCCCGCTCCCCGAAGGCGCTTCACTAACCCGATCGATTCTTCTGATGAGATGACAATAATCTGAATCTTTGGATTGATATTCTTAAACAAGGGGACGACATCACATGCCTTCACCCCTTCGATCTCATCGTCGATGAGAATGACATGGATATTTCCCTTTCGAATCCTTCGAATCATCTCGCTCATCACTTTGGTTGTTTCCACCTTATATCCCATGCCATGGAAAAAAGTGGAGAGCGATCGGGTCCAAAGATCATCCTGATAGGCTATTAGTATCGTCTTCGATTTCATGGTCATCTCCCCCTATTCCATTCCTCCTACATCACACGGATGGGAATCTCAGACTTTCTTGTAGGAGAAGTAGCGGCTCCGATAAAAGAGGAGAGGAGAATACCCGCCGGGATCAATTGAGCCAGTACTACAATGATCCCGAAGGTAAAGAAGAACATGACCCCCACAAGTCCTATTCCCCTGACTCCTCCCTTGTAAGCAATCCCAAAAGAAAACAAGGCGATCGATAATACCAGAACCAGACCCAGGATTGTTAAAATTTTTTTCATCTTCTCAGACATGGCGATCATCTCCTTAATTGTCGCTTCCTTTACTCTTTGACTGCTACGGGCTCAGCGCCTGGAAGAACCACTTCTTCTTCAACTTTCTTCTCTTTCTTCAAAGCCATGGTGGTTGCAGTACCAATGAAGCTGAAGAAAAGAATGGCTGCCGGGATCAATTGGAGTAGAACAATTATCGCTCCTATAATGATGAAGATCCAAAGGGCTGTCCCAGCTCCCTTAAAGGTAAGGCCGATGGACCGTGCAAATGCCGGAGAAGCTATTAAAGTGATCAACCCAACCATTAACCCTGTCTTTAATCCTTTCATTGTTTTTTCCATTTTTAATTCCTCCTTTCTTTGACGTTCACCCTAAATATTGCATTAGGCGTGCCAAAAAATAAATAATTATTTAAGTATTTGATATTATTTAATTTTTTAAAAATTTGCGGGTTAGATTGAAGGGTTTCGGGGGCCTAAATGAATACTTTAAGTATACATATTTTGGGGTTTATATTTTGATGATTTTATAAGTATCTAAAATCATTAATTTAATTTATTATAAAAAATTTATACATAAAACATAAAATAGATAAAAAAAATATACATATAGAAATTGAACTCCCTGTTCGGTTTTACAGCCATAATCTATGTCCATTTTCTTTCAACCAGAATCTATGTTTCCTGTAGTCAGGAACGATTGTCTCCAAGTAGGTCCAAAATCTTTTGGAATGATTCTTTTCTCTTATATGAACAAGCTCATGGATCAGGACGTAGTCAATAACGCTTAAAGGCGCCATAATAAGCCTCCAGCTGAAAGATAATCGGCCATCTCGGGAACAGGAACCCCATCGGTACTTGGCGCTTGTTATCTTTATCCCTTTCGGAAACAATTGAAGTCTGTTGCTGAAATAGTGGACTCTTCCCTCTACCTTCTCTTTGGCCTCTCTCTTATACCAATGGATAAAAAGATCTCTTGCCTCTTCTAAATGATCCTTATCAAGGATGAATTTACCAAAAGATAATTTGAGCGGAAGCCCTTTATAGTTGGTATCTCCTATTTCTAATGGATACAATTCTCCTGAATATAAGAATTTCTCTCCTGGGATAAATGCCTTTTCTCTTTCTTTTATCGATCTTTCTTTTTCTGAAATTTTTCTAACGACCCATAACTCTTTCTCCTTAATAAATCTCTCTATCTCCTTTCTCGGTGTATGATGAGGTACGTAAATGACTAATCTTCCATCTTCTTTAATATGGAGAGATATCGTTTTCCTCCTTCTTTTACTTCTGATCAACTCAAAGTCGAGATAGTTATCCATGGGTCATGTAATTCCTGTAATTTTTATTAACTAACTTATGGAATATTTCCATGTCTTCCAGAAATCGATTGATAAATTTAAGCGTTGATTGGACTCTTTCTGGCTGACTGATCAAAGCATCGCTGCCAAAAAGTATCCGATCTTGATACCGCTTGATAAAGCTTTTATAGGATACCGGATCTTTTTCCATAAAGGATACCAAAGAGGATATATCCGTGTAACAATTTGGATATTTATCTAACAGAAAGGATATGGCCCGTCTGGAGAATCCAAAATGAGGGATATTAAAATTGGTCCTGGGGTAACTCCCAATCATTTCTGCAACAAAGTTTCCATATTTTCTCAAATCAGCATGCATCAGGATCGGCATACCCAGAGAGGATGCCTTTTCGATGATCAACGATGTAATTTTCTCTGATTGCTTACATGTTCGGCCAAAGGTCTTTTCCATGCCACCTATTCGTAGTATTGTATCTTCTTCTGGAACATAAAGCAGTTTAAGACCTTTAAACCCCCTCTGCCTGTACATTTTGATTTTTTCTTCAATATTATTTTCGATAAAACGAGCATCCAAAAAGGGGACAATCTTTAGGTGAGGGGGTAAGTTAATCACAGCAAATGGGTCCTTTTGATTTTCAAGGGCCTCCTTGGTGACATAGGGATGGTATGTTCCAGGTATCATATTCAGAACAGTATCTGCTTCGGTGGGAAATTCGCCTAACACCAAGATATTCATACCTCCAAGACCAATCTTTTCTAAAAGACTAAATTTATGCTTGAGCTCGTTGAAAGAACATTGATAAAAAAAATGAATATGAGCGTCATAATATTTCATGCTCAAAACCTTTCCCCGAAACTCTTCCAGATTTCATCACTATAATACTGCTTGAAATAAATCGTCAATGAGCAAAGGGGAAGAATTTGGATTAAAGGGTTTGCCTATCATCATTTGTGAAGTTAGGACTTAGCTTTACGTACACTGTCAAATTTAGTGGCGGCTTCTTCTTGTGGTCCTCTCGGCTTGACATTCAACTCCGTTTCCAATATATTCAACTCACCTTCAAGCGAGTCCTTATCAAAATCAGTTCGAGAGGAATCATGGAGATCCGTGGACTTTCTGCATTGGTAACAGGTGCGTCCGGTTTCATCGGGGGCCGGTTGGCAGAACGGCTTGCCACTGAAGAGGGGGTGCGCGTCCGTGCCATGGTTCGGAATACGAAGAGAGCAGAGCGACTGCGGAAACTTCAATTGGAGATAGTTAAAGCAGATCTCCTTGACTTGTCCTCATTGCGTGAAGCGATCGATGGATGCGATCTTGTATTTCATTGTGCCGCCATGGTCCGAGAGACCGGAGACCGGAATGAATTTTTTCGAACCAATGTTAAAGGGACTGAGAACATCCTCAAGGTTTCGAGCGACACCGGAGTCAAAAAATTCATCCACTTTAGCAGCGTGGCTGTGTATGGAATGAATCCGCCGGAGAGAACAGATGAAACCACGCCCTACCAACCTTGCGGGAATCTCTATTGCGACACAAAAATTGCCGCGGAGAAGGCCGTGTGGGCCGCTCATCAGGAGGCAAGGCTTCCGGTAGTAGTAATTCGACCAGCCAATGTGTATGGCCCGTATTCCAATCCGTGGACAATTCGTCCCATAAAGCTGGTAAATTCGGGCCAGATGATGCTGATCAACGGAGGGACCGGCTTCTGCAACTACGTTTATATCGATGATCTCCTTGATGCAACGCTGGCGGCAACGAAACGCGACCAATCCGTGGGACAGACGTATTTGATTAGCGATGGGATTGCAGTGATGTGGAAAGAATTCTTTGGATACTACGCACAGATGGCCGGAAAGCCAAAAATCAGATCTGTTCCCGAATGGCTCGGAAAGGCCATCGCGCTTGGCATGGAAATAACCTCAAAACTTACTGGCAAGCCGCCGAAAATCACGCGGGAAGCCGTCGGCTTTCTGACTCGCCAAGCGCGTTTCAGCATTGAAAAAGCGAGGCGCGAGTTGGGTTATCAACCACGATTTTCTTTGGAAGAGGGCATGAAACTGACCGAGCAGTGGTTGAGAGAAGCGGGATATCTTTCTAATGTTTAGCAGCGTCTGTCAGATTAAGTATCGTTTAGAGCATAATCATCCTTTCTTCAATATCTCCACAACCTGGTCTCGATAGTCCTGACTTTTCTTATCAGCAGGTATTATCTCGATCTCTGAAGGAGAAGAGGCCCCTAAACCAAGCTCTGCTGCCCTGGCAATCTGCTCCTGCTCAAATATCTTTGGTTTCATGATGCTTTCGTTGCTTCCAAGAAATTTTAAAATGGCTACTCCAACGGCATCAATGGCAACCCGATCAGGAGAGGCAAGGAAGACTTCTCCTCTTGCTGGCTTTCCAGTCATGGGACCGCCATCTACAAAGGCATCAATTCCGTCAAGGATAACCAGAGCAGGTTTAAAGGGTTCGTTAATCTCTGCGATCATCTTTCTTTGATGGGATGAACTATGAAGCTCCCCCATATAATCATATCCATGACGAAATGTAGGAACAACTCCAACATGGAGCTTTAATGATAGGGTGAAGACTCCTCCATACTGATGAGTCTTCAGGCAGCATGTGGAGATGAGGCACTCTGCATCAAGGATGGGCCGTGCAATCCGAAACCCATTCGACCAGTGGCTCTTTTTAGGTTTGAATAACACCCAATCCTTCTCATCAAGATTGTCGAAGTTAATTACCTTTACATTCAATTTATCCAGAATGGGCATAATGCCCTTTTTCTCCATCACCTCATGGGTAGGCGGATAGCTTCTTTCTCCAAGGCTGATCGATTTTGCCCCCATTTCCCAGATCTCTTCGACTAATGCTACTAATGTGTCATTGTGCGTGGAGCCCGGCGTTATATCTGCGGTGTTGAAATTAGGTTTGACCAAGACATCCTTCCCTTTGACAGGATTAATATGAAGCACCTTCAAAGATGTCTTGACCCCGTTTTTTCTATTATCTGTCTTCACCAATGCGACACGGCTCATAGGTTTCGGCATAGCTATTCCTCCATCCATACCTAAAAATAATGCTCCTCCAGCCATTCCAGTATATTTTAAAAAATCTCTTCGGCTAACTCTCTTCATCTATTATATAATGTTTAGAGTTTATTGCTCGGCTCTCGGTCGTATCTTCCCTGATCAAGGCAGAGGCTGCATCGTGAATCAGAACACCATTGGCAGAATTTGCAGTCGGGGCAGCGATGCTTCTTCTCCTTGCTCTCTTTTAAACAGCAGATGAGTCCGTAGTGTGTTACCTCGAAACACACCCCGTCTTCATAGATAAACTTTTTGTCAGTATCAGGCATTTGTTAAATCCACCATCTTCAAAAATAATTTCTAAAATTATAAGATATTAATCCCCCAATTACCTAATTATCTTTATTGGGGTTGCTCCCCTC
>Ga0315282_10005142_pt1 | contig 22422 bp, 20 predicted proteins | sample YL17G07_20_MG_FD_203693 | JGI IMG/M metagenome (GOLD analysis project Ga0315282, IMG submission 203693) | Sediment microbial communities from Yellowstone Lake, YNP, Wyoming, USA - YL17G07_20 | ecosystem: Environmental > Aquatic > Freshwater > Lake > Sediment | place: USA: Wyoming | collected... | reverse complement strand
TTTATCGGCGCGATGGGGGCTTCATTCGCAACGTCATCTGCCTCCTATGGCCAATCGAAACCGCTCTCATCCTGGCAACAACTCGCCCGAGATATCTTTGAGGAACTGATCAATATCAACACGACCGATTCTGTGGGCAGCACGACGAAGGCCGCCGAGGCCATGGCCTCACGGCTGGAAGCCGCGGGATTCCCACCAGAAGATGTTCAAGTGCTCGGTCCTAATCCGCGCAAAGGAAATCTGGTTGCACGGCTTCATGGAACAGGAGCACACAAGCCTTTACTCCTCTTGGCCCACCTGGATGTTGTCGAAGCCCATCGCGAAGACTGGTCGTTTGATCCATTCAAATTCTTCGAAAAAGATGGATACTTCTATGGCCGGGGCACAACGGACGACAAAGCCATGGCGGCCATCTGGATTGCCAATCTGATTCGATTCAAACAGGAGGGATTCAAACCCGGGCGAGACATCATCGTAGCTCTCACTGCCGATGAGGAAGGCGGCAATGACAACGGCGTCAAATGGTTGCTGCAAAACTATCGCCAAATGATCGACGCCGAGGACTGCTTCAATGAAGGAGGCGGAGGACTCATCAAGAATGGGAAATATCTCCTCAACGAAGTTCAAGCGAGCGAAAAACTCTATTTAAGCTTTAATCTCGAAATCAAGAATCGAGGGGACCACAGTTCGCTTCCGACCAGGGACAACGCCATTTATCATCTGGCAGAAGGCCTGACCCGACTGGCTCGCTTTGATTTCGCAGTCCATTTTGACGAGATCACACGGACCTATTTCGAACGTTCTGCGGCCCTCGAGACTGGGCAGAGCGCCGCTGATATGAAAGCAGTGACTCTCACTCCTCCGGATTCTGCCGCGGTGGCGCGTCTCTCACAGATTCCTTATTACAACGCCTTGATGCGAACGACGTGTGTCGCCACACGTCTTGCCGGCGGCCATGCGGATAATGCCCTGCCTCAAACGGCTCGAGCGGTTGTCAATTGCCGGATATTGCCCGGAGAATCTCCGGATGAAGTCGAGAAAACCCTCATCAGAGTTTTAGCCGATAAGCAGATCGCTGTAACCCGAATCGCTGAACCCACGCCCAGTCCCGCCTCGCCGCTCAAGCCTGAAATCATGAGACCCATCGAACAAATTACGACTCAGATGTGACCCGGCGTCCCTGTGATTCCAACGATGTGCACCGGCGCTACGGATGGGCTCTATCTTCGTAATGCGGAAATTCCCACATACGGGGTATCCGGCCTTTTTGAAGATATCGACGATTTTCGAGCCCACGGCAAAGACGAACGCATCGGCGTGAAATCATTCTTCGAGACTCAGGAGTTTTTATATCGGTTGGTGAAAGCTGTTTCTTCGTCGGATCGAACGTCTTAGATGTTGATCGTCGTCTCGATTGCGCGAGAGGACGGATGGCGAACGATCGCAGAGTAGTTGAAAATCTATAAAAGCATCCTTATCATTAATAGAACTAGGGGCCAAAAATAAAGGTTATGATCGCAAAGACGACTGGAACAAAAAAGAAGCCAATCAGCCCTGCGGCAAGCAGTTGCCTCTTTTTCAAGATTTTGATCCCTATAGCGATTCCCGCTATTCCTACGAAAGCGAGGATGCCAGCCGCTTGGTAACCCAAGACACGGACACGTGAAGGAGGAAGCGAGTAGAAGATCTTCTCTATCACACCCCATAAAACGATGAAAGATACGAAAGCACAGCCGATAGCCGTCGCCCAAAACTTAGATTTCATTACTCTCCCTCCTTCGTATTCATTCTAAATATAAATCTGTTTTCTAATTTGTCAACTTGAGGTTTCATTCCAATTTTGATAATGAGAATTTCTCTGCCTTCCCCCTGCCCCCTTCCATCCCCCCCTCTCCGACTTGCCCTTCTTGATGTTGTTCGTCGTCGCGCGTCTTCTCTAAGGTCGCCTTGATGGCGGCCGAGGCCGGCGCGGAATATTTTTGATTGCAACACTGAAGTCATTTTAGGCCGGAGTGGAAGTTTATGGTCTTTCGGGCGATTTCCTGGCCGTCCGGAATTTTGATTCTGCCGGACGGCTTTCTTTACGGTCATCTTCGTGTTCTTGATTTTATTTTGCCAAAGATTTATTATGGATTCGAACACAGAAAGGGAAATTGAGATGAAACGGAAATTCTTTCTTTTTCTATTTGATCGGAGGAACTAATGAGAAGAAAAAGAAACCTCATTGTGGCAGGAGTGTGTCTTTATTTAATGATCGCCCCCTTCGCGCTTCCGAATATCCTCTCTATTAAGTTCTTTGGAGGTGCAGGGAACCTTCCCAGAGGCGGGGATTTTAAGGAACTTTTTGAAAGCACGGCCCAACGTTGGAAAGATGTGGGATTAAGTGGCAGCTTCGACCTGGATTATTCACCCTGGTTCTATGAGGGGGGCATCCAGGCAGTCTTCCAACTCACGCCCAATTTCGGCTTATGCTTTGGAGCCGGCTATATCTCAAAAATCTGGAAGCAATCGCCCCATATCGAATACAATTGGGGTGGTGCTGCGACGTTCGACAGCCAAAATAAATACGACGTACAAAGCATTCCCCTCACGTTGGACGCTGTTGTGACGATCCCCTTTCGCGGCTTTAGTTTCAACATATTCGGAGGGGGCGGGTATTACTTGACTAGAGTCAATTTCACCGAGGATTCTCAATACTCCGAGCCTTCCCGTGCTAGCCAGCCCAATTGGAAGTGGCACTTTCGCTCTGATTTCGCTTCTGGACAGAAAGCCAAGTTGGGATTCCAGTTCGGCGCCGGCTTCGAAGTTTCGCTATCGAGCAGGGTGAATATATTCATCGAAGGACTCTATCGTCTTGTCGAGATTTCCAGTTTCCAAGGACCATTGACGATCTTGAGTAGCCAGACATGGACGGGAGGAAATGAAAACGACGACGACGAGCAAGGTAACGCCATTATGTGGTACGAGACGTCGAATATCTCGGGACGTATTTATCATTATATGGAGGCATGGGAAACCAAACCGCCTTGGGCTGATAGCGCTCGTGAGTTCAAAGTTTCATTGGATGGAATATCGCTTCGTCTTGGAATCCGAATAGGGATCTAATCCGGGAAGAAAGAGACCCAGATAATAGACCGACAATCACCAAGGAGAATCCGGCGTTCTGTGCTCGGATGCCCTGGGCCTTTCGCTAAAGGGCTTCGCCTTTCCGGCGTGATCCGGCTGTCGATCTTCATAGGCAAAGGGGAAATGAGCCCTGAAAATATGGCGCGTATCCCGATTGCGGAAAAATGACCCTGTCGGCACATTGAAAATCTCCCCCCTCTCCTTTAATTCTTAAACCGCGGCCTCCCGTATGAGCTCTTGTTTTTCCCCCCTCTCCTCCTCCTACCATGAATTTGTGATATGAATTGAAATGAAATGAGGCAGGAGGACTTCTCTCCTCCAGGATCGTTGAATCCTTGGGCAAGTCTGTCCCCTGCCTCCCGCTATCCTGATAGGTTGATTGGGTCCGAGAACCCTCGTCAAAATGGAGGATGGGTCGGGAGGCTTCCCCTGCCTCAAATTTTATTATACCACTGGAGGTGAATCCATGCGTATCCGTTTCTGCGGCATCGATATCGCCAAAAACAGCTTTCATGCCGCCCTGATCGACGACCAAGGGCAACCCCTTTGGTCTCGATATTTCCCCATGTCCTCCGAGGGATTCCGCGACTTTTGGCGCGCCTTGCGTCCGCGGGGCTCTTCGGGCCGCTCTCTTCAGCTCGGAATGGAGTCATCCGGCTCCTATTATCTGAACCTATTCTCTTTCCTTCAGGCCCAAGGCCTCGACGTCCGGCTGATCAATCCCTTGCTTGTCTCCAACTTCGCTAAGCTCTCTCTGAGGAAGACCAAGACCGACAAGCGAGACGCCGTCACCATCGCCGAGTTCCTTCGCACAAACGCTCAGAGTTTGCCCCAGGCTCATCCAGCCGTCGATGAACTTCGGGCCTTAGCCCGTGAGCGAGAGAACATCTCGGCTCAGATCGTCGCCCTCAAAAACGAGATCAAACGCTATCTCGGGATCGTTTTCCCCGAGATCCTCGGCCTCCTCAATCCTTTTACGGCCTCCTCGCTTCGCCTTCTGGCCGCCTTCCCATCGAAAGAAGCTTTCCTTCAGGCCTCTCCTCAAGCCCTTCTCCAGATTCTGGCTGGTGCCAGCCGGAGCCGCAAGTCCACGCTCTCTTCTCAGCTCTTGATCGACACGGCTCGAACCTCCATCGGCCTCGCCTCTCCGGACCTGGAAGCCATCCTCCGCTCGAAGATCCGCATCTTGGAACGCCTCCAAGCGGAACTCGAAGAGATGACCGACCGTCTTGTCCAGCGTTGCCGTGACCAAGTCCCCGGTCCCCTGATGATCCTCGACTCGATTGACGGCCTCAGCACAACCACCGTCTCGCACTTCCTGGCCGAGACACACGGCCATTCTTTCTCCACACCCCAAAAGCTAATCGCTTATGCCGGCCTCGATCCCACTATCTATGAATCCGGCCAATGGAAGGGCCGAGGTCACATCTCAAAACGGGGAAATAAAAGCTTACGGCGCGTTCTGTTCTTGATGGCCGTCGCGGTCATCCGCGTCAATCCGATCTTCAAGGAGGTGTACTTGAAAAAACGAGCCGAGGGGAAACGATACAAGCAAGCCGTTCTCGTGGTCGCTCATAAACTGCTTCGGGTCATCCATGCTCTCTTGCGACATCAGACCCCCTTCAATCCCGCTTTTCAATCTTTATAGTTGACTCCGACTTGCCCGGGATGTTGATCGTCCAAAATAAATCGAGAGGATGGCCGTGGCTAAACATGGACCGACTGGAGATCGTCGTTCCCAGGGCTTCTGGTGAGGCCGTTTTTTGGGGAATTCTCCAAAAAATGGCTTTTGTTTTGGGCATAGAAAGGACTAAAATGTTCATGAAAGGCGGGCCTTCAATGCACTTTAAGATGGCCCTTCCAGTGTCCAAAGAATGGGGAGACCCTCACTCAGCGGTCGCGCGTATTGCTCCGCGAAGGCCGAGGCAAACTGGCCCCACAGGTTAGCGTCAGCGCTGGCGGCGCCACCAAATCAATCAGGAGGCTAAACTATGAACCACTTTTCCCGTCGTGAATTCCTGAGCAAGACCGCTGCCCTTGCGGCAGCATTTCCTTTCATGGAATATGGAAAGCAGTCCGATACGGCGCTCAAGCGCGGAGCGCCCGTAGAGGATTTTGTGTTTTCTTCAGCAGTCGACGTGGCCAAGGCGATTCGTCGCGGTGAAATCTCCTCGCTTGAGTTGACGGAGCTGATGTTCAAGCGAATCGATTCGATCAATCCACACATCAATGCCGTGGTCACGCTGATGCGGGAGGAGGCGCTGGCGCGCGCGAAAGAAGCGGACGCCGCCCGCGCCAAGGGCACGTTCTTCGGTCCGTTGCACGGAGTGCCGGTCACCATCAAGGATGCCTTTGACGTGAAGGGCGTACGAACAACGTTCGGCAACCCTGCCTTCAAGGACCACATTCCCACGCGGGACTCAGCAGCGGTCGAGCGCCTCCGCGGCGCCGGAGCCATCCTGCTCGGTATGACCAACGTGCCGTTCATGCTTGGCGACTGGCAGAGTTACAACGACATCTTCGGACAAACGAATAATCCCTGGGATCTTGCGCGAACACCGGGCGGCTCGACCGGCGGAGGCGCCGCGGCGCTCGCCGCCGGCATCGGCTACATCGCGTCGGGCAGCGACATCGGGGGTTCTATCCGCGTCCCCGCCCACTTCTGCGGTGTGTGCGGCCATAAACCAACGTTGAATCTTGTCCCGTCTCGGGGACACGTGCAACTCTCTCCAGGCGATGTTGCCGTGCCGGACTACCTTGCCGTCTGCGGATCTCTCGCGCGTTGGGCAAAGGATTTGAAGCTTGCCTTGGAAATCCTCGGCGGTCCGGACGCGGACGACACGGTAGCCTACAGTTGGAGGCTCCCTCCGCCGCGGCGGCAGCGTCTGAAGGACTACCGCATCGGCTTCGTGCTGGACGACAAGCTTTGCCCGGTGTCCTCCGATGTGCGGACGGTGCTGACCGATGCCGTGGCCGCGTTGCGCAAAGCCCGTGCGAACCTAACCGAAGGATGGCCTCCCGGAGTGGATCCCGAGGGGGAGTATCGGAACTACGTCTTTCTCCTTGACTCCTTTTTCGCAGATGACATGCCCGACGAGAAGCTCGCCGAAGTGCGAGCCAGGGCGGACAAGCAGGATGGAAGCTGGGAAGCCCTCACCGCGCTGGCGAAGGCGGGACCCCATAAGAACTTCATTGCCGCGCGGAGCAAACAGATGGCGGCTCGCGCGACTTGGCAAGAATATTTTCACACCCACGATGCTTTTCTCTTGCCGACCGCCTTTGTGCCGGCGTTCAAACATGACCACCGGCCTTCTTGGAATGACCGTGTGCTGGAGACTCCTGAAGGCCCGCGACCGTACGGGGATTTGCTCTTTTGGATCTCCTTTGCCACCCATACCGGACTTCCCGCCACGGTCGTCCCTGTCGGGCTGACGAAAGTAGGGCTCCCGGTCGGTATGCAAATCATCGGGCCGTACTTAGAAGATGCCACACCAATTGATTTAGCCGCGAAGTGCGAGGAAATCCTGGGCGGCTTCCGTGCACCACATGCCTTCTGAGCGGAGGGCTTTCATGAACTCCAGAAAAATCCGCTGGCTTTTGTGGTCCGGCTGCCTGGGAGCCGTAATCTTCTTTGCCGGATTTTTTGCCGTCCTTGTCCTCACGCACCAGGAAAAGGAGATCGAAAGTCGCGCCGCGGTTGCCGCATAAGCCGATATGGAAAGGATTAAGTGAAATAGAAGTAACGGGATTGGAGGACGCCATGAGACGAGTCGCGTTGCTCTATGCAGCGTTGTCGCTGTGTTTTTTCGCTCTTGTTTCGTGGGCAGAGGAACAGCCTCTGGCGACGAGAGTCGAGCACTTCTTTGTGGTGTCCGATCGAGCGCAGTCGCTCTTCACCTATTTCAAAGATGAGTTCCGACTGCCCGAAGTGTGGCCATTCTATGAGCACGGCACGTTTGCGAGCGGCGGCCTTTCCCTTGGCAACGCCGTATTGGAATTCGTGTCATTCCCAAAAGAAGACAACAAACCCCTGAAGACAGAGTTCCAAGGAATCGCCTTCGAGCCCAAAGCGGACGCTGACGCGACTGCGGCGGAGCTAACCAAGAGAAACATTCCCCATTCGGACGCCCAACCCCGTAAGTTCCAGATTGGCGGGCATGTGCTGGCCGAATGGTCGAGTGTGTTTCTGTCAAACTTCCCGCCGACCAATACAACCGTCTTCTTCTGCGATTACAAAGATCGCCAGGCTGTCGCACAAGGGCGAAAAGCGGCCAGCGACGAGCTAGCCAAGAGAATGGGAGGACCATTAGGAGTCGTTGCCGTCGCCGAAATTACGGTCGGCGTCCAGGATTTGAAGGAAGCGCGGAGCAAATGGAGCACTCTGCTCCAGCCATCTCCGCAGATTTCTGATGATGCCTTTGTTTTCAACACCGGCCCGCGAATCCGCCTTGTTCGCGCTGAATCGCCCGGCATTCAAGGAATTGTCTTGAGCGTTCGATCCAGCGGCGAAGCAGAGAAGTTTCTGAAGGAGCACCGATTGCTGGCCAAGGACGATGCCGGCCATATTGCGATCTCCCCTGCAGCAATTGACGGGCTGGCTATAGGGCTTACGGCCGTCTCTCAAGCGCAGAAACCGGCCAACCCTCTCTTTGGGCATGGCCACGGGGTCGATCACGTAGGGGTGGGGGTTCGAGACCTTGAAAAAACCAAAAATGACTACGAACAGGTGCTCGGTTTCAAGTGCATTGAAAGGCCGCCAAAACCGGACGGAGTTATCACCAGCGTTATTTTTTTCGACGACACCAGCTATCTGGAGCTGCTTTCCGTTGCCCAGCATCCTTCAGCCAATTATATTGCGGTTTTCGTCGAAAAGCACGAAGGGGCGATGTCTCTAGGGTTGGAAACTTCTTCCGCAAAGGACGCGGCCGATTATCTGAAGGCCCACAACTTCGAAGTCAAGCTTTCTGAACCGCCAAGCGTCATGAAGGAAGGGAAAACGAAGCCACCGCCGGCTCAGTTTTACTCTGTTTCGACTCCTGACACGCCTTCTGGGAACAAGCAAATCTTCATGTTGTGGATCTGGCTGGTCGAGTATGTTTCCCCTGAGAGGCCCGCGAGGCTCGCCGCCTGGCGCGAGCAGGGCATGCTGGCCCATCCCAATACCGCCCTGCGTATTCATTCGGTGTGGTTCGCCGTGCGCGACCTGGATGCCCAACTTCGGAACCTTCATGATGCAGGTCTCGAATCCGGCGAGACACGTGAAGCGAAATTCTTGGGGGCCAGCGGCCGGGAAGCCAAGGCAGGGAACGGAAGTCTGCTCCTACTGCACTCCTCCGATAAGAACAGCGCCTTGAACAAGTTCCTTTCAAATTACGACGATGGATCCATTATCGCCGTCAGCATCGAAGTCTCTGACCTGAACAAAGCACGTTCCTGGGTAGAAGGCCACTCCGGGCACAAACTGGAACCGTATAAGGGTTACTACGGCCCGAGTATCATGATCCCGCCGGACTTAACGCACGGAGTCTGGATGGAACTGTTCCAACGATAAAGATTGACCGTGCTTTCTCCACTGCATTGTTTTCGCTCTCCCTCATTCTATATACCTTTTTCTTTTTTCCTCCCCCTCTCCGACTTGCCCTGGGTGTTCTGAAATTATATCCAGAAATCGAAAATCAGCCGCCGGCGCCGATTTCCACATCTTTTCCCTCTCCGACTTGCCCTGGATGTTGATCGACACGAAGAACGAGAGGAGGGCCTGTTGGCGATCGTTGGACTCGCTTTTTTTCCCGGGAAGATATTTAGGGAATTTCCGTCGACTTCAGCTTTGCCAGCCGCTTCCTGGAAGCTTCAGAATTCGGAAGGGCTACGGTCAGCGTCTGCTTCGTTTGAAGGACGATCTATCCTTCCCAAATAAAACGCCCAATACAGACGTCATCCCCCTTCATCAAATTCTTGGGATTAGTTCCCTTGATCTTGGGATTGAAGGCCTGGTTAAAGGCACCATCCGGATCGCATATCGTAATATATCCAATATCTGCGGCATTCATTTCACGAAGAATCTTAGCGTAGAGGCATTCTGTAACTTTCATCTCGAAGACCTTATCTGTTTTTTCAACGATTTCAAATGTCACAGCTTTATTGTAGGGGGATACATTCATGGATTTAATGTTCCAATCTACGAACGCAGCAAAATCTCGCTTAGGAAAATCCTTTGTTACAGTCTTGGCAAATTGAACGTTATTTTCATTTGACGCTTTCTTCAACATCTCCAGGAATTTCTCCCTTCCAATATCTTTGGCAAGGGCCTGAAGGATGGGAATGCCGTTTTCAAAAGAAAACCTAAAGACTTGTTCGACGGTCATCCCTGAATCTTCTAAGAATTTGTGTTTTTGGGTCGAGATTTTCTGTGGGTCAAGGATGTCTGGAAACCCCGATAAGTTTTTACATCCAAGGCAGAGCAAAGTCCCTGCAGGCAGAGTCTTTAATAGAAACTGTCTGCGGCTTGAAATAAAAGATGAGATTTTGGTTTTCATAAAACCCCCTCCTTTTTATTGATTATAGATTTAGGAAAAAAGGCAGCTTTTTAAAATTAAGTACGATTTCTTCACTTAGCTGACTCTATATTTTCCTCAATCTATTGCGGTTCAAGCTATAGCACAACAAAAATATGAAGTCAAATACGAAAAAGCAGACGCTGAGCCCCTCTCACGTGCACTTCCCCCTTCCCCTCTCCCTTCCTTCCCACGGCTTCCCCCCTCTCCTCCTTACCCTGGGTGTCCTCAAACTATGTCTATAAAAATATCATCAGCCGCCGACGCCCTCCTCGACGACTTGCCCGGGATGTTCTGAAGCCATGTCATTAAATCGATATGCAGACGCCGGCGCCTTTCCTCCCCCTCTCCGAGTTGCCCTTGATTTTGATCGTCAGAGCGCGAGAGGATGGCTAGGGCGAAAACAGCGTCTATGAAGAGCTCGCTACATAAGATGAAGCTGAGGTTTTGGTCATGGGTCTGATATGAATCGGCTCGAGATCGTCGTTCCTGGGTCAAATGGTGAAGCGGTTTTTTCAGTGTTCCCGCGAAAAATGGCATTTGGGCATCAAAATGGCTAAAATGGTCACGAACGGCGGGCCCCGAAAACACCTTATTCGGGCCTTTCGGTTGTCCAAAGAGTGGAGTCCACCTCATGAGCCAGGTAAAACAACAGGGAGGGGCATTTATGATCTCCGGTTTTTTAAGAAAAGCGGCATTGATATTGAGTTAAAAAGTTTAAGTGAAGTATTCCTCATCTATGCTTTAGGGGAAAAAGGAGAAATTCTGTGAAAAGAAAAAACGTTCAAGGAAAGGAGAACTCGCCATGAGACCTGTTCTCATTCGTCTAGAGGACATCACCAGAACGTATCACGTCGGCGAGGTAGATGTGCACGCCCTGTGCGGAATCACGTATCAGGTTCTTCAGGGTGATTTTCTTGCCATCATGGGCCCGTCTGGCTCAGGCAAGTCAACCTTGATGAACATCATCGGCTGCCTGGACCGGCCGACGAGCGGAAGCTATTTCCTCAGCAACGAGGAAGTGTCCAAGTTCAGCAAGAGGCAGCTGGCTATCACGCGCAACAAGCGGATCGGCTTTGTCTTCCAGAGCTTCAACCTGCTCAGCCGCACCACTGCTCTGGAGAACGTTGAGCTGCCCCTTCTCTACGCCGACATACCAACCAAGGAAGCAAGAGAGCTAGCTTACAAGTCCCTGGAGCTGGTCGGCCTTAAGAACAGGGAGCTTCGCAAGACCAACCAGATTTCTGGCGGTGAGATGCAGCGCGTCGCCATTGCCCGAGCCCTTGTGACCAATCCGAATCTCATCATGGCTGACGAGCCCACCGGCAACCTGGACACCAAGACCAGCATCGAGATCATGGGCATTTTTGCCTCGCTGAACAAGGAGAAAGGCATCACAGTCATCCTCGTCACGCACGAAGCTGACATCGCAGCCTATGCGAACCGAGTCATTCATATAAGGGACGGCGTGATCGAGAGGGAAGACATCAAGGGAGACATCAGTAAGATCAGCAAAGGAGAAGTTTCATGAAGATCAGGAGAATGCTTCGCATCTTCAGAGTCTCCCTCCGCGCCTTGAAGCGCAACAAGATGCGCACCTTCCTCACCATGCTCGGAATCATCATCGGCGTCGGAGCTGTGATCGCCATGGTCAGCATCGGTGCAGGAGCCAGGGCAGGAGTGGAGGCGAGGTTCGCTGCCATGGGCACTAACATGCTCACGATTCAGAGCAGCAGCAGGGGAGTAGGCGGAGTGCAGTCAGGTGCAGGAAGCATGCCCTTGGAGGTTGAGCTCGTGGAGAAAATTATTAAGAGCTGCCCGAGCGTGCTCTATGCTTCGCCAGTCTACCAGACAAGGGTTCAGGTGGTTTACGGCAACAAGAACTGGAACACGAACATCCAGGGAGTGGGCGAGAATTTCCCGCTCATCGCTAACTGGGAAATCGACCAGGATTACGCCGGCGGAAGGTTTTTCGACGAGACACACGTGCGCTATGGCGCCAAGGTTTGCGTTATCGGCGCAGACACCTACACCAACCTCTTTGCCGGCGCAGACCCGATCGGCCAAACCATCAGGGTCAAGGCTGTTCCCTTCACTGTCATCGGAGTGCTCAAAGCCAAGGGCCAGTCAGGCTTCGGCAGCAGAGACGACATAATTATGGGACCTTACAGCACCGTATCAAAGAGGCTCATGGGAGCCAATGCCCAGCTCCAATCCATCCAAGTATCTGCCGTGAATGAACAAGCTGTTGACCAGGCTCAGCAGGAAATTACCGAGCTAATCAGGGAACAGCACAGGCTCATGCCTGGCGCTTCAGACGATTTTACCATCAGGAACATGGCTGACATCGCTACCAGCGCTACTGACGCAACGAACATCCTCACCATCCTACTGGGCAGCATCGCCTCCATCTCCTTGCTCGTCGGCGGCATCGGCATCATGAACATCATGCTGGTGTCTGTCACCGAGAGAATCCGGGAGATCGGCATCCGAATGGCTCTTGGCGCCCAGGAAATCGATATCCTTGTCCAGTTCCTCTTCGAAGCCATAGTGCTAAGCCTGACAGGCGGCATCGCCGGGATTGTCTTCGGCTATGGAGTTTCCAAACTGCTGCATTTCATCCCCACGTTCTCCACTATCACCACTATCGTATCGCCGAGCTCAGTCCTTTTAGCGTTCGGATTCTCAGCAGCCGTGGGCATCTTCTTTGGCTTCTATCCTGCTCGCAGAGCCTCAAGGCTTGACCCGATCGAAGCCTTACGCTACGAGTAAAACTCGAAAGAAAAGGAGAATTTCATGAACACAACAACGCAGCCTGTTTCGCACAGCAAAGGCAAGGCTATCACCATCATCGGCGCTGTCCTCGCCATCCTGCTCATAAGCTACTTCAGCCTCACCAGCGCCAAGACCAGGATCAGGCCAGGCAGAGGCTTGCAGATCACCAAGGTCGACCTCTTAGGCTGGAGCAAGACTGTTTACAACAAAGGCTTGCGCATGATCGAGAGCAAAGAGGGGCGGGGCATTGCAGTACTCGGCGAAGAACTCGTCATCTACAACAACCCATTCATCCAAGCAGATGGCAACATCGACTTCGCAGTCAGCTACAACAAAAGGCGCGGCGGCGTGGAATGGCTCGACATGAGGAGCGGCAAGACAGTCTATCACGTCATGAAGAAAAGGCGAGGCGAAGGCTACGCAGTGCGAGACTCATCGCTACGCCGCGTCCTCAAAGAAGGCGAAAGGACAGACGCGCTGATCAAGCAATGCCTCTCCACTGCTGAGCAAAATCTCATCAACGCCCGAGTCCGCTTCACCGACCAAGTCTGCAAGGCCGAGAGCAAATTCGTCAACGCTCAGGTGCGTGAACGTGAGCGCCGCAGAAGAGGCAGAGACCCAGGTTCAATTCATCGCGTTATCAAGCGCGTAGACGCAGTCTACCCTGAAGAAGCTGTGAAAGCCAATATAGAGGGTAGGGTCGAGGTGAGCTTGCATGTAAACTCGCAGGGCAAGGGGATAAGCGCTTCAGCACCAACCGTGAATTCCAACCAGCTTCTCGTAGACGCAGCCGTTAACGCAGCAATGCAATGGGAGTTCGAGCCGTTCATCGTCGACGGAAAGCCGGAAGAATTCACGACCACGCTCATCTTCTCTTTCATCCTCAACCCAGACAATCTTTCTTACGGCCCAGTAGGCGGTCATATAGGCGGAGTCCGGCACAGGGAGCGCGACAAAGACCAGCCTCCAATGAAAGAGAATCAAGAAGCACCACCGAAAGAGAAGAAGCTAGATTATAAAAAGAGGTGAGTCATGAAAAAACTCATCAACAGGGTACACGAGTCAAAGATTGTTCCCCGCCGGGCCGAGGACGTTGCTCGCACAAATTCATATGTGATAGACTTGATGGGATTCATACGGAGGGACTCATGAAACACACATCTTATTCGCTCCTGCGGGCCATGGCGGTCATCGCCGTGCTGTCCGCTCCCCTGGCTACGCTGGCCCAGGATCTGAAGCCCATCGTCCTGCCCAAGCCGCAGACGACGGGTGGCATGCCCTTGATGGACGCCCTGAACGCGCGGAAGACCACCCGTGAATTCAGCGCCGACAAGCTCCCGCTTCAAACTCTCTCCAACCTGCTCTGGGCGGCTTTCGGCGTGAACCGCGCCGAGATGACCGGACGCACTTCCAAACCGGGACGGACGGCCCCCTCGGCCATGAATTTGCAGGAGATCGATCTTTATGTCGCCTTCCCTGAAGGCGTCTATCTGTATGAGGCCGTTCCGCACCGGCTCGTCCCCGTGGTCGCCAAGGACATCCGCGCCCTGACCAACCGCAATGCGGCCGCGGGAACCGCGGCGCTCTGCTTCATATTCGTCGAAGATCTGGACAAGAGGCCCGCCCCTCCGGCCAAAACGCCGCCCGCCGGGGCGCCTCCCACCGGCACGCCTTCTGCGGGCGCTCCTCCGGCCGGAACACCGCAGGCCGCCCCGCCTCGGGCCACGTCCGGAGAAGTCGATACCGGCTTCATTGGCCAGAACATTTACTTGTTCTGTGCGTCGGAGGGCTTGAACGCCTGGTTCTATGGCACGGACCGCGAAGGAATGGCCAAGGCTTTGAACCTACGCCCCGGCCAGCGCGTTCTCTACGGCCAGGCCGTGGGTTACCCGAAGAAAAAATAGCGCTGGGAACCGCAGAAGTATACCCGGCTTTCCTAGGATTTCGGTCACCAAAAGCTCCTTTCTGCGGCGTGGGAATTCCCGCTCCTGACAATAAATATACCCATTTACCAATAAAAATTATTTTACCTTAAATTTTAATAAAGCTGTCCCATCTAATTTTGCCTTGTAGCACAAAAGCATACCCTCTTGCTTTGATTCTTGTATCCACAAAAGAATATTCCCCTCTAACGTTTCTCCAACTTTTATTTCAGATGAAGTAAACACTTTTACACCTTCGCCTAGGTCATTATCGCCTGCGTACATTACTGGGGTAAGTGCTTTATCAGAATACATAATTTGCATAGATACTCTTGGCGAAAAAGAACTATCCATCGATGAAACATTTTTTACCTTTATAGGTAGATAGAGATACTTAGTCCCTGCCCTTGGCTTCATACTATCATCAACATATTCCTTTGCCGCTCCTGTAACAGTGATTTCAAATTTGTCAGTGCCAAATTCTGCTGTTCCTGTCTGCCCAATTGCATAGATGGTACTACTATTTTGGGACTTGCTAGTTTGCTGTGAAGTTGTTTTTGCCACTTCGCTATTTCCGCTATTTGTTGTATTTTCGCCATAAGAAACTAAGGAAGTACCCACTCCGATAACTATTAATAGCGCCAAAAGTTTGTTTTTCATCATTTTCCTCCTAATAATATTAATTTTTAAGTGTTCTTCTTAAAGGATAAGATAACATATTTGCTAGCGATGGCAGAACGTGAGACATTGTGTCGATTTTCCCCTCCAAGCATCGTGAGGAATTGTAGATTACGACACAGAAAGATGTCAAGGAACTTGAGAGCGCGTGGCTATGTCTTTGACGCCGAAGGGGGCTTTGGCTGGCGTCCTATACGGCGGTGGTCTAGTATCTGAATTTTTTGATTTTATATGGAAGCCTCCTTATACAAGACGTTTAATTGAATAGATAGAATCTATCGCTGAAGATATAAAAAAACTTCAAGAAAAGAATAAAGGTTTCAGTTTTGAAGATTTAAATAGGAATGAAATATTTAACACAACTTTATTTCACGCAACACAGGTGGCGATTCGAAATCATCATAAGGAGAAATTGAAGGCTTTGAGGAATGCAGTATTAAATTCTATTTCTCCTAATTTACCTGAAGAAGATCTTCAATTGATGTTTTTGAACTGGGTTGATGAGTTAACAACCTGGCATTTGAGAATATTGCAATTTTTTGACAGCCCGGAAACATGGCTAAACAAATTAGGAGGTGATCTTTTATGTTAAAAGAAATGAACAGAAGAGAATTCGTAAAGGCCTCTTTAGCCACAGGTGCTCTGGTCTTAGCAGGTGATATGGTCAATTGACTTCAGGACAGTAGAAGCTCTTGGATTGAGTCACGGACACTTTGACCATTGGGGGACATTCCTTGAAATCCTAAAATCGAAAAAAGAAGAATTCCGCAAGGGAATCCCTCTATACATAGGAGAGGAGGGTTTTGTTGAAAGATTTGGTCAGCTGCCAGGAGGAGTTCTCAGCTTGGGACAATTGAAAAGAGAAAATGTTGAACGCTTGGGTTTTGTTAACACTTTGACTGGAGCTAAACCAGAGCTTATCCAGAGGACAGTAGCGGATATTAAGGCCGTCAATCCAGACTATATTGTTCCTACACACTGCACGGGATATGAAGCAATTACCGTCTTTGAGAGGGAAATGCCAGGCCAGTTTATCCTAAACATTGCTGGAACGAGATACCTGTTTACAGTTTAAGAAAGGCAAGACTCTAATATTGCAGGGCGAGGTAGGCTGCCATTTACAGTCTGCTTCGCCTTGTTTATTCCTACACTTCCCAGAAAATAAAGACTAGGATATTAGACAGGAGGTAATAACCATTTAGAGTTCTCACGATGACAATACGATCCGAGCCATCTTTTTTTCCTTGTTTTCTCGTTATTGACTTCGCCCGATTAGCAGAGATATGATTTTCTACGATGGGTGACCTCAATTATGGTTTTAATAGGAGGCAGGGCCTTTTCGATTCGGAAAAGGAATCTTATCAACCCGAGCCGGAACGGCGACATCTTGTCCTCAGAAAAGTCAAAGGGATCGAATAGGAAAGCGGGCATGAGAACGGATAGGGGCTGACTGGATTGATGTAGATATAAAGAGCGCGCGGGATTTCTATAAGGAGGAAGCGATATGGCATCGATCCGAAAAATGGCGATCCTGATCCTGGCGTGGTTTGTCCTCGTCCTGCCCGCCCGCTTGAACGCCCAAGGCGTCTCGGGCCAAAGCCTGCTCGAGGGACTGTATCAAGCTTTTACGAGGATGGCCGAGACGGGAGTCGACGCAACCGTCAAAAAGCTCGAGTCCTTGATGACCGAGGCGACCTCCGCCCGCGAGGCGAACACGATTGACGCGGCATTCTTCAAACGCTACCACCGCGTCCTGTTGGTCGTCCGGTTGTCATTAATCACCGATATTCCCGGCATCCTGAAACCACTCGTGGACCGCGAGTTCGGAGACTTCATCAAGGACATGACCGGCAAGACCTACGATCCCGAAGGCGGCGCGACCAAGCAGATCACTCAATTTTCAGAAGCCGTCGATACCGAGATAATGAACCTGATGGCCGAGCTCCGCAAGAAAAAGTGAGACCAGCGATGACCAACCTGGACCGCTCCAGGACGTTCCCTTTCCCACTTCCCCCTTCACCTTTCCTCCTTGCCCAGGGTGTCCTGAAATTATATTCAAAAATCGATATTCAGCCGCCGGCACCGCTTTCCCCTTTCCCCTCCATCTTCTCCCTCTCCGACTTGCCCAACAGAACCTTAATCCATGTTATTAAATCGATCATCAGCCGCCAGCGCCAGAGGCTTTGGAGCCTCGAATTATTACTTCACAGGTGGTACAATGAACGGGGGTGGGTCAGGGGGAAAAAATGGCTTAGAAACTACGGGTGGGGCGGGACCCTTTAAAGGACGAAGGACCCCTAGCGTTTATCGGAGACACGCGTAAGGCCCGGCCCGGGGCGGTCCGCTTCGTTCGCTCGGTAACGCAAATCATTTTTCAGCGGACCCTACAATAAAGAAAAAGGAGGGCGACATGTCCCAACGTTTTTCATGGATTGGATTACTCTTTGCCGGTATGCTTCTTTCCCTGTTCTCAACAGCGGCCGACTGTCCGCAAGGAAACGTCATCACGAAAATGACTTCCGCGATGCAGGCGTTCAAGGACGCCCAGCCCTTGGATTATTCCTCACTGAAACCGGGCGGCGCGCTGCTGTCCAAGGATGGAAGAGAGCTTCGTGTCTGCCTGGCCAACGAGGTCTTCCCTATTGCGGCTATGGCCAATAGTTTCGTGCTGCCGCTCAACAAGAAAGGGCAGTTCATTCTGCAGCTCAATTTTTCCAACGGCGCCGAGGCTGTGACGCCCGGAAAATACGATCCCGCTTCCGGTTACGGCAAACCGTTCTGGGTCAACGCCGAGGTGAAAGTGATGGTGGGGGAGAAAGGCACCATCGCGATGCTAGGAGCGCGGGCGGGGACGGCGGAAATCATCAAGATGAACGAAACCATGGTTTGCGGCAGGTTCCTCCTGAAAACCCAGGTGGGGGATTCCATTACCTCTGAAGTCGCCGGCGAGTTCAACGTCAAGCTGGAAAAATCCCGCTGGTAACCCCGGCGGACGGCCCCGCTTCACTTCCAGCCCCAGCGCTTCCTGGTATTTGATCCTTACCAGATCACGAAAGCAAAAAACAGCCCTAAAAGCCCTGCCTTTGGCCGAACACATACGCCTCGATTCCATCGGCCAGGGTGCAGAAACGAAAGTCCAGACATTTAACCACTTTTACTATTTCATATTCCAGGTTCCCAGCCGTTTTCCCCCTACCCTCTTTCCTCCTTACCCGGGATATTCTGAAACTGGGTTCATAAATCAATATTCAGCCGCTGGCGCCGCTCTCCCCCTCGACGACTTGCCAAAGATTTTCTGAAATCATCTCAAGAAATCTTTATTCAGCCGCCTTCTTCATTCTCCCCCTCTCCTATTCTTGCCGCATCCACTTCGCCCTTTCTCCCGCCCTTTTTCCACCACCTCCTCCCCCCTCCGACTTGCCCTGGATGTTCTGAAAAACCGTCTATAAATCAATAATCAGCCGCACGGCGCCGCCCTCTGTCTTTCCCCCTCCTACTTGCCTAAGATGTTGTTCGTTAAAGCGCGAGAGGATATTTCCCTTCTCATCCACAAACGTTAGGCATGAGTATTGACGATGATGGTCAATACCGAGATAATTCATCTGTGCACCTCCTAATAAAATGTTTCCAACGGGAAGTCTACCAGACTCCCCGAGGAGGTGCATCACGTCATCATGTTATCTTATCCGCCAGGCGTCAGGGATCCATAGGCCATTTGACAATCTGTTTCGACGGATGTATTTATTAATCAAGAAGGAGGGAATCATGTCCCGCAAAAAAATTGTGCTCATCTTTCTTGGAGCGGCTTTGGGCCTGCTTTTTTCCTCGGTGTCCTGGCCGACGCCTCCGACAAAGCCCGACCTCAAGGTCACGGAGCTGACTGCCGAACAGAAACCCAACCTGACCATCCCTCTTCGGCTCGAGATCACCGTCCATATCAAGAACACCGGGGCGGCGACGGGCGCGGTGCATTTCGTGACGCGCTTGTCTTATCGAATGCATTCGAGCGATCCCTGGCAGCAGCTCCAGGACTGGTCTTCCGGCGCTTTAGGGGCTAACGGAGGGGCTGTATACACGAAGACCTTCGACTTCACAGAGGGAGGAACCTATTATTTCAAGGCTGAAGTCGACGCCAACAACGAGGTGGCGGAGTCGGCGGAAGGGAACAACACGAAGACATTGACGAAGACCTTTCAAGCCGGCACCTCCGATTTGATCGTGAAGAACCTGGTCGCGACCTCCCTCCACACGTCCGCTTCGGGATCCATGAGCGTCAAGGCGGAGTGGGATGTCGAAAACATCGGTGATGGGAAGGCCTCGGGCTCCTTCGTGACCGTTCTCTATGTATCAAAGAACGGCGGAAGCTACAGCGAGGTCCAGCGCTACACGCGATCGAACCTGAATTCGAACGGGACGTTGCATTTCAGCAAGACCTCCTCGTATACCAATTTCAATTCCCTGAGGTTCAAGGTCACGACCGACGAAACGCATACGATCGAGGAGAAACTCGAAGGCAACAATACCGCATTCTCGAATACGATCACCCGTTAAATCGATGACTTTGTTCCCGGTGGGGAGGCCGATGAGCGCCCCGGAGCAGGTCCGAGCGGCGGTGCCGCCTGAAAAACTCCCAGATGACGTCGGTAGCGTTCACCATATTCGTGGCTGGACCGATCCAGCGGGTGGGCAGACCGGATTCGCGATCCCCCGGCCAGCCGTGCCCCTGTCCTTCGATATACCATGCCGTCAATGAGGCCGGGTCGTTTTCTTGGCCGTAGCGAAGGATCTTGTTCCCGTCTTTATCCTGAACGAACCGGGGCGAAGACGTCGCGCCGAGCGCTTTCGCCCACTTTTGGAGCGTCTGTTCAACGCTCGGCTGGATCTTCTTTCCCCATGGGAGGACGATCTCGCCGCCCTCGATCCGGACGGGTGAATCTTTGGTCCCGACGAGGTAGAGGCTCGGCATATTCCGCTTTGGCTGCCCAGCCGTTCTTGTCCAGATAGCCTTCGCCCCCCTCGCCTCTCCTCCTTGCCCTGGGTGTTTTGAAAACACTTTTAGTAATAAATAATCAGCCGCCTTCGCGGCTCTCTTTCCTCCCCCCTCCTCCGACTTGCCCTTGCCTTTTTCTTGCTAAAAAGGATGCCCCAAGCTCTCAGTAGTTAAGGAAGGCCTGGCTCGTTCTGAAAGAATTACAGGATTCAGGAAAGATTAAGATTGTGCCGTATCAAGTCTGTTGCCTCATTTCTGAAAAATTAAGCCGCAAGACCAAAACGAAAGCAACGAGTAACAATACGCCTGTGCCGAAAGCGATTTCCCGCGCAATCGATGCCAGCAACTCTGTTAGGTTTCCGCTTGGGGTGCTAAGAGGATCAAGAATCGTTATGTTCATCATAGTTCCCCCTTTTTGGACCACTCGGCTCTCCCTTCTCTTTATCGGATATTTTTTTATCTTTAAGATTTTTTCTTAGATTTTTCCTTCGGCAGGAAGTTCTCCATCACCCAGAGCTCGCTCTTGGACCCCTCATAGACGCTGAACGCAAAGCGGCGGTTGTCCGGGTGAAGCGCGAAGGACGCCATTTTGAGAACGGAGAGATCCAGCTTCAGCGGCGTCCCGCCCTGCGCCGGAATCCGCCAGATTTCACTGCCAGGGTAAAAGATTTGGCCATGGTCATCCTGAAAAATACAACCCCGGGCGATGATAAAACGTCCGTCCCTCGTCCACTTCAGGTCGTATTCCCACCATCCGCCCGTACTCTTCGCCAAATCGCGAAATAGCTCCCGCGGCTCCCCTCCGTTGAGGGACACGGTCTTTACAACGTGGTTCACTTGGAACACCACTTCCCGGCCGTCCGGCGAGAGGTCCCAGCCCGTCGTCGTAGGCGCTATTTTGACAACTTCCGACTCCTCACCGGTGTCGAGGTTGCGTTTCGTGATGATTGGCCCCCCCTTAATGAACACCAGGGTCTTCCCATCCGGACAGAGATGGGGCGCAAAATGGTTGACACCTGCCAACTTAGTGATCCCGCTTGTTTCAGTGTCAATTCGGAAGATTCCAGTTTCCGTCTCCGCAATCCCGATCGCGATGATGGAACGGCCGTCCGGCGTCCAGGAAATCTGGTTAACAAAACGAAGACGCGGCGACAGAAAGCGCTCTTCCCCGGTTGCGGCGGACCGGATCGTGAGGATGTTGTGTCCAGGGAAGGCGGAACCCCGACGTGAAATATAGGCTAAGTTCCTGCCGTCGGGCGACCATGTTGGCTGGATCGGTGGGCCGGTATACCGCGTCGTGACCGGCGCTGGTGGCACGAGGACCTTGCCGGTTTCAAGGTTGACCGCACCGTTGTAGAGGCCACCTAAACGGGTGTAAGTCTTGTAATAAAGGGAGCCGTCGGGTGCAAAGCCAAGAACCTCTGAATCCCTGCCGAAGTCCTTTTTCAGCAGTTCTGGTTCTCCCTGCTGCTTCCCCCCGGTGATGTGGACGGTCCAGATGTCCCACGTCCCCGAACGGTCGCTGAGGAAGACCAGGCTTCTCCCGTCCGGTGTCCATGCCAACAGCAGATCTTCCGCGGGATGCCCGGCAACAACGACTTCATTCCGGCCATCGGCGGTTATCAGAAAGACGTCGGGATGGGGTGGGCTGCCCTCACCCACCAAACTGAACGCGACAAATCGCCCATCGGGCGAAAAACTGGCACTTTGAAGCGAGTACCAGTCCGAAGTAAAACTCCTCAGGAGGCGCTCCGAACCGTCCGCTGTCGAGATCAGCGTTAGTTCATTCGCCTTGTCACGATTGTGAAGTGCGAGGATGGACCCCGCGTCAGGCGACCAGTCCAAGGGTTGGACATAATCTTTCTCACTGTAAAGTTTGCGAAGACCCGAACCATCCAGATTTCTAATCTGAAGTGGATAGACAAAGTCCTTCGTATCCGTAGGGACTACGGAGTTGTATGCGATTTGTTTTCCATCGCGTGAGAACACGTGGAACTCGACGGGGTGCTTCGTCTCGCTCAAAGGCCCCTTATATGTGATTCGGCTCCTCTGTCCGCCGGCAACTTCGAACTGGACCACGTCACCCGTGCCCTGGTCCATATACCTGATGTACTTGCCATCCGCGGTCAAGACCCCATCGACGCCGGAGGCGTCTGTGAGAACCCGGCGTGTGACGAGTCCCCCGCCGGCACCGGTACCGCCAAGTGCCGCCAGCCTCACCCGCGCCTGCGCCACAATCTCGGCCTGGTCGGCGTAGTCGCGCACGACGCGCTCGTAGGCTGTGCGGGCCTCCGCATTGCCCAACTTTTCGTGGCACTGGCCCATCCGCAGCAGGGCGGTCGCGACCGTGGCGCGGCCGGCGCCGGGCTGCGCGGCG
>Ga0315282_10005141_pt1 | contig 22425 bp, 28 predicted proteins | sample YL17G07_20_MG_FD_203693 | JGI IMG/M metagenome (GOLD analysis project Ga0315282, IMG submission 203693) | Sediment microbial communities from Yellowstone Lake, YNP, Wyoming, USA - YL17G07_20 | ecosystem: Environmental > Aquatic > Freshwater > Lake > Sediment | place: USA: Wyoming | collected... | reverse complement strand
GGACTGACGAAGCTGTTTCACGTGGCGAGGGACTTCTGAAGCCGTGCCGGGCCTCTTTCACTGACGGTCGGGCTATGGAGTGGACCGTCAGGCACTCAAATCATACCCCTTGTCAGTCGCAGAACCCCTCCTTGTCGGCCAGCTGGCAAGTGTAGACGGCCTCCTGCCAAGGTTTCTTTCCCGCGAAGACATCTGCCAAGGTCACGTCGTGCCGGGGGAACATCTTCAGCTCGGCGGAACGGACGTGGAGGTCGCCGTCAATAAGGAGCACGTGTTTTTTCGGCTCGAGCTTGGAGAGCCAGATGCAGAGGCCCATCGTCACGGTCGATTTTCCGACGCCTCCCTTGGTCCCGATTACGGAGAAGACCGTCATGGGGTTTTCCGCCTGAGGTCCAGCGCCCGCTCTTCGAGACCGTCAGCCGGCGCCGGGGAGACGTCGAGCTTCGGCCGCTCGTAGACCTGCAGCCTGACATCCTTTGTCCTGTAAATCATCTTGACCTTGGTTTGCTTCCCCGGGAATTCCTCGGATGCGACCAGCCCGGCCTTCTCGAGCAGGTCCAGGTGATGGAGTATTGCGGAGACGTCGTGCTTCTTCTCGGTCGTCCTGCTCACGAGCCTTACCAGGTCGATCTGGCGGATTGGGCCCTCGTCGAGAAGCTCCAGGATAGTAACCCTCAGGGGGTCGTCCATGGCGCGGTAGATTGCGGTGGCCGCTTCCGGGGACTCGACCGTCTGCCACATCACCTTCTCCGCGAAAACTGGGAGAGATTTTTCAACCCTCTTTATTTCCTCACGCTTGACCATCCAACCATTGAATTTATTTACAATATACCATTAAATATATTTCTAATGTATAATTTTACAAATATAATGGGCTGAAGAATAATTTAGTTATTCATAGTTCAATCTTGCGCGCTTCACCAAGCAGAACCAGCCCCAGCACTGCGTCCCCCTTGTGTGCAGCTTCAGTCACAAAAAACAGCCCGAGATACTGCGCCTCTTTGATCGAGCTTTCAGCCTCGCCAGGAAACTCCCGCGCCCGCCCCAAAGCCGCATAACCCTTCTTCAGCAGGTCCCCGTTCGGCAGCTCGTCAATCCTCACGCTTCTTTCTCCATGAGTGCATTTCCCGCACTCCCCGGAAGCGCAGTCAACGGCCGGCCTCCCGCAGACCTCGCAGATGGCCGCCCCCCAGATAAGCCGGGAAACAGAGTTCGCCACCCGCAGAATCTCAGCCTGGTCCAAGGCCCGCTGAATCTTCAGCTTGCAGCTCTTGAAAACGCTGATCTCCTTCCCCTTCCATGTGAGCTTCGCCACCCCGAGGCCGGGACTGCACTTCAGCTCGGCAAAGCGCCTCCGATGCAACTCAAGCAGGAAACAAAGCGTCTCCGGGTCAATCAGCTTCTCCCCTTCCTTCCTGAGCTCTATGTCCGCCATCAGCTTTCCCCTTTCCGAGGCACAAGGCTGCACATAAACGATCGTCTCCTTCCTGACCTTCACAAGCTCGGCGACCTCCATCCCCCTCGAAAGCACGCACTCCTCCCTGAACTTGGGGACCGGGATGAAGCTGCCTTCGACCAATTAAGACCCCTTTGACTCCGCCTGTTTTTTCCTGTACTCCGTGAGCGCCTTCTTTAACGTCTTGAACGCGAGCACGGCGCAGTGCATCTTCAAAGCCGGGAGCCCGCCCAATTCATCAGCTATCTCCTTAATCTGGATTTTCTCGGCCTCCTCCACTGTCTTCCCCTTCACCAGCTCGGTGGTCATCTCGCCGGTGGCAATGTTAGCCGCGCACCCGAAGGAGAGGAACTTCGCGTCTACAATTTTATCGTTCTCAATCTTCAGAAACATCCTAAACATGTCCCCACACTGCAAATCACCCTCGTCAGCCGTCACCGTCGGGTTCTCCATCTCTCCTATGTTCTTCGGGTTCCTGAACATCTCCAGGACCTTGGCATTGTACTTCAGCATGCTCCTCTCGGTGTATTCGGCGGGCATTTTCTCAGATATCCTCCGGCTTGACTGGGCTTATCTTCCTGAGCTTCTCGACCACACGCGGCAGCACATCGAGAGTGTAGTCGATTTCTTCAGCAGTGTTGTAGCGGCTCAAAGTGAACCTCGTAGCGCTGTGCGCAACCTCAGGCTTGATCCCTATGGCAGTCATGACGTGGCTCGGCTCAAGCTTCCGGGTCGAGCACGCGGAGCCAGTCGCCACCGAAATCCCGTTGAGGTCCAGATGAAGCTGCAGCGACTCGCCCTCGATACCCTTGAACGAGATGTTGGCGTTCGCCGGGCTCCTCTTTTCTCCTCTTGGTCCGTGGAAGACAATATACGATATCTTTCCTTCTATCCCCGCAATCAGCCTTTCCCGCAGCTTCTTCATGTGTTCCACGTAGCGCTCGAACCCTTCGAAGGCAAGCTCAGCGGCCTTGGCGAACCCAACTATCCCCGGGACGTTCTCGGTGCCGGGCTTGAGCGTGAACATGGAAACGTAGCCGTAGGCGATCGGCTGCATCGTTGTGTTCTTCCTGATGTAGAGCGCCCCTACACCCTTTGGGCCGTGGATTTTGTGCGAGCTCAAGCTCATCAGGTCTATCCCCGCCTTCTCCACGTCTATCGGGACCCGACCGTAGCCAGCGGCAGCGTTGACGTGGAAGAAAATCTTCTGCTTCCTCTCTCGCAGGAGCTTCCCTATCTCCTCCACGGGCTGGATCGTCCCGATCTCGTCGTTGACGTTCGCCACGCTCACGAGTGTCGTCTTGTCGGTTATTGCCGCCTCGAGTTTCTTCAAATCAACAAAGCCCTCCCTGTCCACGGGAAGGTAGTCCACCTTGAACCCGCTCTGCTCCAGGTTTTCGCAAATCCTCAGCACGGAGGGGTTCTCAATTTTGGTCGTGATTATGTGGTTTCCCCGCCCCCTGTTGGCGAGCGCGACCCCGCGGATAGCGATGTCGTTTGCCTCCGTGGCGCCGGAAGTGAAAATTATTTCATTGAGCTTGGCGTTGACGGTTCCCGCTATCGTCTTCTGGGCCCGTTCCACGGCGTCGGCGGCCTCCTGCCCAAGGGAGTATAGGAAAATCGGGTGTCCGAACTTCTCCGTGAAGTACGGCAGCATCGCGTCAACAACTTCCTTCGCAACCTGAGTGGTAGAGCCGTTGTCCAGGTATGCCTTCATGAAACCCATACAGAATTGGTTAGCGTGGTTTAAACGTCTGTGTAACCAGGTTGTGGGACCCACATCGACGAGTACAGCTTAAAGCCTCGGGAAGAAATTTACTGGGTTCAAGATGCACTATGCGGAGTTCAAGGCCCCGAAGGGCGTCATCAAGGTGGAGTTGGAGCTGATTGGCAGCAAGATTTCTCGCGTCTCCCTCAGCGGCGACTTCTTTATGTACCCTGAGGAGGCGATTGAAAAGCTTGAGCAATATCTGGTTGGAACAGAGGTTGGCAGGGAGCCGCTTCTCATGGCAGTCAAAAGATTTTACGAAGAAACAGGTGCCAGAACTCCGATGCTTGAGCCCGAGCACTGGGTCGAGGCGATCATGCGGGCGGGTGGTTGAATGGAGTGGCGTTTACTCCCGATCAGGATTGACGACTCCTCCACGAGTATGGCCATAGATGAGGCAATACTGAGACTGAACGCCGAAGGAAAGTCCCCGAACACTGTGAGATTCTGGAGATGGAAGCCCTCGGCGATTTCCATCGGTTGCTTTCAGAGCCTCGAGAAGGAGGTTGACCTTGGGGTGGCAAAGAAGTACGGCGTGGATGTGGTGAGAAGGATTACTGGCGGCGGGGCAGTTTTTCACGACCACGACGGGGAGTTGACATACAGCGTCGTTTGCAGTCAGGAAGATGTGCCGGACGACATCATTGAGTCTTACAAGTTGATTTGCGGTGGCTTGGTCAATGGGTTCGAGAGGCTGGGTCTACAGGCAGAGTTCAGGCCGGTAAATGACGTTCAGGTGAAAGGGAGGAAGATCTCTGGCAGCGCGCAAACGCGGCGGTGGGGCTCTGTACTCCAGCACGGGACAGTGTTGATCTCACCGGACGTGCGCCGGATGTTTGAGCTGTTGAAGGTCAGCCCGGAAAAAATCTCGGACAAGTTCATAGCTTCGGTTTTTGAGAGGGTGACGACGGCGGAGCGGGAGCTTGGGCGGAGGCCGAGTTTCGACGAAGTCCGCAGCGCGATGGGTGAGGGATTTGAGACGGCGTTTGGCGTCGAGCTGGTTGAAGGCGAGCTGGCGGCAGATGAGCTTGAGCTTGCAAATGAGCTTAAGCCAAAATACTCATCAGAGGAATGGTTGAGGAAAAGATGACAGTTGAATCCCGCCGCCGCAAATTTTACGCCTGTTACCCAAACCCACGCTTTCCAGCAATCTCGATAACCGGGGAATCGTGCGCCCTGAGCTGCAAGCACTGCAACCACCATTACCTCCACAGCATGATTCCCTGCCCGTTTCCGGACCTCCTTTTCAAAACGTGCGTGAAGCTTGAGAAAAACGGCGCGCGTGGGGTACTGCTCAGCGGGGGCTACAACTCCGAGGGCTACGTGCCGTTCGAACCGTTCCTAGACGAGATTGGAAAAATAAAGAGGGAGACGGGCCTTTTCATAAGCGCCCACACGGGTCTGGTCCCCGACAGGCTGGCAAAAGATTTAGGCCGCGCGGGAGTTGACCAAGCAGACTTCGATCTTATCGGTGAAGATGATACAATCAGGTCAGTACTCGGGCTGGACAGGAGAGTTGAGGATTTTGAGAAGGCAATGAATGCGCTGGATAATGCGCTGTCACACGTGGCCCCGCACGTTTGCATAGGACTGCACGGCGGAGAACTCATGGGAGAACAAAGGGCAATCGAGATGGCCGCCAAGATAGATCCATCGGTCCTAGTCCTGCTCGTCATGATTCCAACCAAAGGGACAGCATTTGAGGAAGTCAGCTCGCCGCCACTAGAAAGGGTTGAGGAAGTGCTCAAGCTGGCCAGGCAGACCCTTCCTGAAACGGAGATAGCGCTAGGGTGCATGCGGCCACGCTCGGGCAGGGGTGAACTCGAGCTTGCGGCTCTCCGCGTGGGCGTCAGCAGGATCGAGCTCCCAGCTCAGGCCACAATCAAAGCGGCAGAGAAGATGGGGCTCCAAGTCCAGAAGCTAGACGCGTGCTGTTCAGTTCCGCCAGACGCAGTGGAGGGATTCATTGGTAGCGCGGGTTAGGGTGGCGTTTGGAACGGGGGTGGTGCTGGGGCTGTGGGACGGGCGCATGGAGACACCGCCGACGACCGCCCATTTGCTCACATATCACGACGGACGCTGCGCCGCCGGCTGTGGCTTCTGCCCGCAGGCAAGGGGAAGCACCTCCGACCTGAAGATGTTGTCGAGGGTGCTTTGGCCCCACTACCCGCTGGAAAAAGTTCTCGCGGCGTTGGGAAAGAAAGGCGGAAGCTTCCAAAGAATTTGCGTTCAGGCAGTCAACTACCTCGGGGCTGTTGAAGACGTCTGCGAGCTTGTGGGAAAAATCAAGGATACAAGCAGCTTACCGATTTCCGTGTCTTGCCACCCGGTCACAAGGGAGGTAATGGAAAGGCTGGACTCCTTAGGGGTTGAGAGAATTTGTATACCGCTGGACGCCGTTACTCCTGAGGTATTCAAAATGACCAAGGACGGCTACAGCTGGGAGTCCCACTTGAAGGCCCTGAAAGATGCAAGGGATGTTTTTGGATTTCGCGTGACCACCCACGTCATAGTCGGACTGGGGGAAAGCGAGCGGGAAGCTGTGCAAGCAATCGGGATGCTGGACAGGATGGGAGTCACGGTTGCCCTCTTTGCCTTCACCCCCATAAGGGGCACGCGGCTCTCCGAACACCCCAGACCGGACCTGGACAGCTACCACAGGATTCAGCTTGCGCGGCACCTGATCTTACAGAGGCTCGGCACCGTGGAGGGTATGAAGTTCAAGGGCAGCAAGGTAGTGGACTTTGGAGTTGAAGACGATATTTTGGAAAAGGTCGTGATGTCAGGCGAGCCATTCAGGACTTCCGGTTGTCAAGGGTGCAACCGTCCATTTTACAACGAGTCCCCGCACGGCCCGATTTACAACTACCCGCGGAAGCCGACGAAGAAAGAGTCCGAGACAATCCAGGAAAGCCTTCTAGGATGAGCTTCACTTTTCTTTGGCAGGCTCAAACTCTTCTACTTCTCCCCTTGGTCCTTTTTCCTTGAATATCTGGGCGCAGAAGCTGCTCACGCATACCCGCCTGTTGAGCCAGGCGTCTGGTGGCAGTCCGGCCTTCATGCAGGTGTGACTCAAGAACTCCTCCTCGTTCCACCCCCACTCGACCGGCACCTGCGGGAGGAGAAGCCCAGCAAAGCCGTCGCACTCCATGATGAGTCCATGCTTCCCAACCGTGATGGACTTTGGGTAATCCTTTGGATGCTTGACCTTGACCACCTCGGGCTTGGTCAGCACGCTCACCTCCACCTCAATCTCAGGGAGCTCGCTCGGCTTGACGGGAGGAAACCGCGGGTCCCTAGTGGCGGAGCTTATGGCGGAGTCAACCAGGGCATCGATGAGAGGCATGGTCGGGACCGGGTGGCCGATGCACCCCCTGAGCTCGCCGTTTTTTGTAAGAGTCACGAAAACACCTAGTTTTTCCCGTAGCTCCCCACGGACGTTTTTCCTTGGAGGAACCTTTCCCTCCTTGACGTAGCTTTCGATGGTTGCCCTGGCGGTTTTCACCAAAAATTTCCCTTCATCCAGGCTCAGCACCGTCAACCACCCGCTCATACTTCGAAGCCAGCTCAATTATATTTTTCCAGTGGCCGCCCCTCCAGTAAACCTTCCCGCAGCCGGTGCATACCCAGAACTGGCTGTGATATTTTGCCACGGCGGCAGGGACCGATCCCTCCACCTCCCGTGGTTCAGCAGTCCTGAGGGGGCCGTTACAAACGGGGCACCTTGATTTCTCTAGGTCAATCTCCACCTTTTGCCCGACAAGTTTTGAAATTTCAACAAGCTGAGAGACGACATCATTCTCGGAGGCAAGAAAGCTCCTAACGCCAGCCCTTTTCGCACGCCCGTTCAGCTCGACATCAGAGGTCAGGAGGATTCTTTCCTCAAGCCTCGCTTTTTCAACCAGGGTGGCATCTTCCCTTTCTACCCCGACCCCGAGCTCTTTTACATAGACCACGTCATGACCGGCGAGCCTCAGCCACCTCGCAAGCTTTCCGAGCATCCCATCGGCAATGAACTTCACAAGTCTGAGTTGGTTTGTTGGCCAAAATCACTTGTGCCCTTAAAAGGAGAAAGAGTATTTACAAATGATGGCACGGCATCGTCTGGAAGTCACCTGCCCAAGCTGCGGGAAGCTCTTCAGCCTTGAGCTTGAGGTCGGCACTTACGTTACGGCAGAAGCGGCCGGCCCGTTCAGAAGGGGAACTGCCGTGGTCCTCCGCGGCAACGAGGCCAAGGTCGATTTCGTTCGGCGCGCCATGAGGGCTTTGGCCAGCAAGGACCCGAGCGGCATGGTCGAGGTCGATGAGGTAGTTGAGCTGGCCGAGCGGGTGGGGCTGGGCAAGGAGGAGGTGAACGAGATTTTAACCTCCGAGAAAAGCGCCGGCCACATCTACGAGCCGAAGCCAGGAGTGGTGTCTTTCACCATCCCGCCAGAGCGCTCGAAAGATTAGCTCTCCACCAGCTCTTCTTCCGGGACCTCTCCCTTTTCCACGATTTCCTCTACTTCCTCGATGTCCTTTTCCCTTGTTTTCCCAGAACCCTTCTTTTCCTTTTTTCGGCGTTTGAATCTCCTCAGATTAAGCACCATACCAATATCCGCAGGTTTTAAAAAAATATGCCCATGGTTTTTAAGTCGAAAAAACAACGGTTATTATGATGGTAAATGGTCGCAGAGCCCTTATGGGGAAGGCCACGCTCCTGTTGCCGCTCATCTTAGTGGTATTGCTATCCCTTCCGGCTCCGGTCTCTGCCGATACGTTTGAAATAAAAGAAGGGGGCAGTTATCTAGTGCTGGTGGACATAACAAAGCCGCTCAACATGAGGTTGTACGAAGGTACGTGGGAGATAAGGGCCTACTTCTATGATGGCACGAACTGTTTCACCGTCGGGGACTGGTGGCAGCCATCGGGCAGCACTGATTGGATCTACAGTGGCTGGTATGATCACAAGATTATAGGAGATGATTGGGGTCCGGAATCGAGTACTAGAACCTTCCAAATTCCCGTCACAATAGTTAGCCATCCAAGGCCCGCGGAGGACAAGTCCCACGGCATGCAGGATTTTATGTATGGGCAGAGCGCCACCTTAAGATTAAGGTTATTGATTCAGGATGTCAAGCCCACCTTCTCTGGAAGCACGAGCGAGGGGTCTGGCTCGGTGTCATTCACGGTCGGCGGGGTCAGTTACAGGTACACTTACCAAGTCGATCAGTATGGAGACATCAACCTTTCAGGGCAGGATCTGGTAAATGCCAAGCTAGACTACGATACCTCAAGCGGGGAGTACAGGCTCGTCATAGACCACGACGATGTTGGTGCAACCTTTGACGAGCAGGCGCAAAGTACAGACACTTTCATCATCTCAACCCCGCTGTACGTAAATCTTACATCATTCACGTCGCCGGAGGCCACTTACACTGTTCCCCCAGACCTGCAGATCGTGCTTTCGGTGGTTTCGGTGCTGGCGGCGGTCGGCGCAGGGGCATACCTCGGGTTGAGAAAGAAAAGCGAGGAGCTGCCCCTGGAGTAGAGGTTTTATAACCGGCCACCAAATTTTTATATCCCCCCCTTGAGTAAAGTTGAGGTAAAAAATGAGGCGTTGGGTTTGCCTGGCCTGCGTGTTTGCGTTATTGATAGTTTTAAAAGCAGCGCCCCCCGTTGGAAGCGATGTTACAGATATATGGATTGAAATAACCGACTATGAGCAAAACCCCGCCCAAGGTTCTGTCTTCCCCGTGTCATTCACAGTTCATGTGCCCGCTGACGTGACGATACCGAGTTCAACACCCACCCACTCAAGTTTCCTGTATTACAGCACATTTTACTTTGATCAATCCAATAATATCTGGTATCCCGCGGAAGGATACTGGTGGAGTCCCAACGGCAGCGCTAATTACTCATCCGCACAGACGCAGTACACATTCCAAGTTAAAATGGCGACAGGCACGAAGGTTGAGTCGACGTATGCTCCAGCCGGGCAGAAATTCTACCTCGGAATTTACTGGACGATTTCCTTGGAGAGTAGTTGGACTCCCTCGACCGGAGATTACCAAAGTTTGGTAGTGGGCGACAATGTCACTTTCAGAATTTATGGTGATAACACCACATACACCAAATCCATCGTTAGCGTCGATAGTTATCCAGACTACAAAAAGTACACAATTTCCGACACCTCGGCGGGAGACATCTATGTGAGGTCGGACAAGGCCGGCATGCTTTACATACGCGCTCTCAAAAGCAACCTCACAGTTATTGCGGCCCCAAGCATGGACACGACGATGTTAATAGTTGCTGGCGGCGTCGCACTGGCCGTAGTAGTTGGCATCATTCTTTTTATTAAAAGGCGCGGTCGTGGAGAACTCTCAGAATCCGAAGCACCCCGGCCACCATCACCTTTTGAAGCGCCTCCAGCTTCACCCCCGGGCGCTCCACCCGAGGCCCCGCCAGCCCCGCCTAAAACTCCAGACGTTCCGGGCTTCACTTTGCCGCGGACCCGATCAATTTTCTAGCTAGAGAAACTATCGCGCGAGATGCAGGGGCCTTTGGGTCAAACTCAAGCAGGGGCTCCCCGGCCTTCAAAGCCAGCCCGACCGCCTCGTCCTCCGGAATCTCCGCCAGAATCTGGAGGTTCATTATCTCCTTTATCTCGTTTTTGTCAAGCTCAAACTCCTCCCCGGAGACCCTGTTAAGGACAACCCCGATGGGCGTTGACCCAAGGAACTCGGCCACGAGGCGGGTCTTCATGCAGTCTGAGACGGAGATCATGTCGGGGGTGGCGACCAGCAGGGTTTCCTTGGTGGACCTGATTACTGACACAGTTTCCCGCCTCAAGCCCCCTGATGCGTCTACGAGCACGAAATCGATGTCGCTCGGCACTTGCTTTATCACCTCCGGGAAACGCTCCGGGTGGGTCTTTCTTATGTGTTCGAGTGTAACGGCGGCGGGGACTATCCTCAGTCCTTTCGGCCCAGTGTATACCACATTTTCAAGAGTGGTCTCCCCCATCAGAGCATCGTTCAAAGTGTAAACTGCCTTCTCAAGCTTGAAGTGAAGGGCGAGGTCAGGGGTTGAAAAAGACCCGTCTATCACCATGGTATTTTTACCCATTTCCGCAAGGGCTAGCCCAATGTTGGCAGTTAGGGTGGTCCGCCCCACGCCCCCCTTTCCCGAGATAAGAGCAATAGTTCTCACACAACCACTATAGCTTGGCGGTAAAAACTCTTTTTCAAAACTTTTTTCCGTATATAAATAACGGCCGGACAAAGGGAGAGGGGGGAAATGGTGCAAAGGTATGACGTGGTGGTTGTTGGCGCTGGCCCGGCAGGGCTGACAGCAGCGTCGGAGGCGGCCCGGGGAGGCGCAAAAACACTCGTGCTTGAGATGCGGGCCCACGTCGGGGGTCAGACCAACCCTTCGGCCATTGTGCCCCTAGAAATGGCAGCCAAGCTCAAAGGGGCGGAGATTGCTAGGTTCGGCAAGATAGAAATTGAATCAGTTCGGGAGAAGCTCACCGCAAGAGCAAAACTGTCGCTAATAGACATGGCCAAGCTGGAAAAACTTCTGGCAGCGAAGGCGGTTGAGAACGGAGCGGAGATATGGATCAACTCCCCGGTCACGGAGCTTTTGAAAGAAGAGAAGGTGCTTGGGGTCCGTGCCGAGTCCGGGGGGTGGTCTGAGAAAGTCAGGAGTGAAATTGTCATAGATGCTACCGGCGCAGGAGGCCAGTGGTCTGGCCTGTTTTTGAGAAAGTTCATGGGCAAGGAATGGCAGGCCGAGCGGATGGCTTTCACCAGCGAGTACCTGATGGCAAATGCAGAGGAGAGCATTCCTAGGCTCATCTTCACATCTTACTTTGCCCCCGGCGGGCACGCGTGGGTGTACCCTGCCGGGAAGGGATTCGCGTTCGCGGGAATTTCTGGCATAAGGATTCATCCGGACATCGCCCTCGACGAGTTTTTGGGAAAACAGGCGCCCCCGTCTCTTGGAGCGGCCATCCCCCTCGCCGCGTTCAGGGGGCAGCTGCCTCTACAGGGACCGCTGGCCCAGACATGCGGCGACGGGATAATGGCGGTGGGTGGATCGGCGGGCCATTTCTACCAGCTCTCCGGGCAAGGGCTCTGCTATGCACTTGAAGGGGGGAAGATTGCAGGAAAGGTGGCAGTCGAGGCAATCACAGACGGAGATGTTTCCCAGCAGAGGCTTTCTGTTTACGAGCGGGAATGGAAGTCGGAGTTTGGCCCTGATTTCGAGGTGGGCAGCCTACTCCACGCCGCTCTTGGAGTCGCGCAGGATCGGAAGATGGACGAGCTACTCCGCGCGCTCAAGGGAAGCCCGGCCATCCAGTCTGCATTTCTCAACGTCTTTTTCGGCTCAAAGCTGATGGTAGCCGTGAAAAAGCTGATGAAAAAGGAGAGCGTGGCGCAGGTCTTCGGACGGGGCACAGCTGCGAAGGTGCTCGCGCTGAAGTAGTGTGGGGGGGTTTGGACGCGCTGCCCATCGTGCAGCAGCACTGCAGTTCTGTATGATTTCAGCAGAGGGGAACAGGTCTGCACGCGTTGCGGGCTTGTCATCCTCGACAGGCTGCTCGAGCCGGGCCCGGAGTGGAGGAGCGCGCATGGGGAGGGCCCCGAGCGCGCGGATGTTACTTCAGGTCTTGACATCACCCGCCATGACCTTGGGCTTGGTAGCAAGTTTGAGGTATCCCGCGAGTACTCCCCGGCCCAGAGGGCAAGGTTGCGTCGGCTGAGGGTGTTGCATGAACAGTCGCGAGCGAGCAGCTGGGAGGACAAGAGCCTCCGTGATGCGCTGGTAGAATTAAGTAAGATTTGTGGGGACCTCTCACTTCCCAAAGGGGTGAGGGCCGAGGCAAGCGTTAGCTACAGACGGGCAAAGGTAAGCGGTATAACGGTGGGCAGGGACATGCGCCAAGTCTTGGGGGCCGTGGTTTTTTTCACTTGCAGGCTCCGAGGGCTTCCGAGGACTGAGGAGGAGGTTGTCCGCGCCCTTTCTTCCAGGTATGGGATGAACAGCAGCGTCGTCAGGAGAAGCATCCACAGGCTGGTCAGGCTGTTGAGGGAAGCGCTGGAGGTGGAGGAGCGCAGGGTCACGGCCGAAGACTACGTTGGCAGGTTTGCGCCCCAATTGCGCCTGTCAAGCGCGGCAGTTGAGCAAGCCCGCAAAATTTTCAGGAAGCTTCCGAGAAGTTTCCGGACCAAGCCACAGCTCTTTCTCGCGGCAGTTTTGATTTATGTGGGCGCAAAGCGTGCCGGAGATGATGTCACGCTGCAATATGTGGCGAAGGAGATGAATGTCGGGATTTCTAGCCTCTCCCAGAACGCCGCGCGTTTGAAAGTACTTTTGGAAGAGGGATGACAATAACCCCCACCGGCCGCGGATGCCATGTAAACAGCGGTCATAGGTCCCAGCCCAAAGTTAATTAAACCCGCCTCAAACCTTATGATGTGCCTTCATGAGGCCGGCTGGAAGGGTTGAGGAGGTATTCTGCCCCAAGTGCAAGCGCTACGTGGGTACTCTGGAAAAGTGTCCATACTGTATGGCAAAGGTTCCAAAGAGACTCGCCTTCCGGTTGCTCAAGTGGGGCGGGCTTGCAGTCGCGGTCCTAGGCGTCCTCTTTCTCTACATAGATGTCCGCGGCCCCCACATTCTCGCCAAGAACCCCTACGTGATTAGCGTTGGGGACACATACAAGGAAAACGCCGTGACGATGAACTTTGGGCAGGTGATAATGACGGGGAAGGCCACTTTTGTGAAATATTACGACGACATGAGATCCTTGGGGATGTTTCTCACAGATTTGGACAACGAGAACCAAGATATTTTTATCCGTGCGTACGATGTCACAACTTTCACGCTATTTGACATGGAAAAGACGCGCCTGAATGAAAACTCTCCTGTTCCAAAGTTCCCAGCGGTGGGGGACAACGTGACCCTGCGGGGAAACCTCAGGGTAAGGGCCTCGGCAGCGCAGGCGGGGGAGTTCAGGATGCTTTACATCCAATACCCGGAGGCAGTTCTCAATATTGAGCGGCAGACGGACAAGACTCCCGTAAGCATAGCCCAGATAAACGCAAACCCCGATAACTTCAAGCTTTACCAGAGGATCCAGATAGAGGGAAAAATAATATCAACAGGTGACCTTGGCTGGGCAATCCCGCTCAACCTCTATGAAATGAGCACGGGAGCCGAGGCCAGCGTGATGGTGCCAAACATTCTCAATCAATTTGGTAGAACGCTTACGGCCAAGGTGGGTGACTTGGTCCGCGTGAAGGGGGCAATTCAGTACTACTACGGTACCCCCCAGATCTGGCTGGCTTCCTGGGACGATCTGGAGGTGATAGGGTGACGGAGGAGAAGCGCTGTCCAGCCTGCGGAAAGCCAACGGCTGGCTACGTCCCGTGCCCGCACTGTGGCGCAGACCCCAGGACCAGCTTCACGATAAAGTTTGCAGCGGTCATTTGTGTGATAATCTTGGGCGTTGGGATCGCATTCTACTTTTTGCACGTTGCAACATCGGAGGTGATTCCAACCCCGATTTCCAGCATAGATTCCTGGCTGGACTACTCTTACGTGTGGATAGACGGGGTTGTAAGTGCGGGACCCCAATATGGCATAGGTTCCGTTTCTTTTGATGTTTACGACGCAAGCGCGCAGAATATTGATCAAGCCACTATTTCCGTGGAGTACTACGACCCGGCGGAGAACACCATCCCAGCAGTTGGAGACCATGTCCTGGCTTTCGGTCAACTCCGCGCGCCGGTTGGTGTGGATAAGGAGCTCCGCATCTCGTTCCCCAGCGATTTGCAAATAACAAGGGCGCAGCTAGTCCAAACCACAATCTCAGATATCGTGAGCACTGGCAGCTCTTTGTGGTTCAAGAGGGTTGCTTTAAATGGAACCGTCACCGGCCTCCGCCCCTTGGCGTCAGCAAAAATCTATACTCTTTCAGATAGCGAAGGCAACGAACTCCAGCTCTACGTCCACAACGGGCTTGAGACGTACGTGGAGAAAAGACCCATTGGGTTAAAAGTTTTGGACAATGTCACGGTCACAACGGGTCTCTCTCAGTATGCCGGAGTCCCCCAGCTTTATCTATCAGACTTCGACGAGCTGGACGTCACTAGTTCCGAGAATGTTCAGGAGGTCCCGATCCAGAGTTTGAATGAAAACTTGGTGGGGGACATCGTTAAAGTTGGCGGGAAAATCGTGTTTGTTGAGGCAGTTGGAGGCAGTACAGGTCTAGAGATGTCGGAAAGACTTTTGTCGCTAGACAACCGTTACAACCCGTCAGTCACCATTTCTGATGGTCTTTTCAAATTGCTGTCAGACGAGAATCAGGCGCTGCTTAAGCGGGGGGCTACAATCGGACTGGTGGGGAAGGTTCAGACGTACAGGGGGGCTTATCGTTTGGAGTGGGTTGGGCCGCAAGTTCCAGACCTTACTCCCGGTGAATACGAGCCGCCCAGCGTGGAAAACTTTTCAACGATTACAGACAACCTCAAAGACGAGCTTGTCACAATCACGGGCAGGGTTGTTGACAATTTGAACATCACGGCCGGGCAGCTCCCAAGCCACAGGCTCCTCACCCTCCAGGACAACTTCGGCGGGTCCGTCCGAGTTTACATACCGAACTTCCTTTACGAGCGCATGCAGAACCCGCCCTTGACTGGGCAGACGGTAAAGGTGGTTGGAAAGGTTACATCGGCCAGCGGATATCCGGTGGTCGTCCAGCCGGGAGTGATGGAAGACGTTCAGAGGGTGAGTTGAATGGGAATGGAAACTTTTGTTTACATCTTCTACGGGCTCCTTGGTGTGCTTATCGGCAGCGCGCTGTCAATCCTTCCCAGCCTTCATCCCCTCAACTTCGCCGGCATAGGGGTCTTTCTTTACCTGATGTTCCCAATTGACCCGCTCGCCCTGATGATGATTTTCATGGGAATGCTTGTTGCCTACTCGATAGTCGGGACGGTCACCACGACTTTCATGGGCGCCCCGGATGACAGCACCATGTACATGGTGTTCCCAAACCAGAAGTACCTCATGTACGGGAGGGGTTACGAGGCGTCGGTTGTTACCGGCATCGGGGCGCTGGGCGCGGTGCTGATGCTCCTGATGATAGCGCCCGTTGCCGGCATCGTGTTTCCAATCTTCAGAAAAATCACGACTCCCCACTACAACTGGGTCTTGATTGGGATAGTGATTTATCTCCTCCAGTCTGAGTGGCCCAAGGACTGGGGGAGCAGGGCAAAGACAAAGCTTGGAAGGCTCAAGGACGGCTGGTCGAGCCTGAGCGCAGGATGGTTCGTGTTCTTCCTCTCGATGATGTTGGGCTTCATAGTGTTGAACACACCGATAGTCCCGGCAGACAGGGCATTCCAGAACATAATGCCGGTTTTCGTCGGGTTCTTTGCCGTGCCGTGGGTTCTGACCAACATGATTTCGCGGGCGGAAATACCACCCCAGACGGTGAGCAACAGGTTCTTCGTCAGCAAGAAGGACATGCTGCGTGGGACAACGGCAGGGTTCTTCGGGGGAACGTTTGCGGCATATGAGCCAATAATAACTGCTGGCGTGGGCGGAGTTCTCGCCGGCCACTCGATGTCGACCCAGGGAGACACCCAGTTCATGGTTTCAGGGAGCGCGGGTAGGCTCGCCTACTATGTCGGTGCATTCTTCCTGCTTTGGGTCCCGCTTCTCCACCTCACCAGAGGGGGGATGGCTTGGACCTCCAGCCTCGTCTACCAACCCAGGACTGAATCCGATTACTGGTTGCTGGTGTCCGCGATAGCCATAGCAGCGGTTTTCTCATTCCTTATACTTGTTTTTGTTTCCAGGATAGTCGCAAAGCTTGTCGCGGGCAAGAGTTTCAAGAAGGTTTCGATTGCGGTCCTCTTAGTGGTACTCACCATGGTATTCGGTTTTGCCGGACTGGAGGGCCTTGCGATGATGACCATCTGCACAGGGATAGGGCTTATTCCCCCGATGTTCAGGACAAGGCGCCTTAACATGCTGCTTGGGTTCTTCTTCCCGGTCTTCCTCAACATGATCGGGATGCGGGGGGACGTGCTCAGAGTCTTGGGGGTGTACTGAATGAGGGGATTCACTCACTTCATGATGGGAATAACTGTCGCCACGTTTTTCAAGAGCCTGATAACCGGCGCAATCCTCAATGATTCATGGATAATCCTTTTGGGCGGGGTTTTCGGCCTGCTCCCCGACACCCTTGATTTCAAGTTCCTTGTCTACGTGGAAAAGCAGGACGTTGTGATAGACCCGGATCCCTACGACGTAAAGCCGCAGGAGATATCCGACAAGATTGCCGGAGAAATCAGCAAGGTCGGGACCCTCAAGCCGGGAGAGATGAGGCGACTCCAGCTCCACACCATGAAGCTGGGCCCGGACCTCTGGCAGTCATACAGCATCTTCTTCAACAAGGCCAAGAATCAGGTGGAGGTCAAGGTTGGGCCGCACGTGACGATGTCTGGGATTCCAGCTTTCGGGACGGAGCCTCCGGCTGACAAGGCCATGGGGGTGGCGAAGTTCACTCCAAAGCTCAAAGACACATACGGCAGGCCCACCGAGGTCAAAGGTTTCGGCGGCCCATCTTTCGGCTTCCTAAAGAAAAAGGACGGGTCTGTCGAGGTGATTTTCATCCCCTTCCACAGGCGCGCCGGCCACAGCCTTACTGTGGGCATAGTCTTTGCTCTTCTTGGATATTTAATTTCGCAGAACTGGGTTGTCGGGGCCGTCATCTTTGCAGGCTGGTTCATGCACATTGTGTTGGACACATTCGGGCACATGGGGAACAACCTCTTCTGGCCGATCACAAAGCAGAGGACAAGCGGGCTCTACCTGGTTAGCGCGTCCAATCCCTACTGGAATGCTTTCACGGTGTACTCCTGCATCGCAATAGTCCTGTGGAACATGAACCTGTACAACGCCAGCGTCAGTCCAGCTTACACGCTCCCGACCATTACTGCGCTGGGCCCAGCCCTCTACCTCTTCTTAGTCGTGGCCATCCCTTGGGCCATCATCGGGGCAATTTACTACTGGTACAGGCAGAAGACAAAGGGGGTCAGGCCATTCGAACTCTTTGCGCCTTCGACAGGGGCGGTGGGTCTGGCGGCCACGGAAGGAATGGGAGTTCAGGAGCAGGAACACTACTACGAGATTGAAGAGAAACCGAAGCCCTCGCTGTTACTGCGCATCCTTGGAGTGGTGGTGCTGGTCGCGATTTTCGTGATTTTCTTCATCTTCGGGCCGAGCTGGTGAAGTTTTTAACTCCTGCGGCGGATGTTGTTCTGTGGGGTCGTAGTGCAGCTTGGTAACACGGCGGGCTCCAGTGGTCGCTTGTGGGTCTGCTGACGAAAGGATGATGACCCATTGGAGCGGTGCGAAGAGACCCGCAAACCCGGGTTCAAATCCTGGCGACCCCACCATCACGGTTGCTCAATGGTGCCCCAGAGGGGTCGCGAGGGCGCGGAGGAAGCCGTGGCGTGTGGGAAGCCGGCGGTGCTAGGGGACGTTGGAGGGATGCGCGAGGTCATTAAGGACCAGGTGAACGGGGTTGTCGGGTTGAGGGTTGATGCCAGGTCACCGGAGGCTCTGGCGGCCGGGCTGGAGGAGGCAGCGGTGAACAAGGACACGTGGGGAAGAAAGGCCAGAGCCTACGTGGTCAGAAACTTTTCTTGGGAAAAGATAGCGAAAGAGTACGTGACGCTTTACGAGAAGCTTGTTTGATGCTGGCGCAGTTTTGTGGGACGAGTGCACGGCCGTGAATAGTTGACCAGAGCAAATGTCGAACGTTCGCCGGCAGCTAGTGTAGGTTTTGGAAGTCGGGGAGGTTTGTTCATTTTCACCCGCGAAGGCCCGGGTTCAAAGGATTTTCCATTTTGAGATGTCTAATGACCGGTATCCATCTTTCAGCATTTTGACGCTTTCGAGCACCTCTATTCGTTGCTTGAACAGTGGACCGTCGGTAACGAATGTGTGGTATTCCCCTAATTCCCCGCAGATGTCAATTTTTCCAAGTTTTGATAAATCGTCTATAAAACTTTCATCTATTTCACGCCCCAGCCACTCCTCGCCGAGCAAATCGGCCTTTACCCGGACCACGATCGCTTTGAACCCCGCATCGATAAATTCAGCGATGATGTCCTCCGTGCCGTGGCCCCAGAGCGACATTATTGGTTTGACATCCAGTTCTTTACAAACTCGGTCCACCCAGTCCTTATGTTCTTGGACATGGATGTCTCCGAAGACAGCGCCGTTCACGCCCGCCTGCTTTAACTCATAAATTGCTGTCTTGAATTCCTGCTCATATGTCTCCCAAGTTGTCATCCTTTGGATAACCGGGATATCGATTGCCTGCGACTGGGCGGTGATTAGTGCGGCATCTAGCCCGTGTGACCTGCTCCTTTCGCCATCTTCGGATATCATGTTTAGAAGGTGAGAAACCTTGTAGCCGTCTGAAATAGCTTTATAACACGCCAAACAGCTCTCCTTTCCCCCGCTCCAAGATGCGACAACCTTCATCAGCTCACCATCAGATTGGGTGGCCTCCGCACCGTCTACAATAGGTAGACGTGCTCGGCGCGCTCGAATTACAAAAAGGACAAATTTTTCCTTCAAAATCCGTTGGGCGAGGAGGGCCCACGACCGACCGGTAAACTTCGTAATAAAACAGCTGTTCTTTGTCCCTGATGGTCACCCTGTCTTCCTCGAGGTATTTGGCCCTTTTCTCCTCGAGTTCCGCGTCGGAAATGTTGGAACTGAAAAGATTTGTAAGAACGCTTGTTCCGGACCCAAACTCTATGGGCATCTTAACCCGCCATGCCACTTCAGGAGGTAGCACGTTTTCAAAGGCCTTCCGCAGTACCCACTTCCCCCATGTTCGGCCGCCTTCGCTACGAACTTTCAAGTCTGGATCAATCTCCATGGCGAATTTTTTGAACGCGGGATCGAGATATGGAAGTTTAACCTCAGTCCTCAAAACATCGGCCAGAGGCACCGAGGAAAAGTGCATGACCCCCCATAGTTTTTGAAGTGCCAAGTTTAACTCCTCCTTTTTCAGCCCATACAAAAAGCTGTATCCGGCGAAAAGTTCATCGCACCCGTCACCTGTCATAACTGTGTTTGCGCCGTTTTTCCCCGCACATTTTAACCCAACATAAACCGTCACGCTGTTGCGAATCTCCATGGGGTCGAAAGAGCTCATGGTCTTTACAACAACGCGGATGGCATCGTACAGCTCGTTTTCATCGAAGTGGTAGACGAGATGCTTTAACCTAAAACGATTTGCTATAAGCGTCGCGTATTCGACATCCGGCGCAGGAGCACCTCGGAAGGCGACGGTAAACGCTTTTAGTTTCACCCGTTTGTGCGCTAGGCAGGCGAGAATTGATGTGTCGAGGCCTCCGGAGAGCAGAATTCCGTCCGCCATGTTTCTTTCGACGCTCTCATCTAACGCCTTCACGAGTTTGCCGCAGAGATCTGACAGATTGCTGGGCACGGCGGTAGTCTCCGAGAGGATTTTCATCCCTCGCTTTTCAGAGTGTACGCGGCCGCTTCGGCGCCCCTTTCAGCAGCGGTTTCTTCGTCCGCGGACCCTATCACTATGGCATCGTTGTTTTTTGGTTCGAAAATGGAGAGAAGCTTTCTTGCAAGTTCTGGGTGGTCTTTCTTGAGGTCTTCGCTAATCGTGGGCGCACGCAATTTGCCGTCACGATAGATAATCGTCGTCGCCCCTGCCGCACCCGCCAGGAGGGCAGCATCCCTCTGTTCGACACCGTGCCCGACTCTGTTTCCTGCACCCCTAACAAGCACGGCAACGGCATACTCCCCCACGGCCAGCCTTCCGGCTTCGATTTTGTGAATTTTTGTGATGTCGCGTTGAAGCTCTTTGAAAAGTGCCCGCCCTTTCTCCGTGAGTTCGCATCCCTTTTTCGAAGTTTTGATTAATCCGCCGGACTTCAGGATTTTAACAACGGTTCTTGCACTGCCTTCTCCCAGACCGAGCCTTTTGGCGAGCGCCCCCCTTCCGACCACCGTTTTACTCATCAAGTCGAGCGCTTTCCGGAGGTGATATTCGGTGAAGAGAGGCAAGGCGCCAGGGGCTCTTCTTTTGAGGAGCTGCTCGAGTACATTATTTTCCGATTTTTGCAACCGATTCCGCCTCCTTCAACTTATTGATTGCAGGTAAGACTTCATTTACACTTTTGACGCACATTGCTCCATTCTGTTTCAGGTTGTTTAAGCACTGCTGTGCTTCTCCATTGGTAAAATCTCTCTCGTCAAACGGCGTTTCCTCAACCATTATTAGCGGAACCCCCTTCTCCAGCGCTTTCTCGGCTGCTTTAAGATTTTTTAGGTTCCCCCACCCAATTGGCATGTCTGTCAGAACAACAACGTTTGCACGTTCTATAAACTCCAAATTAGTTTTGTGGGCACCCTCGCTCGCTGGAGAAAACGGGGGGTCGGTGACGGCCGGAATGTTCAGGTGTGTGGCAGTTTCGTAATCGGTGTCAAGCTCGGTAAGCACACCCGTTGTTACGCGGTATCCATGATTCAGGAGATTGATCATCAGCGGTGCCCCGGTTCCAGCCCCGCATATCAAATGAATGGTAAATCCTTGCTCAGGCGGTAGTTTTGGACCGGAGAACGGAATGAGGTAAATTGAGTTTGTTATTGGGTTCCGTTTCACAAGCACTTCAGTATGATAAACCCGCCTGATATTTTCAGGGGTCAAGACGATATCTGGACTACCCATCGATTCGATTTCCCCTTGGTTGAGCAAAATGAGATGATTGCAATACTGAGCAGCCAAATTAAGGTCGTGAAACACGGCCACGATTGTTAGTTTCTCCTCATCGCTCAATTTCTTGATTAGGTTCAGTATCTCCACTTGATGGTTGATGTCAAGATGGGTGGTAGGTTCGTCGAGCAACAAAACCTTTGGCTCCTGCGCGAGCGCGCGGGCGATTATGACTCGTTGTTTTTCGCCACTACTGAGCTCGGTGAACACCCTATCCGAAAGATGCCAAGTATTGGTAACTTTCATGCTATTTTCTGCAATCGCGTAGTCATTTTTCCCTTCCTTCTCCAACCACTTCAAATGAGGCGTCCGCCCCATCAGCACTATCTCCAAAGCCGTGAACAGAGGAGGGGTTGTTGTATCCTGAGGAACGACCGCCATCTTTTTTGCTACTTCTTTTGCGTCAAGAGAGTAAACGTCTCGGCCATCCAGCATCACTGCGCCGATGCGCGGTTTTAAAATTCTGCTGATGCTTCGGAGCAGGGTCGTCTTTCCAGAACCGTTTGGCCCTATCAGCCCCATGAAGTCCCCACGGCTTGCCACGAAGCTGATGTTTTTGAGTACCCTCGTGCTGTCGTAGCTGCACTCGACATTTTCTATTTTTAGGGTAACTTGGCTCATGTGCATCACCTAAAACATTTCCCTTTTCGTCCTCCGAAGGAGATACAGAAAGAAAGGCGCACCGAAAACGGCGGTAATCACCCCAACCGGAAGCTCTCCCGGGGCAACCACCACCCGCGCGGCGGTGTCTGAGAGCGTAAGAATGATACCGCCGGCGAGAAGGGAAGCCGGAATAAGAACGCGGTGGTCCGGCCCCACCACCAGCCGCATCATATGGGGAACAACCAGCCCGACGAACGCTATTAGCCCGCTAACCGCAACCACGGCAGCGGCAACCAACGTGGACGCCGCGAGGATGATTTTCTTCATTGTCTCAACTTCCACGCCGAGGTGTCTGGCAGGTTCCTCTCCCCCCATCATCACATTCAACTCCCGAGCGAAGAGATACAAGACGACAGCACCGGTTATTACGCATACAAGCGCAACTCCGACGTGGGGCCAGCCTCTCGCAGATAGCCCTCCGGCAATCCAGAAGAGTATCTTTTGCGCGTTCTCCCCAGAATAAAGCATCAAAGTCATCGTGAGGGCAGAGAGCAACGCGCCCACCGTCAATCCCGCGAGTAGCAACGTCTCGATCGGCACCCTCCCCCGGACTTTGCTTATGGTATATACTATGTAAACCGCGGTTCTGCGACTGACAAGGGGTATGATTTGAGTGCCTGACGGTCCACTCCATAGCCCGACCGTCAGTGAAAGAGGCCCGGCACGGCTTCAGAAGTCCCTCGCCACGTGAAACAGCTTCGTCAGTCC